>Ga0256829_1001748_pt1 | contig 17253 bp, 15 predicted proteins | sample 131447metaG_FD_185979 | JGI IMG/M metagenome (GOLD analysis project Ga0256829, IMG submission 185979) | Hydrothermal vent microbial communities from Lau Basin, Pacific Ocean - 131-447 | ecosystem: Environmental > Aquatic > Marine > Hydrothermal vents | place: Pacific Ocean: Lau Basin | collected...
CTACAGGAGCTGTATTTACACTGTTATATGCCAAAAGTTTTTCAACATAATAATAAAGAGGTAGAGAATCATCCTTCACACCAGTACTTGCAAAAAGTGCCCTACATCCCGTTACATTCATAGCTTCAATTTCTTCATATATAACAGAAGTATTATAAATGCCTGTTAAAGCTGTTTGTATTGAATGTTTTTCAAGTGTAGCATCAAGAGCACGGTCTATTCTGCTTACAAAAATACTAATAACAGTGGCAACATTTTTTTCACTCTGTGCTGTTCCTTCTTTAAAAGCTTCAGCACAGTAGATAGCTTGTGATTTTTTAAAAACCAGTGTCGCATTCACAGGAATTCCAGCAGCAGTTAGTTTTTTCATAGCACCATAACCAGCTTCTGTTGCCGGTACCTTTATCATAACATTGTCTCTACTTATTGCTTTAAAAAGTCTTTTACCTTCTGCTATGGTAGCCTCAGTATCATCACATAAAAAAGGATCAACTTCTATGCTTACATAACCATCATCGCCTTTATCATATAAAGGCTTTAAAATATCTGCAGCTTTTTGTATATCATAAATAGCTACGGCTTCATATTTTTCTTTTGGGGAAAGTCCTTCAAGTGATGCAAGTTGTGTCTTGTATGCAGGTGAATTCAAGATTGCATTTTTAAAAATAGCCGGATTTGAAGTCGCTCCGTTGATTATTTTATTTTCTATCAGTTCTTTAAATTCATTATCAAGATAATCTCTTTCAATAAAATCAGCCCACAATGAAAACTTCAAATCTTCTATATACATAACTACTCCAACCTCTTAATTTATATTCCATCTATTATAACCCAAAAAATCTAAAATTAAGGCAAATATATTTTATCCTGTAGTTCATTATATTCAAGTTTTGCATTACTATCCAAAGTAATACCTCCTCCGCTTTTATAAAAATATTTATCATCATTCTTTTCTATAAAGCGTATCATTACACCGCTGTCTAAAGTTTTTCCATCAAAAAAACCAAAAACTCCGCTAAAAAAGCCTCTTTCATACTCTTCTATATTTTCTATAATTTGCACTGTACTTTTTTTGGGTGCTCCGCTGATACTTCCTGCTGGAAGCAAAGATTTAAGGAGTGAGCCTAAATTATCTTGCCAGTCTTCTTTGAGGGAACCACTTATATGTGAACTAACCTGCAAAAGTTGTTTTTCACCGGCTTGGATATTTTGTATATATCGAAACTTTTCCACCTTTACATCACTTGCGACAATGCTTAAATCATTTCTAAGCAAATCTACTATCATAATATGTTCTGCCATCTCTTTTGCATCTGTGAGTATCTTTTGGGCAGCATTTTCTATGGATGCATCAATCGTGCCTTTCATAGGAAAGGTATGAATTGTATTTTCTTTTATTTGAATAAATTTTTCTGGAGAAAAGCAGATAAACTCATCTTTATAGCGAAGTTTATAATGTGCATTAGCAAGTTTATACATCTCTTTTAAAGAGAGATGTGTCTGAATTTCACTCGGCTGTGTAAGATTTAGAACATACGTCTCACCTGCCTTTATTTTTTCTATGACTTCATTAAATTTTTTTTTATACTGCTTAAAATCAAGAGACTTGGTTTTTAGAAGATGCGGATGCTTTTTATAACTGTAATTTTCATTTATACAAAACTCAATATCAGCTTTTTCTAAATCTTCAGGCAAAATAACTTCTATCCTTTGCCCTTTAAAATCACTCATAAATAAAAATGGCTTTCTTTGTTTTGCCAAAGCATTTATTTTTTCAAAAACCATATTTAAGCAATCAGTTTTTTCAGTATTGCCATTCTTATATTTACACCGTTACTTACCTGCTCAAGAACTTTGCATCGTTTATCTTCAAGCATGGCATCGCTAATGTCTATATTTCTATGCACTGGACCGGGATGTAAAAGTATAATATCTCTCTCACCTACAAGATCTTCTGTGATGCAAAAATCACTTGCATAATCTTTGAGTGAAGCATAACTCTGTGAAGAGTGTCTCTCTGTTTGGGTTCGTAAGCTCATAAGTGCATCCACTTCATCTATAATTTCTTCCAAATAGTGTGTTGTTTTTAAGCTTGTTTTTGGCAAAAAATGAGGAGGAGCTACCAAAATAACTTCCATACCAAAGCGTGTTAAAAGTTCTATATTTGAATTTGCAACACGAGAGTTTTTAATATCTCCCACTATGGCAATTTTTTTGCCTGCAACTGAACCAAAATGCTCTGTTAAGGTATATAAATCTAAAAGAGCCTGTGAAGGGTGTGCATGTGCACCGTCACCTGCATTGATTATACTTGCCTGCGTATATTTTGAGAGTATTTGAGGTACGCCGGCATTTTCATGACGTACTATTATGGCATGCGGGCCCATTGCATCGAGATTCATTGCCGTATCTACGAGAGTTTCGCCTTTTTTTGTAGAACTTTTGGCAACATCAAGATGCACTATCTCTGCACCAAGTCTTTTAGCAGCTATTTCAAAAGAACTTTTTGTTCGGGTAGAATTTTCAAAAAAAAGTGTAATTATTATTTTATCTTGTAAAATTCTCTCAAAACGACCATCGCTGAATTTTTTGGCATCAGCCAAAATTTCTACTATTTCATCTTTACTAAAATCATCAGTTCGTATTAAATGCTGCATAATCATCCTCAGGTGTTTAATTTACAAATTATACAGGAGTTGACCCAGCGTGTCAATATCATCTGTAACTTTTAAGACTTCAAAACCACTTTGCTTAAAATAAGGCAGGCTTACATGTAGAAAATTACTGTCTTCTTTTTTACAGTTAAAAGCTACGATATGCGGAATATTTTTATCCTGTAATGCTTTTTTACTTAGAAGTGTATCATTAATGCAGCCCAAAGAACAATGCGTGACCAACAAAGCACTAGCGTTGAATTCCTCTATTAAATCTATCATCATATATTTTTCATCGACAGGTACATATAATCCACCTGCCCCTTCAATAATCAATACATCACATAGTTTTTCTAGTTTTTGCATCTTTACATGTAAACTATTTATATCAAGTGTTTTATTATTTGAAGCCACAAAAGGTGCCGCAGGAAGTTCATAAGTAATGGGAACAATATCTTGGATTTGTATATCTTTAAATTCGGGGTTTAACTCCCTAGCCAAAGACAAAAGTTCACTTCCATCTGGGCAAAATCCATCAACTACACCCGTTTCAATAGGCTTCATCACCCCCACACGCAAACCACGTGCGGCATAAGAGCGTAAAAGCAGTTTTGTAGTATATGTTTTTCCGATGTCGGTATTAGTAGCTGTCACAAAAATTCTTTTTGCCAAGGGTTCTCTTTTTACTTAAGTCTGGGTTGCGAAAAAATACTCAATTTTTAAAAAGATTATAACAAATATGTAGTTTATAAAAACTAAAAGAGTGATGTAAATTCAAGGAGTCTAGTGAGGAAGGGTACAATCATACCTAACGAACGTAACGACGCAGAAATTGCGTCGCTATTTTAGTTTTTATCTTGGTTTACTATTTTGTTTGCCCCAATCCATGGCATCATATCACGAAGTTTATTACCAGTTTTAGTAATAAGTTTTTCTTTGTCATTTGCACGTTCTGCATGCATACGAGGGTATCCTGCTTGACCTTCTAAAATAAAGTCTTTTGCAAATCTACCATCTTGAATCTCTTTTAAGATTTCTTTCATAGCAGCTTTTGATTCGTCGTTGATAACGCGTTTTCCAGAAACATAGTCACCATACTCAGCAGTGTTAGAGATAGAGTATCTCATATCAGCGATACCACCTTCAAACATTAAATCAACGATTAGTTTAAGTTCATGAAGACACTCAAAATATGCCATTTCAGGAGCATAACCAGCTTCAGTTAATGTCTCAAAACCAGCTTGAACAAGTGAAGATACACCACCACAAAGTACAGCTTGCTCTCCGAAAAGGTCAGTTTCAGTTTCATCTTTGAAAGTTGTCTCGATGATAGCAGTACGACCACCACCAATAGCAGATGCATATGAAAGTGCCAATTCTTTCGTAGTTCCTGAAGGGTTGTTTCCAACAGCAATAAGGTCAGGAATACCACCACCACGAACAAATTCAGAACGAACTGTATGTCCCGGAGCTTTTGGTGCGATCATAGTAACATTAATATCTTTAGCAGGAATAATGCTGCTATAGTGAATATTAAAACCATGACCAAATGCAATTGTATCACCTGCATTTAAATTTGGCTCAATCTCATTTTTATAGATTTCAGCTTGATTTTCATCTGGAAGAAGAATCATAATAACATTCGCTTTTGCAGTAGCTTCTGCAACTGTTAAAACTTCAAAACCTTTTGCTTCTGCTTTTGCCCAGCTTGATCCGCCTTTACGAAGACCAACAATAACGTCAACACCACTGTCTCTTAGGTTTTCAGCGTGTGCGTGCCCCTGAGAACCAAATCCAATCATTGCTACTTTTTTAGCTTTAATTAAGTCAATATTACAATCTTTATCATAGTAAACATTTAATGCCATTACATTTCCTTAAGCATCAAGGGCTAAATCCCCTGAAAAATTTGTCGAATTATACTCTATATATGGTAAAACTTTTATTAGAGTAAACTTATAGCTTTAAATAAATTCTTTCACTTAATCTCATACTCTGTTATAATATGAAAAAACAGTTGGAAAAACAATGAAAAAATTTAATCTATTTAATGAAATTATTATAGTGAATAAGACAGAACTCCTTCAAGCGATAAACACATCAAAAGAGTATGGTATCAACACAAAGGGCAAAATTATATATGCTCCTTTTGATGAAAAAGAGATTCTTATTTATCAAGGCAAACATACTCCAAAATCCGCCAATGCACTTACACCGAGTAAAGCACCTTCTCTTGGGGAAATATTTGGTGCAAACTATCAAATTGTAGAGGATGAGGAGAGAGTCCTTATTAAAGCATTTTCAAACTGGCAGGAACTTATAAAAGTGAATACACCTCGTGCATCTTATGATGATACAACAGGTGACGGCGTTGATAAATATGCCAATAAAGAGCTAGAAGACATAGGCTGGAATGCTACTGAATTTAATATAAATTACAGAACACTGGTTGATGTTTTAGAAAAAGAGTGTGCAGGAACACTTTTGTGCATAGAGCAAGAAGAACCCTACCAATTTAGCGGTCTTGGTTTTTTAGATAATGATACAGAGGCCATAAAAGTACTTTTTTCCTACTGCCAAGAAAAAATCAAAAAAATAATGCAAGAAGACCCCTTATATGCAGCAGATAAACTCAGTGATGATGAAAAAGAAGCTGCCGAGTTTTTTAAATGTCTTTAAGCAAACAAAAAATATCTATAGAGTATAAATACAGAGGTTCTATAGCCTTTCCAGATACTATAGAAGCAAAAGATATTTTTTTTAGAACGAAACAAGCCTATGCAAATCATGAAAAGATGAGTATCAGACTTGTTTTTTCAAATGCTAAACTGGCAAAACTTAAAAAATATCAAAAAGGTGCTTCAGAAAATGAATTAAAAAATTTAGACTTTTACATAGAACTTGGAGAAATTTTAAATTTTAATACAAAAGATGCACAGCAGTTAAAAAAGCGTATTCAAGTCATAAATGATACGGCACATTCAGGCTTTAATATTACCAAAAGACTAAAACTTATTAATAAAAAACAAAAATCACAAGCCAAACAAAGTTACCTTTTTTGGGATATAGAAAACTTTTCAAGTGTCTCTTCCATTTTCAATGATATTATAGACCCTTATAACATTAGCGACGAAAATATTTTTCTTGCGGCAAACCCTGATTCTTTATACTTAAAAAAAGCAGAATGGGAAGCAAACCTTTATGATTATGGCAAAACACTCAATTCTTTTCATTTTATAAAATGTGACCATGGAAAAAATGTTGCAGATGACATACTCTTAGAAAACTTTCAAAATGCCAACTTGCAAAATGCAAATGTATTTATTTTAACTTTTGACAGAGAACTCAAAGAGAGATTTGCAGAGGCTTCCAACCCAAGCAACAATGTTTATATAATGGCTAAATAACACTTAATCTTTAAAATTATTTTTTGCTAAAAACCTTTGTAAAATAATCATGGCAGAGAGAGAATCGACTCTGCCGTCACGAATATATTTTATTGTACCCTTCATCATATTCTCAGCTTCAAGTGAACTTCCTGCTTCATCCTGATAAAAAACTTCACCTTGAAAATCCACAAGATTCATAAAATGTGCTATGCGTCTTTTCATCTCTTCTTCTGAGCTTCCCCCAAGAGGAACGCCAATAACAACCGCATCTGCTTCCCATTCTAATATGGTTTTTCTTACTTCTGCTGAAGCCTGATTACGATTTTTTCTTATTACTGCAGGTAAAGGTGTCACGATATCTTTATGTGCGGAGTAGGCAATTCCTATACGTTTAAGTCCCAGGTCTATAGCAATATATTTCAACGCTATTTCCCAAGGCAAAAAGAGCCAAACATTTTATCGAGCATTTCATCATTTTCAAAAGGTCTTGTTATGCTTGCCATCTCTTTTACCGCTTCATTAAGATGAAAAGAAAAAATCTCAAGTTCTTGGTCATTTAAAGGTTCATATGATTCTTTTATATTTTGCATTGTAGCTTCTACAGCAGAAATTTGCCGCTCAGAAATAAGCATAATTTCATCACTGACATTATTTCTATCCATAATCTTTTCAAGTTCTTTGACTAAAACTGTCACATCATCTTTAGAATTTAATTCCAAATCAAATACCATATTTTCTAGATGAAATTTTTCTTCCAAATCAATTTTATTTTTAATAATAATCATCTTTTTTTGCTCTTGATTTGCATGCATAAGTTCTACAATTTGCCTGTCTTCTTCATCAGCCTCGCGTGAAGCATCAAAAAGAGCAATGACAATATCACTCTCATCAATTGCTTCTAAACTTCTCTGTATTCCTATACGTTCTATTTCATCACCAGCTTTGCGTATGCCCGCAGTATCAACAATACGTATAAGATGTGTTCCTATTTTTACTTGCTCTTCAATGGTGTCACGGGTAGTTCCCGCTATATCACTAACAATGGCACGATTGTAATTTAGCAGAGCATTTAAAAGAGAACTTTTACCAACATTTGGTTTACCAATAATTGCAACGCGGAATCCTTGCATAAGTCCTTGACGTGATTTTGAAGCAGTAAGTGTTTTTTCAAGCAGTCTATACAATTCATTGAGTTTTGCTTCTATTTGTTGCACCAAATCTTCAGGTAAATCTTCTTCAGCATAATCAATACTTACTTCACTGTACGCTAAAAGATGAATAATGTCATCACGAACCTGTTCTATAAACTCTTTAAGTGAACCTTTCATTTGTGAAGCCAATATTTTAGCTGCATCTTCACTTTTAGCTTCTATAAGCTGTGCAATTGCTTCTGCTTCGCTCAAATCAATTCTACCGTTAAAAAAAGCACGTTTTGAAAATTCACCGGCATTGGCAAGACGTGCACCTGCTTGCAGTGTTGCTTTGAGAATAGTTTGTGCGACGATAAAACCGCCATGACACTGAATTTCCACCACATCTTCGGCAGTAAAAGAGTATGGACCTTTAAAGTAAATCACAATAGCTTCATCAATAAGTACATTTTCATTATTGTAAATATTGGTTAACGTTGCGTGTCTTGGAGTAAAATCTTTTTTACATGTAAGTTTTTTTATAATCTCTAAAGCCTTCTCACCGCTTAAACGGATTATAGCAATAGAGCCGATACCATTGGCTGTTGCAATGGCAGCAATTGTATCAGTCATAATTTAGTTGTTATGATAATCGTTAACGATTATATATTTAAGCCCATCTTTTGTAGAGCGGATAACTACATATTTATCTGGGTAATGTTCACGTAACTCTTTAAGTGCAATTTGAACCAATACACCATCAAGTATTTTTGTTTGTGCTCGACCGTCTCTGTCTATATTTTCATATACATTTACTAAATATCGTCCAACAGATTCTTCCTGATTTTTCAAGAATTCTGCTATTTCCAAACGAAGTTGAACATCGTATTTTGTATTTATCCAGTTAAATATCATATAAGAGAGTGCTTTATATCTATAGCCCTCTTTTCCAATTAAAAGTGCTGCATCTTCACCTTTAAATTCTATGAGCAAAGTCTCTTTATCATACGCTGAGACTTTTATGGTATCTATTTCAAAACATATTTGTGCAAAGAGCTTATTTATTTCAACTTTTACTTCTTTTACTATTGTATCTATTGCAACAGTAGGTTTTACTTCTTCGGCAAGTGAATCATCATATTCATCATCATAATCTGCCGTATAATCAAGCCCACTTACCAAATCTTCTTGTATTTCATCTTGATCACTTACAAATGAAGTCGGCATTATCGTATCGTTTAAAATATTTTGCTCTGGCTTGCTTACCAAAGGTTCAACTTGTGTTACTATGAGTTCTTCTTTTTCAAGAAGCTCATCTTTTTTCATGGTAGCAACAATAATAGCATTCTTTTTAAAGAAACCTAAAAAACCATTCGTTGGTACCTGCACAACTTCAACAGCCAACTGCGTTACAGAGCAATCAAGTGCAGCGGCTGCATCTTTGAATGCATCTTCTAAAGTTATTGCTTCTATTTTAATCATTTTTATTTCTCGCTATTTTTTTCAATTGCTACTTTTGCATCTTCTGCATTTTTAAACTGTTGATTTACCATAAACTGTTGTGCAATTGAGAAAAGGTTATTTGTAAACCAGTACAGAACCAATCCAGCAGGGAAAGTTACAAAGAAAAATGTAAAAATAACCGGAAGATATTTAAATACTTTCTCTTGCATAGGGTCTGTAAAATTATTTGGTGTCATACGTTGTTGGAAGAACATTGATGCACCCATTAAAATAGGTAGAACATAATATGGATCCATACGTGACAAGTCATTAATCCAAAGAATCCAAGGAGCACCTTGGAGTTCAACTGCATTTAAAAGTGTACGATAGAGTGCAAAAAACACAGGAATCTGTAAAATCATTGGTAAACATCCACCTAATGGGTTTGCACCATGTTTTTTATACATTTCCATTGTAGCTGCATTTAATTTTTGTGGATCTTTTTTATGCTTCTCTTTTAACTCTTTAAGCTTTGGTGCAAGCATTTTCATTTTTTGCATAGACACCATACCTTTGTATGTCAAAGGGTATAAAACAGCACGAATCAATGCAGTTAAGGCAATAATAGACCAACCCCAATTTCCAAAAATACTATGTAACCATGAAAGAACAGCAAACAAAGGCTTTGCAGCAAAAGTAAACCAGCCATATTCTATAGCATTTGTCAGTTCAGGATTTATTGCTTTTAATACTTTATGCTCTTTTGGTCCAATGTAACCGTGAATATTTTCATCTTTTGATGCTTCAAGGTAAACAACAGGATTGTCATCTTTTCCACGTTCAACTACAATATTGGCATCTTTAGTGAAACCATAAAGTATAATTGCCGTATATTGATCAAATGAAGATACAAGTTTCACGCCTTGAAATATTTTTCTTCCCTCTGCATCACCATCTTCTATAATATGTGCGACATCATCATCTGTATAAACCATAGCACCGGCAACCGCCATAAGTTTTTTAGAAACATGCGGTCTATCACCCAAATATACATAATGTTTCACATCTTTTGATGTTGAAATTTTGGCATCATAATGACCGTCAGTATAGAATGTTAAGACTTTTGTTACAGTCAGTGCCGGTAATTTTTGTGTTAATGTCACTGTCACAGGCTTATCACCCAGTGAAATTTCACTTACATTTGCTGTATATGGAACTTTTGTAGCTTCATCATTAATCTTTTGATCTGCAAAACGAATATATAAAGGTTTTACACCCTTACTCGGAATCACTTGTGCATGTAAGTTATCAGCATTTCGGAATTTATCTTCAAGAAGCTCTTTTGAAGATATACGCCCCAATGTGTCTATCTTTAAAATAAAATTCTTATTTTTAATTGTAACAATATTACTTGATACACTTTGAGCAGTTTTTGTTTCTTGAGGTACAGTATTTATAGAAGTTTCTGTTACATTGGTTTGAACATCTTTGTTTGTTTGTGATGCAACTTTGTCTGTTTTAGCATTTTCTGCTACCTTTTGTTCTTTTGGTGGAAATATCGCAGTATAGCCTACGAAAAAAATTATTGACAATAGTACGGCTACTATTAATCTTTGATTTGGTGACATTTTGTCTAACACAAATTACCCTTTATATGAAAAATTTTTTATGATGTAATATCGGTTTTTTTTATTTGGAACCAGCCAATATTTTATAGCATCAATCTCAAGTTTAACGGGGTTTAATGAAAGTTTATCCAAGAGTGGATATTCTATCCCGCCATCAAAAAATTGATTGCAACGTAGTATTCTAGTAAAAGAGTGGTAAAAAGCACTTGAAATTGAATTATTTTCGAAATTTAGGCGTGCATATTCGCTACATGTAGGATAATAACGGCATGAACCAAAGCCAATAAGTGTAAAAAACTTCTGATATAACCACAAAAGCTTAAGTAAAAGTTTTCGCACGAGTTAAAACCTTTGTAAAATCATTTGTGAGTTTTTCATAAGAAGCATCAAACAATCCTATTTTTGCAACAAATATATATGTACCATCTTTGAGAGAATTTGAGTGATCACAAAATAGAGAACGTAATCGACGTTTTGCCCTATTACGTTTTACTGCATTACCAAGCTTTTTTGTTGCAGTGAAACCTACTTTGCGTACTCCTGATTGAGGAAGAAAAAATAAAACTACACTATTTGAGTGCTGATTTTTTCCTTTATTATAAACATATTGAAACTCTTTATGGAGTTTTAATGTGTTAAATCCGCCTATACTGACAATTTTTTACGACCTTTAGCACGACGACGATTAATTACATTACGACCATTTTTAGTAGCCATTCTAGCTCTAAAACCGTGTGTTCTTTTTCTAGGTGTGTTATGTGGTTGGTATGTTCTTTTCATTCGACATATCCTTATTTAATTTAAGTCCGGAAGTGTACAAAAACTTTGCTTAAAGAGTGGTTAAGGTTTATATTGAAATTAATAAGGCAATATGCTATAATCAAATTAAAAAAAGGATAGAAAAGCAGATGAAATATCTCATGTTTTTATTTTTACTTCCTTTAAGCCTTTATTCTCATTCTTACAACAAAGAAACCTTGTATTTAGCAAAGAAACTACATTTATACGGAGGAGAAAAAGCAGTTATTCAATGGAAAAGGGTTTTTTCTTCGCCAAGACATCTCAAAAGGTATAAATTATGTACCTTAGATGAAGCTTCAAGAAAAAAACTCGAGGCATATCTCATTGCACATGCAGCAGACTCAGACCAACCTATAGTACCAGGATTATAACTATGAAAAAAATATTTCTTTTATCGTTGCCTCTTATGCTGATGGCTTCTCAAATTGATATTAACAAAAGAATTGAACAGCTTGAGACCGAAGTCAAACTCTTAAAAGAACAGGCCGCACAAAATAGTGCGAGTATCGATCATAATATGGATATAGTAGAAAAAGTAGAAACGAAATCTATTCTTGATAAAGTGAATTTTTCTCCGGAATTATTATTACGTATGGATCAATTTGATTATAAAACAGGGAAAATTGAAGGTGAGAACACAACAATCGGTGGTAATCCAGCGTTAGGAGGAAATCCCCTCAATACTGTTCAACGACGTGATGAGTTTTCCAAGCACTATAGTCCTGCCGCTTCTATTCGCTTTCGTTTAAATATGAGTGCAGCATTTGATGATATTAAATTTTATGGACGTCTTGTATATATGAACTCTTCACAGTCTAACCAAAGGCTTTGTATTCTTTCTTCTACTATAAAAACAGGCACTTCAGGCAGTGCTTTTGATGTTGATCGTGCTTATGTTGATTACAAAATAAAACATCATCTTACTTTTTCTTTTGGATTACTTCCAACAACTGCAGGCACTCCAATGCAATATGCACAAAACAAAAAACGGAATTCTCTTTTCCCTGCGCTTGTATTTAATATGAATACATATGGAGTTATTTTGACACAAAAATTTGCGAGACATAATTATCTCAGATTTATTCTTGCAAAACCTTATACATTACGAGCTCAATTTTATCCATATCAATGCAACAGAGAAAATATTGATAATGCCGATATTATTGGCTTATATGGAGATTCTAGATTTGATTTTTTAGGAAATTCTCTACTCTCATACGGTATCAATGTTTTAAATAACTTTAAAGCTCATCCATATCTCGGTCCAGATGTAAGTTCTTCTAATGCACATAATCTTGGTACGATGATTACATTTGGACTTGGCATAGATATAGAAGAATTTTTAGATTCAAAAGCAACACTTTTTCTCCATTCTGCTCTTTCAAACCCTCATCCAACTAGTGCAAAAGATGACTATAAAATAACACACTATGTAAATGGAGTAGGTTTAGCTAATGGTGGGTATACTGGTTTTACAGAAGCCAACTATGCAAGCGGCAGTATGCTACAAAAAAATGGTTATTCTATTTTTACTGGTACAAAATATAACCTAAATAATGTTTTTAATTTTGGTGCAGAGTTGAATTATGGAAGCAAATATTGGTTTAGTGCAACACAGGGAGCAGAAGACACATTTAACAAACTTGCAGTAAGAGGTTATGCAGGAGAGCTTTACACCACATGGAAATTTCATAAATACCTCAATGCTAAAGTAAGTTATCTTTATATGCACGAAAATTACACAGGAAGCGGTTGGCATTTTGGCGAACCTGCAAAAAAGGATGCTAATCAAAATATAACATCACTTAGCTTAGAAGCGAGGTTTTAACTCAACTACCATGAAATCCCAATCTAAAATATATAGTATGCTTATCATCAGTTTTATTCTTTTGATAGCTTCTCTTGTTGCAAGCTATCAAAATATTCAAACTAATACGCAAGCTTTGAGTTACTTAAATAAAGTTCAAGTACAGCTTACTTATTTTACAAAAAATCTAAACAATAATCTTAAAAAAAATCAAACAATTATTCTCCAATATATTCTTTTACATAAAAAGCTATCAGATACAAAAATAACAAAATCATTCAATTCGATAGATAAAAGTCTTAATGAACTCCATAATTTTTCAACAACACATACACTTCCAATCACTTTTATAAATACGCTTAATACCATAAAAAAAAGAGTTTCATCTTATAAAATTATAGAAAAATCCATTGTCAATGCATTAAAAGGTAAAGATAAAGAAGACTTAGAAGATGCTATTATTGGTTTTAATAGTGTCATACAAAAATTTTCTCAGGACACTAAGGCGTTAACAAATTTATCAAATGATATTCTCTATACAAAGATTCGCAATCTTAAAGAAAACAATAAAAAAATTTCAATCACATTACTTTTTTCATTTTTTACAGCTTTTTTACTAATAGCTTCTTCTATTTACAAGTTTAATAGATTCCAGAATGATTTAAAAGAAGCACAGAAAAAAATTTTAAAATACAATGAAGATTTAGAAAAAGAAATTTTCAAAAAAACTCAAGAGTTACATAAGAGAATTTATACTCACCATATTACTGGTTTACCTAATAGAAATAAACTTTTAGCAGATGCCCTATCGCATACTTTTACACGTATGGCACTACTCAATATAGACAGGTTCCAATCATTTAACGATGTTTATGGAGAAGATGTAGGAAATATTGCCCTTCAGTTAACAGCAACCTTCTTAAAAGAAGAAGGAATAGGATTCTCAACACATTTATACCATATTGGAGGAGATGAATTTGTCATAATATCTGACAATGAAATAAATGAAAACACACAAATGTTTACAAATAACATAAATGCTATTTTACAAAAATATGAGAAAAAAGTTTTTACCTACAAAGATCAAACATTTCAATTTATGATGAGTTGTGGCATAGCTGATACAGGTAAAAATAAAATGCTGGCATATGCCGATATGGCATTAAAAGATGCTAAAAAGAAAAATATTCCATTATCTATATTTAATAAGAACAAAGCCTTAGACAAGAAATACAAAGATGATATTGTCTGTCATAAAAAATTAAAGATAGCCTTACAAAACAACAATATACTATCCTTTTTTCAACCAATTACACCAATTCAAGATACTAACAAAGCTGTAAAATATGAATCTTTAGTAAGACTAAAAGATGAAGATGGAAAAATCATCTCACCATTTAAATTCTTGGAAGTTGCAAAAGCACATAGAATATATTACAAGATAACTGAACGTATCATCAACAATACACTCAATACTATTTCTAAATATAAAATACCTTGTTCTTTAAATTTATCACTTAATGATATACAAAATGAACATACTATGGAAAAAATTTTCAATATTCTCAATGATTTCAACTTCAATGAACTCTTAACAGTTGAACTTTTAGAAACAGAAGATTTTAATGATTATGAAGCAGTTTCCAAATTTTGTTTAAAAGTACGTTCTTACGGTGCTAAAATAGCACTTGATGATTTCGGATCTGGTTATTCAAATTTTTCGCATATTTTAAACTTACCCCTCGATTATATCAAAATAGATGCTTCCTTAATATCTAATATTGACAAAAATCAAAATTCAAAATTAATGGTTGAAACAATTACTGCTCTTGCTCGGAAACTTAATATTTTAACAATAGCAGAATTCGTATCTTCTCAAGAAATTCTAGACATAGTAACAGCATTGGGTGTAGATTATGCTCAAGGTTTTCATCTTGGAAAACCTCTTAGCATAGAAGAGTATATAAAGAGTTAAGAAACCTTAACCTCAACTTCACCGTTTTGTACAGTAAAATCAACATGAGAGCCCTCTTTCACTGTCCCTTCCAATATAAGGTCAGCCAAACGGTCTTCAACTATTTCATATAAAGCACGTTTTAAAGGACGCGCACCATATACAGGATCAAATCCAGCCTCAGCAATATAATCTTTCGCTGCTTCACTCAGAGAAAGTTCGATATTTCTTTCTTTAACTTTATTTGCAATTTCATCAAAGAAAATATCTACAATTCCTTTAATTTCATCTTGGCCAAGAGCATTAAAAATTACAACGTCATCAAGTCTATTTAAAAATTCCGGCTTAAATGCTTTTTTAAGCTCACTCATTACCATCCCCTCAAGTTCTTCACTTCCAGCATGTGTAATAATTTTATCACTCGCAATGTTTGATGTAAGTATAATTATAGTATTTGAAAAATCAACCGTTACGCCTTTATTGTCTGTTAAGCGTCCATCATCCAATACTTGAAGCAACATATTAAACACATCAGGATGTGCTTTTTCCACCTCATCAAAAAGGACTACAGAGTAAGGCTTTCTTCGTACCGCTTCTGTTAACTGTCCACCCTCTTCATAGCCTACATACCCCGGTGCAGCACCAACTAAACGAGATACCGCATGTTTTTCCATATACTCACTCATATCTATTCTGATGAGTGCTTCATCAGAATCAAACAAAAATTTTGCTAATGTTTTAGCAGTTTGTGTTTTACCAACTCCTGTTGGTCCAAGGAAAAGAAAACTTCCTATTGGTCTGTTTTTATCACTAAGACCCGCTTTATTACGTTTAATTGCTCGTGAGACAGCATGGGTTGCCTGTCCCTGCCCTATAACAGTTTTATTCAATTCATCTTCTACATGTAAGATTTTATCTTTTTCACTTTGAAGCATTTTATTCACAGCAATACCTGTCCATCGACTTACTATAGATGCTATTGCTTCTTCATCAACAGAATTTTTAAGCAGTGTTCCAGCTTCTTGCATTCTATCCCATTGTTCATTTAACTCTTTTTCCTGCTCAATCAGTTTAGGAATTTCACCATACTCAATTTCTGCTGCACGATTAAATTCAGAATTACCTTTTGCAAGTTCTGCTTCGCGACGTTTTTGTTCTATTTCTCCTTTTATAGAAGAAATTTTTTCAAAAACCTCTTTTTCTGTTTGAAATTGAGATTCTAATTTTCTTACCTTTTCATCGACATCAGCAAGCTCTTTTTCTATCTCTTGTAATCGTTTTTCATTCGCTGGCGTTTTTTCCATTTTTAGTGCTTCTTTTTCTACCATAAGCTCTGATAGTTTACGTTTTGCCGCACTAAGTTCATTTGGTTCAGACTCTATTTGCATTTTTAGTTCTGCTGCTGCCTCATCAATAAGGTCAATCGCTTTATCAGGTAAAAATCTGTCTGCTATATATCTATCTGAGAGTTTTGCGGCCGCAACCAAAGCACTGTCTGTAATAGTTACATTATGGTGTGATTCAAGTCTCTCTTTGATTCCACGAAGAATCTGTAAAGATTGATTTACACTTGGCTCATCTACAGAAATTGGTAAAAAACGACGTTGCAATGCTGCATCTTTTTCAAAATATTTTCTATACTCTTTGAGTGTCGTAGCCCCTATAGTATGTAACTCACCACGAGCAAGAGCCGGTTTCAAAATATTTGCTGCATCCATAGAACCCTCGGATGCCCCAGCACCTACAATCGTATGAATTTCATCAATAAAAAGAATAATGTTTCCATTTTCTTTTACTTCGTCTATCACAGCTTTAAGTCTGTCTTCAAACTCTCCACGATACTTTGCACCTGCAATTAATGCAGACATATCAAGTGCAATAACACGTTTGTTTTGCAGTGATGTTGGAACATTTCCACTTTGAATTCTTTGTGCTAACCCTTCAACAAGTGCCGTTTTACCAACACCGGGTTCACCCAGCAACATAGGATTATTTTTTGTTTTACGAATTAAAATCTGCATCGTTCTTGCAATCTCTTCATCCCGTCCAATAACAGGAGAAAGCTTCCCTTCTGCTGCCTCTTTTGTTAAATCTATGCCATATTTTGACAATGATTCCAAAGTCTCATCAGCTGTCTGTGAATCAATTTTAGCTCCACCACGTGCTGCTTCAAGCTCTTTTGCAAGTTGCATAATATCTATATATTTTGCCAAAATTGTAGCAAATGGTTCTGTTTTTAAATTCGCTAGAATGTAAGTATCAACTGCCAAATAAGCATCACCGTTTTTTGTCATCAGCCCGACACCACTCTCTAATGTCCTTACAAATTCATGTGAAAGTTTAATATTTTCTTTGCTGACACTTGAAGATTTAGGTAATTTTTCCGCCATGCTTTTAATATCAAGTTCCATTGCAACTTTATCTACACCCATCTTATTCAACATTTG
>Ga0256829_1001749_pt1 | contig 17232 bp, 14 predicted proteins | sample 131447metaG_FD_185979 | JGI IMG/M metagenome (GOLD analysis project Ga0256829, IMG submission 185979) | Hydrothermal vent microbial communities from Lau Basin, Pacific Ocean - 131-447 | ecosystem: Environmental > Aquatic > Marine > Hydrothermal vents | place: Pacific Ocean: Lau Basin | collected...
GAGCTTGGTACCTCTTTAGAGTGCGAGTACATTCCAAATCCATTCATTGGTTCGTACCAGTTCCATACTGAAGCAGACATAGCTACGACAAAAGAGGCTTTAGGCTATGCACCTGCGTATGAGATGGAAGATGGCATTAAGGCGTACGTGCCTGAGATTAAACGCATATTTGAAACAGAAGTGAAAAAGTAGACTATGCAAATTTTTAAAGATGCAAAACCAAAAATTTTAGTTGTCGGTGACCTTATGATAGACCACTATCTGTGGGGAAGCTGTGAGAGAATATCTCCCGAAGCTCCGGTTCAGGTTGTTGATATTAACAAAGAGACGACTGTGCTTGGTGGTGCAGGCAATGTTGTAAATAACCTCAAAGCGCTTGGTGCAGAAGTAAGCGTGAGTGGTGTCATTGGTGATGATGAGAATGGCAAAGAGCTTTTGAGTATGCTTGAAGCCATTGGTGTGGAGAGTGAAAAGCTCATTTTTCAACAGGGGAGAAAGACATCGAAAAAGAGCCGTGTTATTGCGGTAAGTCAGCAGATTCTTCGTTATGACAAAGAGAGTAAAGAGGATATTGAAGCAAGGTCGGTCGAGCAGATATTAGAGAAGATACAAAATGATATAGAAAGCTATGATGCTATCATTCTCTCTGATTATGGCAAGGGAGTACTCACTGAAGCACTTTGTCAGGGTGTTATAACGCTTGCACGTCAAAAAGGTGTGAAAGTACTTGTCGATCCAAAGGGAAGTGACTTCTCAAAATATCGTGGGGCATATCTGCTTACGCCAAATAAAAAAGAGGCCATTCTAGCAACCGGCATTGAGATAAAAGATGATGGATCACTCAAAGAGGCACTTGTAAAACTGAAAAATGAGTGTGATTTGGATATCTCTCTCATTACGCTCTCAGAAGATGGTATAGGAATTTTTGATACTGAAGTGAAAACATTTCCGACCGTTGCAAAAGAGGTCTTTGATGTGACCGGTGCCGGTGATACGGTCATTGCTTCAATTGCGTTTGCACTGAGCATAGATAAACCGATAGATGAAGTGGCAAAATTTGCCAACCTCGCAGCGGGTGTGGTTGTGGGGAAAATCGGTTCTGCTACGGTTACCATTGATGAGATAGAGGAGTATGAAGCATCACTGCATAAAAGTACTTCTGATGCGCATATCAAAAGTTTTGAAGATATAAACACAGTCGTATCGCGTTGTAGAGAAAAGGGTAAAAAAGTTGTCTTTACAAATGGTTGTTTTGACATATTACATGTTGGGCATGTGAAGTATTTGCAAATTGCCAAAAGTTTTGGTGATATCCTCATTGTGGGGCTTAACTCTGATGAGTCGGTATCACGACTCAAAGGGCCTACAAGACCGGTTAATGTAGCAGAAGATAGAGCGTATTTGTTAGCGGCGCTTGAAGCTGTGGATTTTGTAGTCCCTTTTGAAGAAGATGCACCGCATGAACTTATAAAGATGATACGTCCTGATGTGTTGGTCAAAGGCGGAGACTACAAGGGCAAAGAGGTTGTCGGCACGGAATTTGCTGGTGAGTTGAAGCTTGTAGATTTTGTTGATGGCAAAAGTACAACGAAAACTATAGAAAAGATACAAGGACAAAAATGTTAAAAAAAATTGCGTTACTTGCAATATTAGCCGCCTCTGCGTTTGCAATGCACAGTGCAGAGGTAAATATAAATGATACAGATTTGGAGATAAGTGCCAAGCTTGATTTGGGACAGTTCAATTATAATCTTGAGCCAAATACTACTTTCTTAGGATTTAGAATAGTCGATGCAGATAATACGCATGGACCAAAGAACGGATATAAGAACGACCCTTACTATGAGGCGAACTTTTTGATGAAAAAACCGCTCTCAAGTAGTGGCTTGAGCGTGGGAATGGGTGTGAAATTCAATTATACTACCGATTTTTCTTCACTTCCTCTAGGACTTGAAGCAACATATAAAATACCGGCGAAGGCATTTGTACCGATGTATGTCAACGGAAGTGTTTACTATGGACCTAGAGTGCTGAGCTTTGGAGTGGCTGACAGGTACTATGAGTACCGTGTAAGCTATGATATTGAGCTTATTGATAATGGGCGAGTAACTGTAGGATACCGTTCTATGCATACGAACTACCAAGATGTAAGAGCTGATTATGTGTATAATCAGGCTCTTTACTTTGGGTTTAAATTTCTTTTTTAAACTTCTAACTCTTTTATAGCTGCGATGACTTCAAAAGCTGTAATTCCCTTCATACAATCATGATGCTTGAGCGGACACTCTCTTTTCATACAAGGAGAGCACTCAAGCTCATGCCTTACGATTTTACTCTTTTTATTCATCCATTGTGAGGTCTCTTTGTAGCGTGTAGGCCCAAAGATGGCAACAGTCGGGACTTGATAGGCAGCGGCTACATGCATAGGTCCACTGTCATTGGTAATAAAGAGAGAACAGCCTCCAATGTTCGCACAGAGTGCTTCAATGTCTGTTTTTCCTGCGAGGTTTGTGAAGTTCTCTACACCGAGTCTTTTAAGATTATCTTCTATCTCTTGTGCCATTTCGACTTCATTTGGCCCTCCAAAAATGATAATGTCATATTTGTCTTTAAAGTGGGCTGCTACCTCTGCAAAACGTTCAGGATACCATCTTTTCGCACTCCCATAAGTTGCTCCTGCGTTTATACCGAGTGTCTGTTTTTTAAACGAAAGCGGTTCTATGTAGAGTTTGAGTGGTCCAATTGTGTAGTTTTTGTCTGCTGCGTTTACCATGGCTATTTGGCAGTACTGTTGGACGAGATGTTGGTTGGTAGGTATCTTTGGTGTGTGTGAAAGTAGCAGTTGTGAATGCCAAGACCTGCGTGCAAGCGTTAAAACTGTTCCAGTCAAACGCAGTAGTAATGATGAGTAGATATTGTCGCGAAAGCTCACCGCCATGTGAAAAGTCTCAAGCTTTTTTGCAAGTTTGTAGGTGGCAAACAGTCTTGAAGATGCTTTTTTTGTCTCATCTATTACAGCTTTTTTGCAGCGTGGATGGTGTTTGAGGGCTTCGATGCTTACATAACTTCCGACAAATGTAAATTCTACATCTTGGTAGGTAGAAGCAAGCAGTTCAATCGCAGGAGTAGCCATTACAGCATCTCCCAACCAGTTTGGTAAAATCACTAAAATCTTCATATTGCAGAATCCTTTTTGAAGATAAGTTTGTAGAGCATATGCGTTACTATCCAAACGATGAAAAAAGAGGTGAATATATCACTCAAAAAGTGCCCTCCAGCAATGAGCCGTGCAAAACTGACAAGTACGCCATAATTAATGGCAAGGCTCATCCAAAGCTTTCGTCTTTTTCGTGAGAGCAGGGCAAAACCTACAAAAGCAAACGCAGCAGAGGTGTGTCCAGAGCTAAATGAGTGCCCATTTTGATCACTCAGTATAAAAGCAGGTGTAAAAGTTTTATTGCCTCCAAACTCTTTTATTTGTACGGGTCTTGCCCGTCCCCAGTGATCTTTGAGTGTTGCGTTTACAATAAGCCCCGGAGCTATGCTCAGCACTAAAACAATGTAGAGCATCACTTTGCCATTCACTCCTAAAATATTTCTCTTTGTGAACTTGTTGTAAAAGTAAATGCCGAATGAGCCGAGTGTAAACGCAGTGAGCAGCACCTTTACAGAGTTGTAGAAAAATCGCTCAAAAAGAGAGCCTTTGAGATAAAATGAGTGTCCATCAAAAAAAAGTGCTGAGGTTTTTATATCTATTTGTGGAAAAAGAATGAAAATGGCAGAGAAAAGTATAAAGGCAAGCCACATATAGAGTTTGACATTAAAATAGTTCTTATTGAGCAGTTGTATCATTGTTGTGCATCTTTTATGAAAATATACAGAGGTGAAGAACCGATGTTTAGTATTTCATCATCTATTGGCTTGCCGTCTCTTGAGTAAACATCAAAAAAGTCTTCGTTTTTGAGTGTTGTCTCTTGAAGCGACCAGTGAATTTGTAAAAGCTGTTCCTTGACAAGAGCCTGTAAAATATAGTAGCCGCGTTTAGAGTCAAAACGTAAAAATTGTGCATTGTGCAGTGTTTTATACATATATTTGTATGTCTCAAACGCAGCTCTTTTTTTAATTCCCTCTCTGTTATCTACCAAGCCATATCCCGGTGCAATGAGTTGATGCCATGAGACAGAGTCTACCTGCTGAGAAGCAAATGCATGGAGGTAGTAACGGAGCATAAAGTCTGCATAGGAGGATTCATCAATGCACTCATACTCACTGGTCGGTGCGTAGGGTGCTGTACCACTGATAGGCCAGTTTGTCTCTGTGATGTGCAACTCCTGTTTTGTTTTTGGAGAGAGCCAAACCATTGTAGAGAGCAGAGCAATTTTATCAGAAAGTGCAAAGCCGAGCTGCGTGTTTTCAGGGGCACCGCGTCTGTCTACATACAAAAGAGCAGAGATGCCGTCAAACTTACATTTGCAGAAGTTAAAAAGAGTATGGATAGTGTAGTAAAACTCAAAGTCAATAACACCACTTCCTATAAGTTTGATGTTTGGAAACTCTTTTTGACGCAGATCAAACGCAGCTTTGTAGAAGTTGAGATACTCTCGCACAGAGAAAAATCCCCATTTAGCACGGTTTATGCTTGAGCCTATCTCAAAAATATCTACAAGGGTGTGAAGTTCGTCAAATATTGTTTTAAAATCTTTTTGCGTTAATCTCAAATCTTCAACATGTTCTCTGTCTTGCAAAATTTTGAGCGTTATCTTTTTGCTACTATTTTGTTCTATGAAGCTTTTTAACTGAGGCAGTTTGTGCATCTCCCAGAGTTTTAAACGCAGTAGAATATGCTGGACTCCTAGTTCATCTAAAAGTGCCTGTGTCTCTTGCGTTTCTCTTTCAAAATCAACGCCGAGTGAGAAAAACTCTTGAGAATTGACCTCTTTTCTTCGCACAAATGGCATTGCAAGCAGTGAAAAAGGGAGTAAAAATAGAGCGAGTAAAAAAGTAGTGATGAGAGATGAACGCTCTTTGAGACGCATACTCTTTTTGTAGGCTTTGTCTTTTAGTTGTGCAGGTTGGTCGGAGTAGTTATCCCAAGAAAATGGTGCTTTCATGATTGTATGCCCACTATGCTATTATAAATTTTTTGGTATTGTAAAGCCATATTAGTTGGAGAGTAGTTATTGATGTTTTTCTTTGCATTTGTTGCAAGGGTTCTTGCCTTGTCATGATTGTTGTAGAGATGTAAGATCGATTCTTGAAGTGCTGCAGAATTTTTTACAGGAGTAAGTAAGCCATTGAAATCATTTTGAATGATGTCGATAATTCCGCCAACTTCACTTGCAATAATAGGTGTGTCAAGCTGCATGACATCGAGTAGGATTGAGCCTAGTCCTTCATTATTTGAAGGAAAGACAAATAAATCAAAACTGCTGATGTAGTCGTTGACATTGTTTACAAAGCCCTCAAATGTCACATTTGTAAGACCTTTGGCCTGCTCTTTGAGTTTGTCTTCATCTTGACCTCTCCCGACAAAGATGAAATGAATCTCAGAATGAGAACTCTCAATTGCTTTTGCTACTTCTATTAAATAAGACTGTCCTTTATGCCCATCATCGAGCGCGCCGACATTTCCTACAAGATACTTCCCTTCAAATCTTTTTTTGATTGCATCTACCTTGTCTGTGTCTAGCGCTGCGTTTGTAAATGCACTTGGGATTATCTGCGTTTGTGCGTTGGGTGCCACTTTGCGTATTTCACTCTCTATGGCTCTTGAGAGGGCTACGACTTTAGCTGCGTTTGTATAGATTTTTTTATTTAAAAAGTTGTTTTTTATAGGATTATCTACGCGTCTTGTAATGATGTAAGGTACAGATGTCAGTAAATGAGCAAAGTATGCGAACTGCGCTGCTTTTGTTTCGTGTGCATGGAACAGTGAGGCTCCCTTTATTGCATTTATGTGTAAGATGTATGGTTTGTCTATCTCTATCGTTTCGAGGTTTTGTATCTGCTCACAACGTTGTGTAAGTTCTGAGCCTTTACGGACAATGAGTCTTTGTTTCAATTCGAGTTTTGCAAGTTCTTCTATGAGTAGCTGCGTTTGTCTCTCTCCTCCACGAAAACCTTTGGCAAAATTGAGATGGCATATTAGTTGTATTTGCAATTTATATACCTTTTTGTATACCTAAAAAATTTTCCATTGAAGTTTGAAACGGCTATGAGGAAACCTCTCCATCCATCTAAAAACCCAAATTGCAAAATATATGTTTTAAAAAATGCGAAGTGAGCTTTGGCTATGACTATTAAAAAACTACATGTTTTTTTGTCTTTTGATGCAAGATCTGAGTATTTTATGACTTTTTGTAAAAATTGATTAATATTTTCTACGGCATTATGTTTAAAACTCTGTTTTAAAGTTATCTGTAAAGAGTCTTGTTTGATAGGAATAAATTCATGCACTATCTTGTCATTAAACATATGGTAATTTTTGTTATAGAGTCGTACAAGATAATCTTTACCCCAACCACTATACCTTACCTCTTTATCGAAAAAGAAATTTTTTCGTTTTAAACGAAAAAGTTTCTTTTCATTTTTAAGTTCTAGTTGATTGATTTCTTCTATAAGAGCTGCCGGTAATTCTTCATCACTATCTAATGAAAAAACCCAATTATTAGATGAATAAGACGCTGCTAGATTTTTAGTTTTTCCAAAACCAAGAAATTCTCCTTCTATAATTGTTACATTTGTATAATTTTTTGCAATCTCTTTGGTTCTATCTGTAGAGTTGTTAAGATACAAAATAACTTCTTTAAATGCTTGTATGCTTTTTAGCGTACTGTTAATTGTATGTTCTGCATTTTTTGCGATGATTACTATTGATATGGAATCAATCAACAACTCTTTTTCCTTTAAGACGCTTTTTAAAGTTTTTAAAGTTTTTATGCTTTTGCGAGTAATAGATTGCTTTTTTTATACATTCTTGAGGATCTTTATTTAGTAGTTGTGCATATTTATCAATAATAATTGTCATATCACTATCATTTGCCCATAATTTGTTGAAATTTTCTAATCGTTCATCTAATGATAATTCTTTAAATTGCATTCGATTTATATCTACTATTTTAAAGTCGTAGCCATTTTTTTCTTTTTTAATAAGAATATTTCCAGGAGAATAGTCAAGATGAAAAATATTGTTTTGATGTAGGGCATAAGTAAATGCAGCAAACTCTTCAAATATCTTGTTTCTATTTATAAAATTAGTATCCAAAAGAGGTTCTCGTATTGTAAAATTATAATTAAATTTTTCAGCAATAAAGTAACTTTTTTCTAAAAGAGAAGATTTATAATATTCTATATAGGCAATTGGTTTAGGTGTAAAGTCTTTTATCTTTATTGCGTTATCATAAGATTTTTTTGCTTTTGAATCTTTCAAAAAAGTATATATAAAGCGGTTTAAAAGATGAGGAACTTTAAAAGATTTGACAATATAGTCATTATCTTCTATTGCAATAGTTTTAAGCTCATTTCTTGCTTTATGAATTGTTTCACCTGTAGCCTGAAAAAGAGCTTGTATATTGAGCAGATGCTCTTTGAAAGTAAAGTGTTTAGGGTTTAAAATGTATTTATAAGACAAACAAATTCCTGAAAAAAATCTTTTAATTTATAGTTGTATTATACTATAAATAACTTATAATTTTGGTGGTCAGTATAAAGTATCTAAAAAGCTATATGAGAAGTGACTGTGCAGTTTTTATAACTATTTCTATTTTGATAGTGTTGATACTTTTCCCTGCATCTGAAATAATGTAACGTGCATTCTCTTTTTTTCTAAACCATTCATTTACAGTTTTATCCGCTTTGAAATTTTCATCTGAATATAGAATAATGTTTGAAGTGTCACTAATTTGGGCAATGTGTGCAGGGCCGCAATCATTAGCAATAACAAGTTGCGATGAGGTAATAATCTCAAAGAGTTCATCTATATCCCTATGAAAAGATATAGAATATGTTCTGTTATGCTTTTTTATTATATCGAGATAATCTTTTTCTGCTTGGCCAAGTACAAAATTTACATCTATATTTGGATAGAGTTTCACGAGAGTATCTGCAAGTTGTAGATAATTTTGTATAGCCCAATGTTTTATTTTGTATTCTCCTGCAGGGATTAAAGAAATGTATTGTTTCTTTTTGCCATGAAAATAGTGCGCTGGCACTTCATCAGGAAGTAAATTTAAAAAATTTTCAGCTCGGTAAATATCTTTTTGATATGGAACGCTTTTTGTAAAAAAAAGTTTTGTAATAGTATTAGTATATGCATACTTTTTACCTTTAGATAAAAGAAGTACACAAGAGAGAAATAGTGAATTTTTTCTTAGAGAAATAGTGATGTCGAAATTAGTAGTTCGATAATTTTTAATTTCCGTAAATCTATTTTTTGCTACGAACACCTTTTTAAGGGAGACTATTTTTGTTAAGAGATGCGTAGATTCATTTTTTGAAAAAAGAAAGATATTCGCATCAGGATAAGCAAGTTGTAGAGAATGGATAAGTGGGAGGTGAATAAGAGTCGTACCAAAATGTGGCCTGTTTTGTAAAAATATAGCAATATTCATAAAGCTGCCTTAAATTAAGAATTTGTTCTAATGACTAAAATGGCTGTTTTGTTGTAAAGTCTCCATCAACACCTTGTTGAGTTCACTTTTGTCTTTGAGTTTGACCGGATTATAGGTTTTTGTATCTCGTATTTGATTGTCAAATGCTCTTGTTACGATATCTGAAATGATAAAGGTATTGTCATTACATATAATGGCATTTTCATTCCAATTTCCCACAAAAGAACATCGTCTTGAGTAGTTTTTGTCAAAGAGATTCTGACCATGACTATAATCGGAGTAAGGATTGATAACCCCAAGTCTGCTTAGAAGTGTCGGAGGAACATCCAAATGTGAAGTCATATGATGTACGACTTGCGGTTCTGCCTCATTTTGGTCTTTAAATATAAAGGTACATCGAGCCTGCTCTGTGTCATATGCAGAGTTATGACCATAGTAGCCATGTTCATAGAATTCCTGTCCATGATCTGACATTAGGATGATGATGGAGTTCTTGTATAGCCCTTTTTTCTTTAAGATATTTATAAACTCTTGAAATCGTGCATCAGCTGTATTTACTGAATTTTTGTACATATTAAAGAGAGATATTTTTTGTGATTCTGTTGCACGAAGGTAGTCGTTGACTTTGTCGTTATCTGGTAAAAATTTTCTGTGTGCATCTGAATACGCTCTTCCGTGTACACCATCGAGCCAGAGAAAAGAAAATAGTGGCTTATGTAGGTCTTGTTTGTTCAGCCACTTAGAAAAATAGGTAATTACTTGTGAGTCTTTTTGTAAAATATTACCTTTAAAGTCATCTTTAATTTTGTCTTGTATATTAAAAAAAGTGGTTTTTCTAAATTCTGGCCAAGACATATTTGCACTTGAAATTATTGAGATTTGGTAATTTAAATCTTTGAGAACATCAAATAGTACTGGTCCTTTGCCAATATTTAAAAATCCAAACCAGTAGCTTGAATTAATTCCATAAAAGAATGAGAATAGTCCAAAACGGGTGTTGTTCCCTCCACTGTAATGATTTGTAAAAGTGATTGCACCATGGCTAAAGGAGTTGATATTTGGCGCTATTTCATGTGTTAAAACATCAGGCCGTAAAGCATCAATCCCAAAGATAAATATATTTGTTTTTTTTGAATTTTTAATTTTGATTTTATGTAGGGGATAGTTGATATTGCTAATTGCTTTAAGATTTAAAGAGATACTGTCTGATTTTACTTTTTTCATACCAAGGGAAATCAGTAAATCATCCATTAAAAGAGGCTGATACAAAGGTACTACCGCTGTTTGACTAAGTATCATCTGATTTGCGCGCAGATTTGCTATAGAATATGTAACTTTTTCAGAAATAATGATTATAGGTAAAACAATAAAAAGATATTTGTTAAATTTTTTATTAGTTATAGTTGCTTTTTCCTGTGGAAGAGTGGAGAGTTTTTTGAGTATAATATATTGAGAAACTATAAGAATAATAATTATAAGACTCACAAGAAATAGTGAGGTTGTGGACATCGCAAGACTACTATATGCCGCAGGTGAGAACATAATATTGAGTACCATTCCATTTATGTGGTAGCCCCATGAACGGTAAATTGCCCAGTCGGTTATAAGAAGAAAGTTTGTCAGTGTAAAAATAAAAGCTAAAACATACTGAACGATATTAGCAAATCGAAAGAAAGCACGAAATATAATGTAGTAAATTACGTAAAGTGTAACTGACGTGGAAATAAGTGCAAAAAGTGTAAAAGTAAAGCTAATAAAAGTATATTCCTTTTGAAAAAATAAAAAAGACAGAGAGAATAATGCTGTGACAAGTAAATTGATTTTAAAGTAAAGTGAGATTTTTTCTACTGTCATTCTTTATTCTTTTCTTGTGTATTTAAAGATGCGGCTGTAAACATAGAAATAAAGAAGACAAAAAGAGCGGCTGTAAATTGTTTTATTAGGAGAGGTTCAGCTAAGCAACTTACTAAGTAAACTGTCATAAATATTATAGAGAGTTCCTTAATTTCAGAATCTTTGATATTTAATTTGAAAAAATAATAAATAAAAGTAAAAAAGGCGATAAGACCAATGACCCCACTTTCTAAAAGAATAAGTAAATACTCGTTATGTGGATGATGTTGTGGTAGAAAATCTTTAACAGATGGTGCTAAATATTTATAAGGTTTTCTTTCTAGTTCGTGTTTTATTGCGATTCTATTACTGCCTATTCCTACTCCAAAAGGATGTTCCTTGATGATATTTGCCGTAACAATCCAGTATGTAACTCGTATACCCCATGAACTATTTAAATTACCATGAATCATTTTCTGAATATCACTCTGTGCATTTGCAACTCGCTTATGAAAAATTGGACTGATATTGTACGCAGCCGTAAAAATACTAACAAGAAGTAGGAAAGAAATAAGAAATGATTTGAAAGAAAGTTTGAAATGCAATACTGACATCACGAGTATACCGGCTATGTATGCAACTTGCCCGGTGCGCCCAATGCTGATAAATAAGTTTCCTGTTACAGTTAGAAAAAAGAATCCAAAGAAAAGTTTTTCTTTCATAGTATAATGCTTAGACATCAGCCTATTAAGTAATATAAGTGATGTTATAGCTAAAAAGACACTATAGTCAATATGCATCATAAATGGAGAAGGATAACTGGAAGGTTTCCCATTTATGTGCCAAATATCAAAGAATATACTATATGCAAAAAGTTCACTTATAAACATTCCAGCTAAAAAGGTACTTATATATGTTAGGATATATTTATGATTTAATGATGTAGAAAGGACAAATAAAGAGAACATATAAAAGAGCATTCTTATATGTCTCATAGCATCATGTTTGTCTTCACTCCAAAGTACAGATATGAGAGTTATAACACAAAATATTAAAAGAGTTAGGAGGGCTTTGTTTTGCTTAATGAGTGAAAATTTTGCTTGTAAGTTGCCCTCTATAACCCACAAGAGAGGAAAGAAAATTATAAAAAAACTAATGACTGCTCGCGAAAGCGGTAGCGTAAAAGCAAATAATAAAATTGCATAATGGTACGTTAGTGAAAAGTTGATTTTTTCTTTCATGTTAGAGATGGCTGACATTTAGGGAATCCTTTTAAAGGAAGTATTATACAAATAAGAAGATTAAAAAGCTATAATTCTTATTGTAAAACTTTAGGAGATGATGTGTCTATACCATTGCATGTTCAATTCAGAAGAAAATTAAAAGTAGTAGTTGGAGAATCTCTTCGATTTTTTTCTCCAAAACCTTCATTACATCCCATTGTTTCAAAAGATATTAAAAGCATTTTGATTATTCGTATTAACTATCGTATAGGGAATATGCTTTTTACAACACCGCTCATTCAGCAGGTACAAAGAGATTTTCCTTCTGTCAAAATAGATGTTTTGATTGGAGCACCTTTTACAAAAAGTCTTTTTAATGGATTTAAAAATATTGAAAATATTTATGATTTCCCTCGATCTTTATTGAAACACCCCATAAAACTTTTTCAATATGTCAAGCAGCTTAGAAGTGAAAAATATGATGTTGTTTTAAATCTGAATGGAAACTCTTCAAGTGATCGCTTAGCAACGCTTCTTGCAAAATCGACCTATAAAGTTGCTTTTTGTAATGACACTACCTTTACACCTGTTAATAGATGTGTGCAAAGAGAAGATCTAGAGATTAATCATGAAGCACTTAAACCTTTAGAACTTATGAAAATTTTTAATCTTTCACCAGATTATGAATTCAAACTCTCTATTGCTTTATCTGAGAAAGAGTTACAATGGGGAAAGGCAGAACTTTTAAAACTGATAAATAGAGAAAGTGGCAAGGTTTTTGCAATCTTTCGGAATGCCCGTTTTGATAAACTCATTGATGATGAATATTGGCAAAATTTAATAGAATCTTTAAAAAAGAGAGATGAGGAGATTACTATTATAGATATTCTCTCGCCTGATGTTCCTGTAAAACTTTCTAATGAAGTTTTAGAATATTCGCAAAAAGATCTACGAAAACTCGCTGCATTTATGGCAAATTTAGATGCTTTTATCTGTGGTGATACTGGTCCTATGCATTTAGCAAGCGCAAGTGGAGTGCCTACAGTCGCTCTGTTTAAAACAACAGCGCCTACACTCTACGGAACGCTAAAAGAGCGTGATATATCTTTAGAAATTAAAAATAAATCTGCACAGAATGTAGCTGTAGAGATTTTGAATCACTTAAAGCTTTGATTTTTTATACCAATCTTTTACTAGAAAATCAGTGATTGCAATAGTTGCTTTTCTATATGCATCACACTTTTTCTCTATGTTATTCTTTGGTACTCCTGATTGGAATGCTCCGTCGGTAGTGATAATAACTCCTGCTTCATTAATTCCACAGTGTAATATGTTTTTATTTAAAAGGTCACTTCCAACAGCCATATAGGATGCGTTAGAAAGAGTGAAATGGTAAAGAGTTGGGAAAAGGTCTTTGTGTGATCCAGGTACTGATGTATCGATTGCTTTTTTAGGTTTTATCGCTGACGGAAGGTAGATGTAAAAAGGTATTTGTTTTGACTCTTGATAAAAATAATCATACTTCATGTGCCCTTCAAAAGTATTGTTGTCAGCAGTAATAACAACAACAGTATTTTTTGCAAGCGGTGAAGATTTAATAGCATCAAGAAATTTTCCAGCCATATCTAATGCATATTGATAGTCGTAAAGTCGTTTGAGAATGTCTTTTTGATCTCCTTTAAGATGTTTTGCAAGATTTGCATCAATTGTTAGTTTTTTTGATTTGTAATCAGCATAGAGTTCAAATGGAGGATGGTTGTTTGTTGTCATTGCATAGATAAATTGAGGTTTTTTTGCCTCTTTTAATCTTTTGATTATATATTTGTAAAGAAATTGATCATAAACTCCCCAGTCATGAAAATCTTTTGCTTTGTCTAAATGGAGTGTTTGTGCTATTTTTACTTTTCCTTCAACATGCTCGAAGCCCTGATGTGGGAAAAAGCCACCAACATTTCTCCATGAAAGATCACCACCATAGAGATAGCGTGTTTCATAACCGTTTTTTTTGTAAACACTTGCCGCTGCTGTAGGAAAGTGCATATTTTTAAACATACTTTGTCCATAAGGAATGGTGTTTGGGCGTGCTACCAAGTTTAGTAACATCGGTTCCATAGAGACAATAGTACCATTTGCCGCAGAGATAAAGTTTGTAAAGAGAGTATCTTGTTCAAAATGTTTTTTGAGATGTCTCATAATATCAAAATGGTCACTTTCATACTTTAAAATTGGTGTTCCAAAACTTTCAACTTGAATGACAACGACATTTGGCTTAAGTTTTTGTATCTGTTTATTGTAAGGTGTTGTTTTCAGTAGATTTTCTTCTGGGTTCTTTAGCTGGATTGTTTTTTTATTTGTAACTATTTTAAATGCAGCACTGATATTATTTTCAAAGCCCATCTCTTTTACAAGATTTCTTTGAGATTTTAAACTTTTTTTATAATAGTTTATGGCGTCTATTAGTGAATAAACAGAATTTTTTCTTACTTGATTCACAAAGTGATTACTTGATACATCTTTAATCCAGTGAGAAATTGGAAACATACCAAAAGAACCACGAATAGCTAAAAAAGTGATTGAAACAATGCCAAAAAGAATGAGAGATTGTGTTGGAATTTTAAAATTTTTCTTTTTTTGTGATGCAGAAGTAGTAAAAATTTTGTTAATTAGGAAAACTAATCCTGCTATGTATAGTATTGCTGCTATAAAAATTTTGATGGTTGGATAGTTTTTCCAGAATATTTTAAGAAGTGCCGTTGTGTCATCATTAAAAAAACCAAAAATAAAAATAGAAATATGCTCATTAAAAAATGCATAATACCCATAGTCGAGAGCAAAAATCAGTGAAACAATAATATCTATAATAATAAGATACCAAATGAAAAATGGTTTTATAACGCGATAAGAAATTTTTCCCTGCAAAAATGTAAAGATTATTGCCATAAGAACAATAGGCACAAAAGTAAAGCCAAGAATAGAGAGGTCAAGTCTGCTTCCCAGCCAAAATGATGCTAAAATTTCAGAGAACATTGTATCTTTTACACTGTCAGGGGCAAACGAAACATAAAAAAAGAGTCGAAACAAAAACATAAGCAGAAGCATAATCAACTGAACATATAGGGCAGATCGGATGAGCAAAAGAATATGATGAAAGGTTATTTTTTCATTTATATGCATAAAAATCCTTGGGAAAATTTTTTGGCATTTTAACATATTATAAATGCTTAATCACTTTATTAGTATTTTTTAGAGATAATCGCAGTTATTAAACCAGTTTTTAAATCAATACAAATGGATGAAAATGTTAGATTTTGCAAAATTTACAAAGTACTCAAAACCCGGTCCTCGTTATACTTCTTACCCTACAGCTTTAGAATTTAAAGATGAATTCAAATATGATGAATACATCAAAAAACTAGAATCTCAAGATAGCAAGCGCCCTTTGAGTCTCTATTTTCATCTTCCATTTTGTAAAAATGCTTGCTATTTTTGTGGATGTAATGTCGTCTTTACCTCGAAAGAGGACAAAATGGTTCGTTATATTGATTACTTAAAACGGGAACTTAAAATCCTCTCAAAACATCTCGATATGAAACGCAGTGTGATTCAGATGCACTTTGGTGGAGGGACACCCACATTTTTTTCAGCTGCACAGCTTGATGAGATCATCAGTGAGATTAAATCTTATTTTCCAAACTTTGTAAAAGATGCTGAAATCTCATGTGAGATTGATCCTCGTCATATTAATGAAGATCAGATGAAGGTAATGGCTTCTCATGGCTTTAACCGTGTGAGTTTTGGTATTCAAGATTTTAATGAGAAAGTGCAGGTTGCAGTCCACCGCGTGCAGCCATACAATGTGACAAAAAATGCAATGGACTTGGCAAGAAAATATAATATGCACTCTGTCAATGTAGATTTGATTTACGGATTACCATTTCAAACTTTAGAGACTTTTAAAGAGACTTTATCCCTTGCTTTGACGCTGAATCCTGACAGATTTGCAGTCTTTAACTATGCACATGTGCCATGGCTGAAAAAAACAATGCGCAAGATCGATGAGACTACGCTGCCTCGTCCAGATGAAAAACTGCAAATTATGCAATATACAATAGACTTTCTTACAAAAAATGGCTATAAAATGATAGGCATGGATCACTTTGCAAAACCTGAAGATGAGCTCTTTAAAGCCATAGAAAAAGGCGAACTGCACAGAAATTTCCAAGGCTATACAACTAAAGGCGGTGCAGACCTTATAGGTGTTGGGCTTACTTCCATTGGTGAGGGTGTGGATTATTATGCGCAGAACTTTAAAGATATGCCTTCATATGAAGCTGCCATTGATGCAGGAAAACTTCCATTTGAGAGAGGTGTAGCCCTAAATGAAGATGATATGATCCGTCAGTATGTCATTATGGAGCTAATGAGTAACTTTAAACTTGACATTAAACGATTCGAAAAACTCTACAATGTGAACTTTAAAGAGTATTTTGCAGATGCTTTAGAAGGGCTCGAGCCTTTTGTTGATGATGGACTCATCACAATAGATGATGGCAAAATAGAGTGTTCTGAAACAGGAACGCTGCTTATTAGAAATATTGCTATGCCGTTTGACGCTTATATGAAGCGCCATGCAAGCAGTGATAAGACATTTTCTAAAACGGTGTAAGAGATGAGTAAAAAACCAGAAGATATTTTCAGTTTTGATGAGATAGCTGATGATTGTGTGAAGTGTGGAAAGTGTATTCCTGTTTGTACCATCCATAATGTAAACGCAGATGAGGTTACTTCTCCTCGTGGATTTATTGACCTTTTAGGGGCATATAAACGCGGGAATTTAGAGCTTGATAAAACAGCAAAAGATATATTTGAGAGCTGTTTTTTATGTACGAACTGTGTGGATGTTTGTCCAAAATCGCTCCCGACAGATATGATAATAGAACAGGTCCGTTCTGATATCGCGCAACAATTTGGAATAGCATGGTATAAAAAAGCATTTTTTCTACTTTTACGTCACAGATGGCTCAATGATATTGCGTTTAAACTCGGATGGGTATTCCAGACTTGTGGATTTAAGATAAAAGCCGACATAGACTCTATGCACTCGCGTTTCAATCTGCCTATGCTCAAAGCAGACAGACTTCTCCCGAGTCTGAAAAAGACCTCTTTTTTAAATGCGCATCCTGAAAATATTTCCAATGGCGGTAAACGCAAGGTGGCAATCTTCATTGGCTGTTTGGCAAACTATAACTTTAGAAATATTGGGGATTCTCTTTTAGAGATTTTAGAGACACTTGAAATAGACGCATTTTTGGCAAAAAGTCAGAAGTGCTGTTCTGCACCTGCTTACTTTACGGGTGATTTCGATACGGTTGATAATAATGCGAAGTTCAATATTGAGTATTTTGAGAAGTTTGCTGATGATGTAGAGGCTATTTTAGTGCCCGAAGCTACCTGTTCTGCGATGCTAAAAATCGACTATGAACACTACTTCCACGACCAGCCGGAGTGGAAGGAGCGTGCAAGAAAAGTGATGAATAAAGTTTTTATGGCGACAGAGTGGCTCCAGC
>Ga0256829_1001750_pt1 | contig 17206 bp, 18 predicted proteins | sample 131447metaG_FD_185979 | JGI IMG/M metagenome (GOLD analysis project Ga0256829, IMG submission 185979) | Hydrothermal vent microbial communities from Lau Basin, Pacific Ocean - 131-447 | ecosystem: Environmental > Aquatic > Marine > Hydrothermal vents | place: Pacific Ocean: Lau Basin | collected...
GAATAGTGTACTCAATGTTAACAGCTGCCGCCGCACCAAACGCAGCAGTCACACCAGGAATGGTTACATACTCTATGCCCTCACTCTCTAAAAACTCTATCTGTTTAGCGGTAGTAGAAAAAAGGGAACTATCCCCCGTATGCAGACGCACAAACTTTTTATGATGATACTCTTTTATAAAACTGAAAATATCATCATACGCCATATCTGCCGAGTTTGCAATGAGGGTACCCTCTTTGCACCAATCCAAAAGCTCACGAGGCACTAAACTCCCCGTATAAAGCACAACTTCCGCCTCTTGCAAGGCTTTCATACCTTTAACCGTTATAAGTTCCGGATCCCCCGGACCTGCTCCTACGAATGTAATCATTATTTCTCTTTCCTTACTATTATCTGATGCATAACCCTCTCAGGCTCAGGCATAAGCAGACTCATTTTATAGCTTGTGAGACTGATGCTCTTAATATCAAACGCAATACCTGCTTTTTTGAGTGTGTTGATGGCGGTTGTGAGATGCTGAAGTGTGACAAAGTTTGCCACCATTATGCCGCCATCGGCTAATCGCTTATAAAGGTAATCAAGCTCGCTTATTACCTTGTCTCCTCCACCTCCAACAAAAATTCTCTGCGGAGTGCTTGGCTCTTTTTTATAATCTTCACTCGCTTCACCGATGTAGAGTTTTGCATCGATGATTTTATGTTTTGCCAAAGAGTTCTCTATCATTTTTGCCCGTTTAACATTCTTTTCAAACATTACACTTCGTATTTTGTAGCGTTTGTATCCATCTATGCTTATACTTCCGCTTCCTGCACCCACATCCCACAAGAGCATATTTGGTTGCAGTTCAAGGTTTTGCAAACTCACGTGGCGTTTATAACTCTTTGTTATCATCCCATTTTCATGCTCTATGCTCTCTTCACTTGAGATATTTGGCAGAGGTGTGTAGTTACGTTTTATAAAGAGGCAGTAGGGCATCTTTGGTGGATTTTTTAGTATATCTTGAAGTGTTACACTCTTAAAAGATTCACTCTCATAGCCAAACTGCTCACCTAACGTTATACTCACATCTTCATCACTTAGATATTTCATAGCATTTTGTAAGACCTTAGGAGTATCTTCATCACAGATGACAAAGGTGTACTCTTTTGTTAAAAAATTCTCCAAATCTACAACACTTTTTCCATGAAGTGTGCAGATGCCAGTTTTAACGAGACTCACTCCTTCATGTGCTAACATATAGCTCAAACTTGAGGTATTATCTACTATTTTAAAGGAGATATTTTGTTTTTTAAGTACATTGATGATGAGCAAACCACCAGAAAAGAAAGTAGGCGAACCACTCACTATGTAGAGTATCTCTTTATCTAAGTTAGCTAAAATCGCCTCTTTGACAACTTTAAAGCCACCCTTTATCACATTTGGCAAATCACTCTCATAATTCTTATCACAAAATATCATCTCATATTTTGAAAAATCTACTGCGACATTATCAAAGTTGTATGCGCCCATACCACTTCCTGCTATTGTTACCACTCTATCTCCTTTTTCACACCACTTGGAAGTGTTATGACTTCTATCTGTTTTGTTTGAAGTTCTAACTCTACAAACCACTCTTTAAGTTGCTCTACTGCTTTTTTACTGAGAAGTTCGACAAACGCCTTTTTTTCTTGGGTATCCAACTCCGCCAAAACAGCTTTAAGTGTCAAAAATTCTTCATCTATGAGCTCAATATTCAACTCATTTTTAAGGCACTCTTTAACCTTACAAAAGTCAAGCGTCCCAAATCTGTTATGTGTATTTTTAAAGCCTTGTGCCACCTTTGTCATTTTCGCAACACTCGTTACAAACACCATTTTTTTAAAGTTATGTTTCTGTAGTCTCTCACTTGCATCATAGACAAAGTTACCAATCTCGACAATGCTAACCTCATCATAAAGCTCTTTTGCAAAATCAACAGCAGAATTTCCAAGGGTAAAAACTATCACCTCTTGGCTTTGTGCTGCTGCAACATCTATCTCCGTCTCTATGGAATCAATGTACGCAGAGGATGAGACAGGTTTAACAATGCCACGAGTCCCTAAAATGCTAATGCCTCCAAGTACGCCAACTTTAGCATTTGCAGTTTGCAGAGCTATACTCTCTCCATCTTTTACTTCAAAGACAGCATGAAGATGTAAAGCTCGTTTCTTTACAATCTCTTGAATATTTTCGTGCATCATCTCTAAAGGTACAGGGTTGATAGCTGGATGACTTGGGCTAATTTTTAGCCCTTTTTTTGTTACAACACCCACACCATCACCAGCCCAGATACTTAAAGTAAAAGCTCCTATATGTAACCCTGAAGGATTCTGCTCTTTTAACCCTTGTGGTATCTCCTCTAAGAGACGTACCGATATATGCGCACCTTTTGTCACATCAATATCATCGTTATCACCCTTGAGTGTACAAAAACGCTCACCCTCTCGAAACACTTCAATAGTTGCTCGCAGATCTTTTGGAAGGAGTATCTCCAAAGTATCTACAGCTTTTTTCTCAAACTTCCACAACAAAGCCGCTACCAGTACCGCAGTAGCATGTGTTCCTGTCGTATAGCCAGAGCGAAGTTTTTCAGCCATTGGAGTTAATCATAAACCTTCATAGGAATAAAAACCTCTTCGTCAAGCTCATCAAGTAGAATCTTATCTTCACTTAAAAGTAAAAAGAGTTCTCTCCACTGCTCATCTGAAAACTTATGGGTGTGTCGAAGCCAAAGTGCATTATTTTTTGTATTGCCATTGGCTTGCGTATTTTCTGTTATTTGACAAACTTGGCGAAATCTACATGCCCCATAACACCCTGTACGGCTTATCTTAATGCGATTTTTACCTTTGTTCAGTCCCATCTCTTTTAATATTTCACGCAGATGTGTTGCTCGGTCATCTTTACCAGCTTTACCACAACGCTCATCATCACACAAAAGAAGCAGCGTTTTGTAGTGCATTATAGGGCGGTTTGGGTCATAATCTTTTGGCTTGCAGGTATATCCCTCAACCACTTCACTTCCCATCTCATTAAGACGTACTTCACCCTTTTTTACAGGGTTGCTGCCATATGTTGCGCTTGCATGTGAATTTGTCAGACTACTTGCCATTATATTTGCCTTGTCCTGTGTCAAAATCTTTTATAAGCTTATAGGCTGCGTGTAAAGAGGCAACCACCATTGTAGAAGCCCCATATCTGCCTTGCAATATGATGCCCTCAGCCCCAAAATGCTCTAAAAACTTTTTACCATACTCTTTAGACTCCACTACATTAACAAAACCAACAGGGAAAAGGAGCAAAATAACATTGTCAAGATTGATATTCTCTTTTATAAGTGTATTGATAGCTGCATAGATAAATGTTGGTGCATTTCCACATGCAAGCACCATCGGTTCATCTTTAAACTTTTGTATTGCTAACTCTACTGCTGCATAAGAGCGTGTTGTAGAGTTTTTCTCTGCCATCTCAAATACTTCTGGTTCATTAACATAACAGATGACTTCATTTTCATATTTGTTAAGATAAAACTGGCTTAAACCTGAGCGAATCATATTGGTATCAACAATTAACTTTGCCTTGTTTTGAAGTAAGTCTTTTAGCTTAATCATTGCGTTTTTACTAAAGTAGATATTGTTAATCACTTCATTAAAACAGGTGGTTGTATGAATGAGTCTGTCTATGAGCGCTTGTTCATTTTCATCAAACTCATGATACTTAGGGTATGAGACAATCTCAGACTCTATCATCTCAAAAGATTTTTCACTGATATCTGCACCTATATTACATGGGGGTTCTTCTATTTTAAAATTCATATTTTCTCTTATCTTTTTAGTAAGAGATTATAACACAGTATAATTTCGTATGAACTTTACAACAGATGATGCAGAGAAACTCTTAAAAATTATAAAAGCCAGACGTGATGTACGAGGGAATAGATTTATCTCTCAACCCATAGAAGATGAAAAACTTCAAATGATACTTGAAGCAGGTATATCTGCTCCTTCTGTAGGCTACTCACAACCTTGGAAGTTTATAGTTATTACAGATGCAAACACCAAAAATGAACTTGCACAAAATTTTGAACAAGAAAATGACAAAGCAAAAGAGATATTTCAAACAAAAGAACTCTACAAAAATCTCAAACTAGAGGGTATAAAAGAGGCACCCATAAACATCGCTGTACTTTATGAGCCAAAAGATGACGAGGTTCTTGGTATGACAAGCATGAAAAAGATGGGCGAGTACAGCGTGGTGTGTGCGGTGCAAAATATGTGGCTTATGGCACGAGCATTAAATATCGGCATAGGCTGGGTAAGCATACTTGATGAGAAAAAAGTGCTTGAGCGTTTACAGGCAAAGAGAGGTACACAACTTATCGCGTATCTCTGCGTGGGTTATGTAGATAAATTCTATGAAGAGAGTGAGCTTAAAATTCTTGGATGGGAGAGAGAAAAATTCTTAGAGGAGTGTGTTGTTTATCAAGATTCAAGTACAAAGGGATAAACACGCCACATCGTATGTAAATAGGTAGCAAAGATACCATTTTGTTTATACCCTCCCTCTTTGGCACTCTTTTTTGAAACTTTATAGAACTTTATATCTGTTTTTGGTGCATCAACTATTTTTGAGTAATGAAAAGCGTGTCCTTTTATAAGCGTACCATCCAACTCACACTTGTAGTAACCAAGTCGCTCACGTTTGTTTGTTAGCTCAAATGTTATAGGTAAAATTCCACTCATCTCTTTTTCATCACATTTTTTTCCAAGGTAGATAAGCCCTGCGCATTCTGCATAGACTTTTTTTGTTTTAGCATGTTTTATAAGAGAGTCTCGAAATTTTTTGGAATTTGCAATTCTTGTATACGATTCTACTGTCTCTACATAGCCACCAGGGAGTATAACAAGCTCTGATTCATCAGGTACTATTTCATCTTTTGTAGCGTCAATAGTGACTACATTTTTATAAATCTCTTTAAGATACTCTAAATTATCATGATAGACAAAAGAGAAGTTTTTATCTTTTACGACTACACACAGCGCATCTTTTTGTACTCTTTTTTCAAAAGGATACTCACTCACACTCACATCGTCAATGCCCATAACGTCCTCTAACATCTCAAGCTCAATATGCTCTAAAACATCTTGACTTACAGCGTCCATAGCATCCCCATCAAGTTCTTTTAAATTGAGTCCCAAATGTGTACTACTTAGACTCTTTAAACCCTTTTGTATCCATCCACAAACACATATACCCGCCACCTCTTGCTCTAAATGTTTTTTTACCAACTCATAGTGCATTTTTGAAGAGACCCTGTTGAGTATCACAGCTTTGATGGTATTGTCATCTCTAAACTCTTTCATCCCCTTAAGCACTGCTGCAACAGTGATATAACTGCCACCTGCATCGAGAATGAGTAGCGACGGTAGTTTGAGTGTGCGTGCGACATCATAAGCACTTGCACCCTTGTCCATCCCATCGTAATAGCCCATGACGCCTTCAACTATTGCAACCTCTTTGTCCATATATCTATGAAATATCCATTGCAACTGCTCTTCATTCATCATATATCCATCAAGATTGACAGAGGGTGTTTGTGCAATTTTCTCATGAAACTGCGGGTCTATAAAATCGGGTCCACACTTAAAAGGGCGTACTTTAGTTTTATAATGGTGTAAAAGTGCCATACTTAGTAGGGTTTTTCCTTGATTTGATGCAATTGCAGAGACAACTAATGCTTTTTTCAACTTCTTATCCTATAATTTGTAAAAAATTAGATTGGTATTACTATGAAACGATATAGACATTATAACAAAGAGACGGCTATTATTCTCTCTTGTTTTGGTTCAGTTATAGAACAAGAAAAGTATTTAGCATTTGAGCAGTTTGTTCAAGAGAGTTTTCCACAAATTCCAGTTTTTACTGCGTTTAGCTCGAAGATGGTCATTAAAGAGCTTGCAAAAAAGGGTGAGGTCTATAAAAATCTTCCTCAAGTTATGGCAGATGTCGATATGGAGGGCTACAAACGCTACGTTGTAGTAAGTGTCAATATTTTTCCGACAGATGAACATGAGGTACTTATTCGCATGGTTAAAGGCTTTCGTGAGTTCTCTTTGGCAAACATCAGATACACGGCTCCTCTGCTTTATAAAACAAAAGAGACATCAAACTATCTCAATTTTTTAGATGCAAAGATACGCCAAGAGAATGATGACATTATTAATCTCTACATTATTCATGGTGTACCTGTTTTAAATCTAGGCGGACTTGAAGCGGTAAACTACACTGCAAACTTTTTAAAGATGATAAACGAGAAAAACCTTGCTTGCTCTCTTGAGGGAGAGTTTCCATTTTTTGCCATCAAAGATGCGATTAAAAGAGATATACTCAAACTCACAAGTGAAGATAAAACGAAAAAGGTTCAAATTGTCCCTATGTTGCTTGTAAGCGGTAATCATTATGACAAAGATATGAAAGAGATTTGTGAGGAAGTTGGCGAGTATTGTGATGCATCTATTGTCAAATCATTTACACAAGATAAGAAATTTAATCTTATAGAACAAGAGGAAGTAAGAGAGATTTTTAGAGCAAATATTGAAGTAGAGATAAAAAAACTGGGACTTTAAAAGTCCCTAGTTTTATAAAGAATTTTCTTTATGCAGCGCAGAGTTTCTTGTCAAACAAGAACATACACTCATTTGTTTTACTGTAGGCTTTCACAGCTGCTAAAACTGCTACATCTACAATTGGTTCTAAGATAATTACAGACATATATGCTGCACCAAAAGTAAGTACATTGTGAATATTTTCAGCACCAAAACCTTGTCCATAAAGTGCCCAAAACGCAACCCATGCAACAATAGCGCCTTCCCAAACAACAGAGAGTTTTAAAAGCTGTGTATATGTTATATCTTTATACGCAACACCTTGAGGTATAACTTTTTTTGCTGCCATATTAAGCGCAAACATACTTGCAAGAAGTGTTGTTACATTGATGCCATATTGTGGTAAATCACTATGCTCAAAAAATAGTCCCTGTACTAACAATCCAAGAGCTAAACCAATAGACGCAGGAGCAATACCAAATACTAAAAATATAGTTGTACCTAAAATAAGATGCACTTCGCTTACACCTATTGCATAGTGAGGTAAGACCTCAAAACAGAAAAAGACTATCATCGCTGCGATAACACTTTTAAGTATCAATGATATTACACCATTCTCTTTCATATTATCATAAGCTACTTTTGCAGTAGCACCAAGGACTACAGCTGCAGTTCCATAACTTAGTATCATTTTTGCACCACTAACCACACCTGGTTCAATATGCATATATTTCCTTTTGTAAGTGAGTAATAACCCGTTACTCTACTTAAATTTTTTACTTTAAAAGATCTGGCTTACCATACTTCATAAAAAGATGGCTCACAGTTCCGGGAGAGCTCAGGATTTTCACCATGATTCTATTAAAGTTCTAAGCTAATTATAACATAAACTTTTACTGCTATAATTTTGAAAAACAGCAAAAAGGAAAAGCAGTTGGGATACACTCAATGGGTACAAAATCATGCCGAAAAACATAAAAAAATAGTAGAGAAACTCCTTGCACAAAATTATACAAAAGAGCAGATTATTGACTATTTTGATTTTGAAAATATGAAAGTTAAAGAAGAAGATTTTTGCCCACTCTACGCAAAAGATAAAAAGTGTCACGACATGGAAAAGCTAAACTGCTACTTATGCTCATGTCCCAACTTCCGTTTTAACGATGAAGGTATTAAAAAAATAGATGAGCGTACACAATTTAGCTACTGTAATATCGATTCAAAAGATGGTAGAGAGGGTGTATATGGAGACAAAATCCACCAAGACTGTTCCAGATGCAGCGTACCCCATCATGTAGAATATGTCAAAAAACATTTTGACCTTAAGTGGAGCAATATCATGCATGACTGCGCGCTCTAAATGGGTGTAAAAAGTCTGCTCTCACTTCAAGAAGCACAAGCACTTTTTCCAAATTTCTCTATAACAGACATAGAGGAGACAACACATGGTGTTATAGATACGACCTATATTACAGAGAAATATATTATTAAAAAGTATGAAAGGAGTATTGAAAAACGAGTAGAAGAAGATGCCAAACGTTTAGAACTCTTTTTTCATCATCAGCTTAATGTTCCCCGACTTCTTGCAAAGCGTAGAGATTGGTACCTCTATGAGCGTCTTGCAGGACAACCTCCAAGAAACATAAGTTACTACCATATTCAAGCCCTTGCCCGTTTTATGGCAAAACTCCACACACTGAGTCAAACGCAGAAGAAACCCCCTAAATTTTTAGCACAGTATGACATTGAGACCTATTTACATTTTTTAAAAAAAGATTTTTTTCTCTACTACAAGATGCTTGCGCCACTTAAAACTCTTACACTCCCTTGTGAGGGCTTTATTCATGGAGATATTTTCAAAGACAATACACTCTTTAATAAAGAGAAAATAGCGGTCTTTGACTTTATTGATGGCGGTTGTGGCGCTTTTTCATTTGATGTAGCCGTTTCATTAATGGCTTTTAACTCTTACAATAAAGCATCTTTTACAAAACTTTTTTTACAAACATATAACCAACATACTCTTAAAAAAATTAAAAAACAAGAGTTACAAGAAGCACTCCATATAGCAACAAAATTCTATATGCTTCTACGCATTACAAACGAGAAAAAAACACGAAATGCACAAATGCTTTTAAAGCCATATATTAAATAATGGTATAATCACTCTATAAAAGTAGGAGTAGATTATGCAAAAAATATCAAGACGCGGATTTTTAAAAGGGGCGGTTGCAGCAGCAACACTGCCACTTGCGCTAAACGCAGCCAACAAGCAAAACGATACACTCAAGTTCATACATGTGACGGATTCACATATGGATTTAAGCAACCCTGATTCTGTAGAAGCAGTGGAGATTATGCGAGATTACATCAACACTAATCATAAAGATTTAGACTTTGTACTCTTTGGCGGTGACAACTTTAACAACAATGTCGCAGGCGATAAAGACGCAGTCAAATTCAAGACAATTGCAGATGGTCTTCATTGTCCCTACTTTAGCGTACGCGGCAACAAAGAATCCTCTCCAAAAGGTGATGATGAGATAAACCTTGCAGAGTTTCAAAAGATGTTCTGCTCAAACGTAGCACTCAAACTTCATGGCAAAGATTGGCTCTTAGAAGCAAAAGGGTACAACATTTTAGGGCTTGACAGTTGTATCGAGCATCAAAACAACGGTCGCTACACAGAGAAAACACTTGCCTTTGCAGAAGATGTGCTTAAATCAAACAAACCGACACTTATTCTCAACCATCACCCATACACAAACTACTGGGGTGGTACAGAAGAGAAAGATATTCACAAGTATGTACTCAACAACACCAAAGAGGCACAAAAACGTCTTTTCAAATATGACAATCTTTTGCTCACGCTCTCAGGACATAAGCACATTGATTCTGTTTCAGAGATTCAAGGCACAAAGGTCGTTGTGACACGCGGTTTTATACGTCCAAAAGATCTCGATATGTATCCAATGCATTATGTAGAAATCTCAAAGAATAACATTACAGAGAAACTTATATATACAGCATGAAAATAACAATCAACGACTACAATATGCAAAACCTCGAAGCCTTTAGTGAGCTGAAAAAAACTGACATCAGCACACTCATCAATGATGCGCTTGAGGAGTATTTTGCAAATGAACAGAAAAAACTGCTTGAGAAGAACCTCGCAGATGAAAATGCCATGACAAATCTCGACTTCAATGAGTTTTGGGATGATGTGGAGATAGACGAATGATGCTCCACGGTGCAAACATCTACAAATACGCAAGAGAGCTAGACTGCGAACCAGAGGAGATACTCGACTTCTCCTCAAACATCAACTGCTACCAGCCAGAACAAGAACTCAATGTTCCAAACGCAGCGATAGTCAAATATGCCGATACAAACTACACAACACTCAAAAACACCATCGCCAAAGAGTACCAGATAGATGCAAAATCCATAGCTCTTTACAACGGTGCAACTGCCGCCATCTATGCTCTGATGGAGACTCTCAAAGCAAAAAATGTTTACTTGTACGCACCGCTTTATGGAGAGTATCAAAAAGCAGCGCTAAAAAGTGGCAAAGATATTTACAAAATCAACCGCATTGAAGATATTGACGCAGAGGTAGAGGAGAAATCCATCGTTGTTTTTGTGAACCCATCCACTCCAGAGGGAAGCTACTACGACCTTGATGAGCTCTTTTTGGAGTGGAAAAAGAAAAAGTGTACTATCATTTTAGATGAGAGTTTTATAGAGTTTGAAGGGCATAAATCACTGCGAAAACAGATACAAGACTACAAAAAGCTCTACATCATCCAATCTTTTTCAAAGTTCTACGCCTGTGCAGGTGTACGAATAGGTGCTGTTTTTACCAATAAAAAAAACATAGAAAAAATCACACCACCACTTTGGAATATCTCCTCACTAGATGCCGAATTTTTACAAAAAAGGTTGAGTGATATTGCGTTTAAACGCAGTGCATTAGCGATACATAAAGAGCAGAAAGAGGAGCTACAAAACATCCTCAAAAGCAGCAATATATTTGAGCAAATAGTAGAGAGTGATGCAAATTTCATCCTCGTACATACACCAAACGCAATAGAACTCTTTGAACATCTTTTAGCACATAAAATTTTAGTACGGACTTGTGGGAGTTTTGATTATTTGAGTGATGAATGGCTGCGTTTTGCGGTTAAAGATACAGCAGCACAACAAAAACTAAAAGAGGCACTCCTTGCATTCTCTTAGCATATTTGGCACAAGCAGCGATGCTGGCAAATCGACACTTAGTTTTGCCATCACCTATCTACTGCACCAAAGAGGCATAAAAGTCGCTCCTTTTAAAGCACAAAATGTCTCAAACAACTCTCAAGTCACCGACCTAAACGCAGGGGAGATTGCCATTCCTCAAGCCTTTGCAGCTGAAGCAATAGGGCTAAAAACCTCGCCGCTTATAAACCCGATTTTACTTAAATCAGGCGGTAGATCAAAAGCACATCTTATCATTAATGGTAAAAGTGTTGGAGACAAAGATGTCTGGAGCTATTACCGTGACATTGACACGCTTAAACCTTTTGTAAAAGCTGCGTTTAAGCGTTTGCAAAAAGAGTATGATGTTATAGTAGCTGAAGGTGCGGGAAGTCCTGTCGAATTAAACTTGATGAAAAAAGACCTCTCAAATATCTATGTTGCTAAAAAATTCAATACAAAGATAATTCTCGTAGCAGATATAGAGCGTGGTGGTGTTTTTGCCTCTATCTATGGCGTTTATAAACTCCTGCCAAAGAAACTGCGTAAAAATATCATTGGTGTTATTGTCAATAAATTTCAAGGCGATATGTCACTCTTTGATAGCGGTGTAGAAATCATTGAACAGAGGTTTGGAATAAAGGTCTTAGGAGTTGTACCATTCAAGCCCTTTAATCTCGGCTTTGAAGACAGTGCCTCACTTATGGGCTACAAGCAAGATACAAAAGATGCCATCATAAAAGTTGGGGTACTAAAACTTCCCCACATTTCAAACTTTACCGACTTTGAGCCTTTGGTAGTTGATGAAGAGATAGAGCTGACATTTATAACAAACGCAGTAGAAGCTGCTGCTTGTGAGATGCTTATTATTCCTGGGAGCAAACGGGTTGTAGATGATTTACTATGGCTCAAAGAGAGAGGATTTGATACTATTTTATCTTCAAAAGAGAAAATGATAGTTGGTATCTGTGGTGGCTATGAGATGTTGTTTGAGGAGATTTTAGACCCTCTTCACATTGAGAGTGAGCATGAAAGCGTTGCAGGTCTTTGCAGATTCAAAGGAAGCATTACATTTCAAAAAGAAAAAATTGTCAAAAAAGGGTGTTATAACATTTGGGGAACAATGACAAAGGGATACGAGATACATAACGCCATTGCAAAGAAAAATGCCAAACACAAACGCAATCTTTATGCTACATTTGTGCATGGTATCTTTGAAAATGACGCACTGCGTTTGAAACTTTTTTGTGGAATAAATGCCAACTACAAAGGCTACAATTTCAAAGAGTTTAAAGCTGGGGCGATTAAAGAGTTTGCAAATCATATAGACAAACACGTAGATATGGGCTTTATTGAAGCGAGTCTGTGTGAGTAATATTATTGTCACTGTTTTGGCCTATTTGATAGATAAAAAATTTGGAGAGTTCTCATTTATCAAGCATCCTATCATTGTTATAGGGGAGCTTATTAGCTTTTTTGAGAAATTACTCTACAAAAAAAGCATCTTTCATGGTTTGTTACTTGTTTTAGCTGTTTTGAGTGTTGTTAGTTTTTTTGCTATCGCTTTAGAGAGATATTTCACCCTCTTTTTACCATCTTTTTTAAACATCATTTTTACTGCGTTTATAGCCGCTATGTTTATCGCGCACAAAATGCTTCGTGACTCGGTGGAGGGTGTGCTAAACGCAGAGAACAAACGAGAAGCTATTTCTATGTTAGTTTCTCGTGATACAAAAGAGCTGAGTGAAAGTGACATCTACAAAGCCGCCATTGAGACCTATGCAGAGAATTTGAGTGACGGAGTTGTCGCACCCCTTTTTTACCTGCTGCTTTTTGGGCTCCCCGGCATTGTCATCTACAAAACCATCAACACAATGGACTCAATGATAGGCTATAGAAATGAAAGGTATGAAAAGTTTGGAAAAGCAGCAGCACGGCTTGATGACCTTGCCAACTACATCCCCTCACGGCTCACTGCCATGCTCATAATGATAGTTGCAAAGCAAAAAAATCTCTTTGCCTTTTATAAAGATGGCAAAAAACATGACTCTCCAAACGCAGGACATCCCATTACTGCTATGGCCTTAGCTATTGGTGTGAAACTCGGAGGAGATACATCATACTTTGGGAAAGTTAAAAAGAAAGCAACTTTTGGAGAGGGAAAAAAGGAGATAAGTAAAGAGAATGTGCAAGAGGCTTTACACCTCTTGTAAAAATATTTATTTTTCTTTTATTCTTACCAAATCTCCCTTAATTTCATAACATATATCATTATAAATTATTAAACTCGTATGTGAAAAATTAATTCTTGCATTGACTAACATATCACCATCAACACCCTTTGACTGTCCATTTACAATAGTATTATCCATTGCTCTTTGTAATAAGTCATCTTGTTGATTTATTGGAATTCCAAAAATATTTCTAGCACATGCACTACCATTCGTTCTTACTTTAGTTTTATCTTTAATATCATAATGCAAATTTCTAACATTATCCGTACTAACTACTGTAAACTGTCCTAAATGTTGAGTACATCCACTAAATCCCAACACTGTGATTGCTGAAATAGCCAATAAACTTTTTTTTATCATAAAATAAATCCTTCTAAATAAAATTTAAAACGATTTTAACATATTATCTGACAAAAAATTCTAAATAATCTGCTAAAATACCAATAAAAAAAGAATCGCATATGAACACATACAATATTCTTACAAACGAACAAACACAACTTCCAGAAGGAAAAGCTGACTTCCTCCTTGCAACTAGTGTGACAAAAACCTGCGAAATCGAAGGTATCACTCAAGCGGGTATTCCAGGGATGATTCCTCTTACACCAACACTCGATGCAGAGTACATTACAAACGAAAAAGTTTTTTCTCTTGGTGAACTTGCAGAAACTCCTACAGGAGTTCCTACTCCTGCACTTATTACCCGTGCTACGCACAATCTTGCGCCATTTTCAAGCATAGAGATTTTAGACTTAGGTCTGCAAACCCAACCGCAAAACTGTATGGTTTATAACTTTGACATCACACCTTCAGACTCTATTGACAAAGGTGCAAATATTAACGCACAAGAGATATTTGCCAAAGGAATGGAGTTTGGTAAAAAGTATGAGCTTAAGGGAAACTACCTTATTTTGGGAGAGAGCACACCTGCTGGTACAACTACGGCTGCAGCTTCTGCTCTGGCACTAGGCTATGATGTTGCCAATGACTTCTCTTCAAGCTTTTTAAATGTACCGAGTGACATCAAAACAAAGACCATAAACGCAGCTCTTACTTTAGTCGATGAAGATATGTCAAACTTTGAAAAACTCGGCATCGTCAGTGACAATATGCTTCTCTTTTGTGCAGGATTTTTAGTAGAAGCTTCCAAAAGATTTCAAATAGTCTTAGCAGGTGGTACACAAATGGCAGCTTGCTTACTCATAGCAGACAAGCTGCGTGAAGATATTTTAATGCGTATCAAACACGATAATGTTATGCTCGCAACTACAAAATGGGTGGCAAAAGATGAAAACTCTAACATCGCTCATATCTTAGAACAACTCAGCTACACATCAAACGCAGCCTACACCACATTTAGCTTTGCAAACGCAGAGATTGAAATACTCAAAAAGTATGATGAGGGCGAAGCGAAAGAGGGCGTAGGCGCAGGTGCCGCACTTGCCTATGCAAAGCAAAATCATATAACTAATGAAGAACTTCTCAAGCAAATTGAAATGCAAATATATATGCTATAGCTTTCTTTTATGCTATAATTATTGCTATTTATAATTTTTTAAGGATACCAATATGTTTTCAACAGTCAAGTCAAAGGTTATTGTTTCGCTACTCACTATTAGTATTTTTGGGCTTATTGGTATGTCATACTACCTCTCTTCTACCCTGCATCAACTCTCAAACTCAAGTGAAAAACACTCGCTAAATATGCTTAGCCAATCAATTTTCCAGACAATGACAACAAGTATGATGATGGGTGACCCTGCTGTTGTGCAAAAAGCCTTTAGTGATGCGCGAAAGATAGAAGGCATAAAAAAACTCAACATTGCAAAATCAAAAGCTGTCATCAAAGTCTATGACCCAGATGAAAAATTTACAACCGATGCGCTCATACTCAATGTTCTTAAAACACAAAAGACACAGATCATTGAAAAAAATATAAATGGGCACCATACCATCCGTCTGATAAAGCCAATGATTGCAGAAAAAAGATGTCTGCAGTGCCATTACAATGCAGATGTCGGTTACACACTAGGAGCTATGGATCTACTTGTTTCACTTGATAAAAATGATGCCATGATTTCTAGAACAAATACAATACTTATCATCTCCCTTATTGTCTTGGCACTTCTCTTTACTGTTTTGGCATATATATTTTTCACAAGAGAGATTTTCAATCCTCTTACAGCACTTAAAGATAAAATTGCTGCACTTGTAAGTGGAGATAAAGATCTTACAAAACGACTTGAACATAAAAGAGGCAATGAGTTTGGAGATACAGCTGTAGAGGTAAACAACTTCATTGAGATGATACAATCAACCGTCAATGCAGTCAAATCACTAGGAGAGCAAAATAAAGATATTGCTTCTGAGATTGAAAGTGCTTCGCATGTCATTCGTGAAGGAACTCAGCAAGAACAAAAGCTTGTTGAAAAAACAAGCCAAAAAAGTGATGACATTCAAGATATTCTTAATGAAACTATGCAGACCGCTGCAACAACACAGGAGACAATTACCCAAGCAGATAAGGCACTCTGCGTAGCACAGAATGCTCTTACAACACTCCATAGTGAAGTTGAGAGTTTCGTTACTTCTGAAAATGAACTTGTAAATGAACTCTCCTCACTCAAATCTAATGCCGATCAGGTAAAAGAGGTACTAAGTGTCATCAAAGATATAGCAGAACAGACAAATCTTCTTGCCCTAAACGCAGCTATAGAAGCAGCACGGGCAGGAGAACATGGACGCGGTTTTGCTGTAGTTGCTGATGAAGTAAGAAAGCTTGCAGAACGCACACAAAAGAGTCTTAGTGAAATAGACATCAGCGTTAGTACGATTGTACAATCCATTAATGATGTTAGTGAAAAAATGACACAAAATGCACAAAATGTCGAAGCACTCTCAGACATTGCAACTAATGTAGATAATGAAATATCAACTACATCAGAAGCGATGCAGGCTTCAACAAAAGCGTCATATAAAGCGAAAGAAGACAGTGAGGAGATGTCAAAATCTCTTGGAGAGATTATATCCTATATTAACTCTATAGAAGCGCTCTCAACAGCAAACAGAACAAGTGTTCTCTCTATTGAGAATGATTTAGTCCGCCTTGTTGCAGTCGCTTCATCTTTACAAAAAACCATTGATGAGTTTAAGAGTTAAAACGCCCTCTTTTTCTCACATAGTTTTTCTTAAAACAGCGCTGACAAATATTATAATTTGAATTTATAGGCAATACAGCAGAGCACATTTTACATCTTTGTGCTAAGTGTGTCTGTTGTAAAGACTCTTCTATATATTTATTTAAAACACCACGATATTGTCTCGCTTTTTGCTCATCCACAAAATAATCACCAAATCTATAAGTTAGCCATAAATAGAGTGAAATCTCTTTTACCATATCTTCTGCACGAAGTAAATCTTCTGAAGTTCTTGCACAACTACCCCCTAATTTTGGTGGGTAGTAATGCACTTGTTCTTTTTGCTCTAAAGCAAGTAGATAACTCTCATAAGCATTAATGATGTAAGGTGATTTAAGCGTAAGCGGCGCACATGAGAGATGGTACTTTGTTGCAATGTCAAGGTCATACGCATCTACTATTTTTGCTGCTTCAAGCATATCATCCAAAGATGAAGCATAAAAAGGACCATCAAACACCATATTTTTAATGAAAAATCGTAAAATTTCCTCTAAAGAGTTCTCTTCCAAGATTTTTGCCACAAGTTTAATATGCTCAAGATTTGCCATTACTTTAAAAGGAATGGCTATTTCATGTGCTTTTTTAGGAAAGTTTTTCTTGACAATTTTTAGAGCATCTTCATTTAAAGCTCCAACATAACCATTTTCATGAAGTCCATATCGTCCTGCTCGTCCTGCTATTTGATGGATTTCAGAGGGTTGTAGTTTTCTTTGGCTTATGCCATCAAACTTCTCAGCCTTTGAAAAAAGTACCGTTTTTATAGGCAAATTCATTCCCATAGCGATTGCATCGGTTGCTACAAGTATCTGCGTTTCACCCTCACGAAAACGGCGTGCTTCCTCTCGTCTAACCTCTGGAGAGAGGTTTCCATAGACGACACTTACCTCAAAATCTTTTGAGAAGTTCTGCTTCA
>Ga0256829_1001751_pt1 | contig 17204 bp, 20 predicted proteins | sample 131447metaG_FD_185979 | JGI IMG/M metagenome (GOLD analysis project Ga0256829, IMG submission 185979) | Hydrothermal vent microbial communities from Lau Basin, Pacific Ocean - 131-447 | ecosystem: Environmental > Aquatic > Marine > Hydrothermal vents | place: Pacific Ocean: Lau Basin | collected...
TTTTACAAGAGTTTGCTTCAAATCCTAAAATATGCAAACAGATACATGTTCCTTTACAAAGTGGTTCAACATCTATCTTAAAAGAGATGAAAAGGGGTTACACAAAAGAGAACTTCTTAAACCGTTGTGAAAAGATACGTACTTTATGCCCAGAAGCTACCATTTCCACAGATGTTATAGTAGGTTTTCCAGGTGAGAGCGATGCAGATTTTGAAGACACTATGGACGTACTAGAAAAAGTACGCTTTGAGCAGATGTTTTCTTTTAAGTATTCACCACGACCACACACACAAGCAGCAGAATTTGAAAACCAAATAGACAATGCATTATCAGGAGCTAGACTAACCAGACTTCAAGCACGCCATACAGAGATAATAGATGAGATTATGGACGCACAAATGGGTGCTATTCATAAAGTATATTTTGATGAATTAAAGCCAAACGGTAGAGTATCTGGTAGAAGTGATGATGGCAAACTCTTCTTTGTTGAGGGTAGCGAAGAACTTTTAGGACAAATAGTAGATGTCAAAGTAGTTAAAGCATCAAGAGTAGCACTTGATGGAGTAGTTATCTAGCATATATGAAATCTTTCTCAAGAAACATAGCAAAGGTGCTTGCCCCACCTTTAATCTACATACTTATGCGTATAATATGGTACACAGCACGTAAAAAATTTCACTATATTACAGAGATAGATAACACTCAACATGTTTGTGTTACTTGGCATGGTGAACTGCTTATGTCTCCACAAGCGTATAGGCATATACACAAAAAACATCCTGCTTCTGCTATTATATCTTCTCATTTTGATGGTGCTATCATAGCAAATACGCTAAAACTTCTGAAAATACGCCCACTAAGAGGTTCTTCTCGTAAGGGTGCGAAACAAGTACTATTACAAGCGTTTAAGAGTATAGGCTCTGGTGAAGAGGTGCTTATTACCCCAGATGGGCCAAAAGGTCCTAGGCACTCCATGAGTGATGGAGCAGTTGGAATTGCTCTAAGGAGTAAACTACCTATCTTTGTTATGAACTTTAAAGCTAAAAGCTATTGGCAGTTAGGTTCATGGGATAGATTTGTTATACCTAAACCTTTTACCCAAATAGATTTTTATATACAAAGTCTTTCACTCGAAGGATTAACGCTAGAAGAGTCTAAGATATACTTATCCAAAAAAATGCTGGCATATACTAATTGAACGAACTATTAGCTACATATATAAAATCGTTCCTTGAGTATCTGCTAGATGTTAGAGGGTACTCTGAAAGTTCTGTTGAGACTTACAAGATAGCATTAAGACAGATGAGACAAGTAAGCCATTTTTATGAAGAAGATGGCATAAATGTTTTAGACATTACCCCATTTCGTTTCAAGATAGTAAAAAACAACAAAAAGACTATTGTTAAAAAATTATCTTCCATTCGTTCACTTGTAAAATATATGGAAAATCAATGCCATTTAACCATTAAGCTAATAGGAGATGAAACCATTAAAGTACCGCAAGGTCTTCCTAAACCCATAGAGGAGAGATATATAGAAGAGGTTTTAGAAAAGGCGAACGTAGAAGAGAGGCTTATTATATCTATGTTATATGGGTTAGGTTTACGTATTTCAGAACTTAGTGGTCTAAAGCTAGAGGAGATTAAAGAAAAATGGGTTCAAGTACATGGCAAGGGAAATAAAGTAAGAGAACTGCCTTTACTGCCTAAACTGCATACCCTCATAGAACTATATAAAAAAATGAAACAACCCAAAGTGTATCTTTTTGAAAAAGATGATACTTTCATGAATGCTACGCAACTGCGGTACATTTTGACCAAACTTTTTAAAGCACAAGGGCTAAAAATTACACCTCATCAACTTAGGCACTCTTTTGCTACACATTTACTAAACAACGGTGCTAGAATATCTGACGTATCTGAACTACTAGGACACGAAACCATGGCAACTACTCAAATATATACAAAGTTAGGCTCTACAAAGAAGATGCAAGAGTACGCAAAAGCACACCCCTTAATGAAAGATAAACCGTAGGGCTATATTTGTTTTGGTCGATTTATCGACCATGAATGATGATGAATGTATTGTTAATCTAAAAGCAAATGGTTTAGATTTTCTTTGTATATATAGGGTCTTATTTTCTGTGGTATTTTGTTTACTCTGCACCACTCTTTAAACTTTTTTGGCATAGTAGCACTTAAAAATGGAGCTATGTAGAGTAGATTGTCTTGATATTCTACTGCCCATTTGCCTCCCACTACTATGGAGTCATTTTTTTCTACCTCTTCTCTTTGTGAAGCAGAGAGTAAATAGCCCAACCCTTTCAATGTTATATCTACAGCTCTAGCCTTAATCTCTTTTGTATGAAGCTCGATAATGCGAAGCTCCTTAAGTGAAGTTTTAAGAGTGTAACTACTTTGTATAAACTCTTTATCTTTTTGTAGATAGCTAAAGCTTCTAGCTATGCCCTCTTTATATTCTCCAATCAAAACGTCTGCAAACTGCTCTCTAAACCTATTTCGTTCATATTTTTTATCGCTATTGCTTTCATCTATAAAGTATGGATAGTTATGAGATTTCAGATACTCTAACAACTCCTCTTTACTATATCTTAGTAGAGGTCTTATGAGATTATAGTTTTTTCTTCTTGAGACTGTTTCAAGCCCTATTAGTTCACTAACCCCTGCTCCTTTGCTTAGACGCATCAAAAACCACTCAAGTGCGTCGTTTAGTTGATGAGCAGTAAGTAGATTGTCATACCCCTCTATGCTAATTAGTGAATCAAAAAACTCATAACGAAAATCTCTAGCTCTTTTTTCAAAGTTGTTTGTAAATCTAGGTGCTTTAATGCTATGACAATATAGTTTATATTTTCTAGCTAATGCCTTTGCGTTTGCTACCTCCTCTTTGCTCTGTGCTCTCATACCATAATCTACAATGGCTATGTCAAATTTGATATTATTCTCTACAAGCAAGAAAAAAAGTGCAGAGGAGTCTATGCCAGATGAGAACGCCAGTAGGTTTTTTTTAAGTAAAATACCAGAAGAGACACCTAAAGGCAAAATAGTACTATTCACAAAACAGCCTTTGTTTTTATTGTGGATTATTATATCATATTGCTACAGTATTAAATGCTTTACTTTCGTGAAGACATTGTGTACTTATGATATAATTGATTTAAATTAAAAGAAGTAAAAATGCTACAACTACAAATCAACAGCCCTGAAATGCAAGATATTTTTGAGACAAAGTTTCACTCTAATCAAGAGAAGTTTATGGAGTTTATTGTCTCTTTTGTTCAAGACAATAAAAGAGCGATAGATAACTATTTTCACAAAAATGATAAACCCAATGGAAAATTACTATAAGTTACCTCTTGATGAGAATGAAACAGAAATGACCAATCCATTTAAAGATGTTAGAGATTCAGTTACTTTTGCAAAGAAAATAAGAGAGGATTCCTATAGATGATACTTCTTGATACCAATATTTTGATAGAGTATTTAAAATAAAAACATAGCAACAACAAATCCTATGCATTACTACTCAAAAGTGTTGCTAAGAGTTGTTCTCCTGCTAGTTGGGTTATCTTTGCGGTGTATAGTTTACCGTACTCTATGTGTAGGTCTGAAGTGTCGTTTATTAGTATCTCTCCATCTATATCTACTGCCCAGTTTAGTGGTCTAGCAGATAGTAGATACTCGTGTTCGCTACTCTCACCGTCTATTACTACTGTTAGGGTTTTGCCTATGTTGTTTTCTAAAGACTCTTGTGTACTCTTTTGGGCTATAGCTCCTAGTATCTCTGCTCTTTGGTCTATGGTCTTTTGTGGTATTTGCTCTAGTTTATAGGCTGATGTTGTCTCTTCATTTGAGTAGCTAAATGTGTTAAATCTATCAAATTTAAACTCTTCCATAAAGTTACAAAGCTTATCAAAGCTCTCTTTGCTCTCATCTGGGTGACCTGCTATGAGTGAAGTACGTAAAAATGCTTCTGGTTTAGACTTCATATACTCTAGCAACTCTATAGTTTTTTTCTCACCAAAGCCACGCTTCATAGTCTTTAGTACGCTATCGTCTATGTGTTGAATGGGCATATCATAGTAGGTCTGAAATACTTTAGAGTCGCAAATAGCATCTATAAGCTCAAATGTTGTAGTGCTAGGATAGAGGTATAAAATACGTGCAGATTTTACGCCGTCTATGGACTCTACTGCTTTTATAAGCTCTATTAAGCCATCTGACATCTTCATATCTCTTCCATAACTTGAACTATCTTGAGAGATGAAAGAGAAGTCATAAAATCCATCTTTTACCAACATCTCTACCTCTTTTACTATAGAAGAGAGTGAACGAGAGTGAAGTTTTCCTTTAAAGCTAGGGATAGCACAAAAAGAGCATGACTGGTTACAGCCTTCAGCTATCTTGATGTAGGCATGGTAGTTAGAGCCTGTTATAACTCTGCCACTTTTTTCTGTAGCAAGATAGACTTCAGGGCTAAAGGTGCTTTGTTTACTAGCTATAAGTTCGTCTATCTTCTCATAGTCTCCAACACCTGTAAATATATCTATCTCTGGCATATCTGCTTGTAGCTCTTCACGGTAACGCTCACTTAAACAACCAGACATTACTAGTATAGAGTCTTTTTTTCGCTCATCGTGTAGATTTAGCACTGTGTTAATGCTCTCCTCTTTTGCAGCATCTATAAACCCGCAAGTATTTACTATAATCACATCGGCATCAGTGTTATCGTCTGTTATCTCATACTCTTTAAGACGACCTAACATAACTTCGCTATCTACAAGGTTTTTAGTGCAACCTAGACTAACTAGGTGTAGTTTTTTTGTTTTCATAATGCTCTTTTCTTTATAAGATAAATTAAATAGTTTTATAGGTATTTATGTAAAATTTAGAAAGATTATAGCATAAATAGACTTCTAAATTTTGTAAGGTAGATTTATAGAACTATTATAGATTGGGTACAATAAGCTAAGCCACACTCTCTAAAGAAAAATTAACCACCTCAACCATACGATTTTTCATTTTAGCTTCACTTACTACTGCTTCAATATTTTCAGCCACCTCATCGCTAATCCACTCCTCTCCACAAAGAGAACAGACCGTTGCAGGTGTATTTCTAATGACAATAAGGTTTGTCCCCAAATCTACTGTAAATGTCACTTTTCCTTTCTCTTTTTGTCCATTGCAAATGGAGCATTTTGTATCTGTTTTCATATTATCTCCTTGTTTTTAGGTCTTCATAAAAATGTGTTACACTTGGCACATAAGCTGTTATGATATATATGGTTTTACTAGCCACCACTTCTAATATTTTTGACTTATTCATTACTACTCATTTTGTTTAATGGTTTATTATATCGTGTTTTTATTGAAGTGTATGGGGATAAAAATAAGGATAGAAAACCAACAACAAATAACAATAAAATTTTGCATGGTAGATTTATCGACCATTGTAAATATAAAAAGATAGGGTGATTTTAAAATGAGGAGGGGTTAGAGGCAAGGCAACGCCTTGACTCTGGTGTTTTTAAGAAGAGGTTCTTAAAATTTGTATCTTGCAACAACTCTAACTATGTTAAGAGCAGAAGCAGTACCAGTTTTTTGATTAACATAACCAAATAAGTAGTTTCCACCTAGCATATCAGCAGTATAGTAAACATCTGCTTCTTTAACATCTTTTGTAGTTGTAGTATTGTTTTTGCTTGAACCATAAGCTGCACCAAATGTACCACCAAGAAGAGCAGTGTTAGCTGCAACAACCCATGTTTTGTTGTCATTTGAATTTGCACCCTCATTGAAAATCATTTGAGTGTAAAGAGCTGTTTGTTGTCCACCAACATTAAACACACCCAAAGTACTCTTATTTACACTTGAGTAAGCAGCATGTGCGTTGATACCTGCAAAACTAGCACCAACTTTAACACCATAAGCGGTAGTTTTATTGAAACCAGCAGAACTATCAGATACTTGACCACCTTGAGCTGCTATGTTAAATGAACCTGCTTTATATGCTGCATCAGCCCATATTATACTTAGTGCATTTCCAGTACTAATTTTATCTTTACCATAGTAGTAAGAACCAGTTAATGTCAAGTTAGATACAGATTTATTTTGTACTGTAATCATATGCACACCATTTTTCTTGTTAACTTGACCAAAAGTAGACATATCACCGTATGTAAGACCAGTTACAGGATTAAGACCGCCGATATTAGCATAACCATTTTGATTACTGTTAAATACCCATGCATATACAAGTGTTGTATTTGGAATGCTTGAGTTTACAACTAAAGCTGCATCGTAAGTGTTTTCAAATACATTCCAACCTTCAGAGTGTGCAAATGGAGAGAGACCAGCTGGAAGTGTTTGACGACCAAGTTTAAGTGAAGTATTTCCCATACCGTAAGTTGCATACAACTCACCTATCCAACCACCTTGAATAGCACCTTTATCACTTTGCATAACGCCAGATACTAGATTGTTCTCTAGGTTAAGAGTTGCAAGACCATTTAAAGTTACACCCATACCGATGCCACCAACAACATCTTTGTTAACTGCATTTAGTTGGAAACCTGCATCTGCTGCAGATGAAGCTTTTTTAAATAGTTTTCCTGTAGTAACTGGTAAATTAGTTGTTTGGTAATAAACTACTGATTTTCCTGCGAAATCCCAATCAGACGCTGGTACTACCACTGGTGCTTCTACTACTGGCTCAACTGGTGCAATGTTACCACCCGCCATAATCATTGTTGACGCTACTACTGAAAGTAATAATGTTTTTTTCATTTGTAATCTCCTTGAATTTTGTTTGAATACACGACATTATAGCAACTTTTATTTATAAATGTCAAGAGAATTAATAAAAAGTTAATGGATTGTTAATCTTTGTAACAAACCCCATATTTACGAGGTTTGCTAGGCATGTAAGTTATTGTCTATAGATATAATAGAGATTATTTTAGAAGGTTTTTAGAGGTTTTCTTAAGCTTTGGTAAACAAAAAATGTTAAACATTTAAGTTTAAGATAGAAACATCTTTGAAAAGCTATCTACATCAAGTGAAGCAGACCCTACAAGCACACCATCTACTCCAGCGATGCTAGTAATCTCTTTTATGTTAACAGGTTTAACAGAACCGCCATAAAGTAGTGCTTTGTCTCCTATGATATTTTTTAAGGCTCTGTGTGTAGTCGAAATCTCTTCAACTGTAGCACTTCGTCCTGTCCCTATAGCCCATATAGGTTCATAAGCAACTATAAGCTTTTCATAGCCTATATCTATAGAGTCAAACTGTGCTAAAAGGTACTTCATAACTGCTTTAAAGCCTTTTTCACGAACTTCTAGTGGTTCGCCTATACAGTAAAGTATCTCGAAATCCTGCTCTTTAAAAAATGCAAACTTTTTAGCTACTTCTTCTTGAGTCTCACCTATATACTCACGGCGTTCACTATGACCTATGAGTATACTCTTTATGTCAAACTCATCTAGCTGTTCTAGCCCTATCTCTCCTGTAAATGCACCGTTTTGCGTAGAGTAGGCATTTTGTGCACCTACTGTAAAGTCGCCCTCATAGTCATCTAGTGCTGTAGCAGGAGGAAATATATATACTTTATCTTCTGCTTTTTTAGCACGTAGCTTTTCGTTTAGCTCTGCTATGTAGTTTTCTGTGCTTTTTCGTGTGTGGTTTGTTTTGAAATTTGCTGCGTATATCATGACTGCAACCTCAACGCTTCTATACCTGGTAGTTTTTTGCCCTCTATAAGGTTTAAACTAGCACCGCCACCTGTACTTACAAAGGTCATACCGTCTACATCTCCTGCCTTTTGGGCAACATCAGCAGTATCGCCACCACCTACTATGGTTGTTGCCTCTGTAGCTGCTATGTCGTGGGATATTTGTAGGCTTCCTTTTGAAAATCTATCCATCTCATACACACCCATAGGACCATTCCATATAATGGTTTGTGCATCTTGTATGACTTGCTTAAATAGTTCAGAACTAGCCAAACCTATATCTAAACCCATGGAGTCCTTTGGTATCTCTTGTGAGGGGACATGTTTTATGTGTCCTTTGTCGCTAAACTCGTCTGCACAAACTACATCTACAGGCAAGTAAAACTTTACGCCTTGTTTTCTAGCTTTTATCATAATGGTTCTAGCTTCGTCTAAAAGGTCATCTTCCACTAAAGAGTTTCCTATCTCTTTGCCTTGTGCCTTTAAAAATGTAAATGCCATACCCCCACCGATAATCACCTTATCTACCTTGTCTAAGAGTTGTCTAAGAGCTTCTAGTTTTCCAGACACTTTAGAGCCTCCGACTACTGCTACAAAAGGACGCACTGGGTTTTCAAGTGTTTTTTGAAAAAAGTTTACCTCTTTAGTGAGTAGAAACCCTGCGGCTTTATGTTCGTCGTCAAACTCTCGTGGCATAGCATCTATGGACGCGTGAGCTCTATGACAAGCACCAAAGGCATCGTTTATGTATATATCTACCATACTAGCTAGCTCTTTTGCAAATGCTTCATCGTTTTGTGTTTCACCTGCTTCATAACGTAAATTTTCAAGTACTAAAACCTCTCCACCTTTAAGTGCCTCTGCTTTGCTTTTAGCGTCCACACCTACAACATCGTCTGCTAACTGAATGTCGTCTGCTATCTTAAGAAGTCTTACTAGCCTTCTTACTACTGGTTTTAGTGAATATTTACTCTCATATACACCAGGTTTTGGTCTCTCATAGTGAGAGGCCAATATAATCTTACAATCTCTGTCTATACAGTAGCGAATGGTAGTAAGTGCCTCTCGGATACGTCTATCGTCTGTTATGTTTCCTTCGCTATCTTTAGGTACATTAAAATCACAACGAATAAAAACACGCTTGCCGTCTATGTCTAAATCTTTTATAGTTTTCAACTACGCCCCCTTAGATATATGAACGGCCATATCTACTAAACGACAAGAGTATCCCCACTCGTTGTCATACCATGATAGTACTTTTACCATACTCTTGCCTATAACCTGTATGGTGTCAAGAGGCACTACTGTACTTAGCTCCTCTCCTACAAAATCTTGAGAAACCCTATACTCCTCATCTACACCCAAAATACCTTTATGAGAACCCTCACTTGCTACTTTAAATGCTGTTTTTACATCTTCTAGTGTTACATCTTTGTTTAGTGTCACAGTCAAGTCCACCATAGAGACATCGGCAGTAGGTACTCTAATGGCTTGTCCGTTAATCTTACCAGTTAAGTTTGGTAGTACTTTAGATATGGCTTTGGCTGCTCCTGTAGTAGTAGGCACTAGGTTTGTAGCACCAGAACGCCCTTTTCGTGGGTCTTTTTTGTGTTTAGCATCTAGTATGGGCTGTGAAGAGGTGTAGGAGTGAATGGTAGTCATAAGACCATTTTCTATACCAAAGGCATCATCAAGCACCTTTGCTACTGGGGCTAGACCATTGGTTGTGCATGAGGCATTAGAGACGACACTTTGCCCTGCGTATTCGTCTGCGTTAGCTCCTAGTACAAAGGTAGGAGTATCATCTTTAGCAGGAGCAGAGAAGAGTACTTTTTTTACTCCATTGTCAAGGTAAGGCTGTACAGACTCCGCTGTCAAAAATGCACCTGTACACTCTAAAACCACCTCTACACCAGCAGAAGCAAAATCTATCTTGCTCAAATCACGCTCTGCAAAGATTTTTGCTTTTGTTGCACCTATATTTAAAAATCCATCAGAAACACTAACGTCACTACGTCTACCATGCACGGAGTCATATTTTAGATTATACTCAAGCATCTTTTCTGTGCCAGAGGCATTTACTGCAACTAGCTCAATATCGTCCCTATCTGCGATAATGCGTGCGACACATCTACCAATTCTACCTAGTCCGTTTATTGCTACTTTTACTGCCATTGTGTACCCTTATGATTTTTATGCTAAAATTCAGTAATTTTACAGTAAATGAGGTTAGCATTTGGTTAATCAATCTAAGCATACAGTAGCAATCTTTGGGGGCAGTTTCGACCCTCCCCATATTGGGCATCAACATATAGTTGAAACTATTGTAAAACACTTAGATATTGACAAACTTCTTGTGGTACCTGCTTATTTAAACCCATTTAAAAGCTTTTCTTTTGCATCTGCACCGCAAAGGCTTTCGTGGTGTCGTACACTCTTTAGCACCCAACACAAGGTAATAGTGAGTGATTATGAGATAAATGAAGGCAAAAGTACCACAACTAAACAGACTGTAGAACATTTTAACACATTGTATGATGTAAAGTATTTGGTTATAGGCTCTGACAACTTGTTGGCATTGACAAAATGGCATAACTTTTCGTGGCTTAATGAGACTATTATATGGGTTATAATCACACGTGAAGGCTATCCTTTGAATGTGAAAAACCTTAGAAAATGGCAAATATTAGAAGTAAATGCACATATAAGCTCTACACAAATACGAAATAAAAAAGATTTACAATATGTTGATACAAAAATTCAAAAATCAGTACAAACCATACTAAAAGGAAGCAACCCATGACAACAGAAGAGAGAGTAGAGAATATAGTAAATATACTTGATGACAAAAAAGCAGAAGAGATAGAGGTCTTTAACCTAGACGAAGCAGACTACATAGCAAAGCGTGTAGTCATAGCAAACTCACTAAACGGAAAACACACATTAGCACTTTTTGACCACTTAAAAAGAGGACTAAAAGAACATTCAGACAGTATCTTAGCTCATGACATAAGTGACGACTGGGCTGTAGCAGACCTAGGAGACATACTCATACACATAATGATACCAGAATACAGACAACGCTATAGCCTAGAAGAGTTCTTAAACGAATTAGTAGAAAACCAAATAAAAAACAAAGATATTGACCCTGCGTAAGAGCATTACCTAACTTTGTTTCGCCAAAGAAAAGGATATTCCCTCTGTTGCCTTTAGGCGATAGAGATTAGAGGTCATCTACATAGTTCTTCTCATGACTTTTAGTGCATTTTTTATTCTTCAATATCGTCTTTTTTAAAGTATCTTCCAATAGTTTTAGTAACTACAAGTGCAAAAATAAAAGCAAGTAAAATCATTGCCACTGTATATAAAGCTTGTAAAATATCTATTTTCATACTTGTTCTTTTAGAGTTTTATCTTCTAGTCTATATATTTTATCGCAACGTTTTGCCATACTCTCATCGTGGGTTACTAGTAAAAGTCCTGCACCTGTCTCTTTAATGTAAGCTAAAAGAACGTCCATTACAAGTTCTGCTGTCTCTTTGTCTAGGTTTCCTGTAGGTTCATCTGCAAAAATTATACGTGGTTTTTTACTAAGTACTCTTGCTATAGAGACACGCTGTTGTTGACCACCTGATAGCTCTCCTACTTTTTTAGTCATGAGTTCTTTAATTTCAAGTTTTTTCAAAATATCATCATCTATAACTTCACCACTAAGCATACTAGCTACTTCTATGTTATCTATGGCGGACATTCCTTTAAATAGATAATGAAACTGAAATATAATCCCCACATCATAACGACGCAAAGCCTCTATATCGTCTTCACTTTGGACATAAATATTTTTTCCAAAAAGTCTCACCTCACCATAATCTGGCTTTAAAAAAGTAGAAAATATATGAAGTAGTGTAGACTTCCCTGAACCACTACGTCCTACTATGGCTGAACTACTAGAAGTAGCTAAATTGAAGTTAATATCTGTAAAAAGTGTGTAGTCGAAACTATGTGAAACGCCATGAGCTTCTAAAAGAGATTGAGACATCATAAACCTTAAAATAAATTAGAGGTATTTTAACATAAAAAGGTAAGTGTAGTAAATTTTTAATTTAATGTAGATTTGAGAATTGTTGCATAATGCCAGCAAACTAAGGAATTTATGATAACAATTATCATTTGTAGGGTCGGTTCACCGACCAATAAAATCATAAATGGTCGGTGAACCGACCCTACATATCTTATTTGACGGTATTGGGTTGTTTTGAAGAAGCTTACGTTCAGTAAGTAACCGAACAAACTCCCCCAAAGATGCGATGAAGCAGGAGAACTAGTTCATTTGTGCAGCGACCTCGGCTGCAAAATCTTCTTCTTCTACTTCAATACCTTCACCAACTTCAAGTCTAACAAAGTTTGTGATTTGAGCTTTTCCACCTGACTTTTCTGCAAAGTATTCAGCAACTGTTTTGCTATCGTCCATTACAAATTTTTGGTCAAGAAGACATTGCTCTTGATCAAGTGTTGTATTGTCAGATATAAATCTTGCTATTTTACCTGGAAGAATTCTATCCCATATTTTTTCTGGCTTACCTTCTGCTGCAAGTTCAGCTTTAAGTGCTACCTCTACATCTGCCATAACTGTATCTGTTAATTGACTCATAGAGATGTACTGTGGTACATTTTTGAGAGGTTTACCTAGTCTTACTAGCTCTTCATTCTCTTTTTCTATGGCAACTATTCTACCTTTAGTCTCTTCTTCTACATAAGTAGCATCAAAGTCTTTGTATGAAAGCGTAGATGGACTCATAGCTGCTGCGTGCATTGCTATCTCTTTAAGTATTGGAGTCATCGCCTCTGCTACTTCTGCTGATTCACATTTTGCTTCGATGATAACACCATTTTGTTTGTTAGAGTGAACATAAGCGTTTACTGCCGTATTTTCGTCTGCATCTATAAGAGCAGAACGTCTAACAACAAGCTTTTCACCTATAGTTGCTATTTGCTGAGAAAGATACTCTGAAAATGGCTCACCATTGATGGAAGAAGCATTAATGGCTTCTGCATCTGCGATATTGTTGTCAAATGCATGATTTACAACATCTGACATTAACGCTACAAATTTGTCATTTTGAGCAACAAAGTCTGTTTGAGAGTTTATCTCTACAATAACTGCTTTTTTACCCTCAACTTTAATACCTATAGCACCTTCAGCGGCAGTTTTTCCAGCTTTTTTCGCAGCTGCACCCATACCTTGGTCTCTTAGCCATTCAACAGCTTTGTCCATATCTCCATCGGCTTGCGTGAGTGCTTTTTTACAGTCCATCATTCCTGCATCAGTCATCTCTCTAAGTTTTTTAATATCTTTAGGTCCAAAGTTTGCCATGGTTACGCCTCCGTTGTTGTTGATGTTTCTGTGTTTGTTTTTTCTTCTACAAGTTTTTCAACTTCAGCTTCTGTTGCTGCTTCTTTTGTAGCTTCTTCCATTACTGCTTCCATTTCACCTGCTGGAACTTCGTCTACTACATCACCATTTGCTTCAGCGTATGCCGCTTTACCTTCGATGATTGCTTCAGCCATCTCTTTACAGAAAAGGTTAATAGAACGAATAGCATCATCATTTCCAGGGATTGGATAATCAATAACATCTGGGTCACAGTTAGTATCAAGTGGAGCTACAACTTTCATACCCATTCTTTTTGCTTCTTTTACTGCAATGTGTTCTTTTACTGCATCAACAACAAACATTAACTCTGGAAGTTTTTTCATGTGTCTGAAACCTTCTAGGTATGAAGTAAGTTTTTCTTTCTTTCTTAAAAGCATTAATGCTTCTTTTTTAGTAAGCATATCAAGCTGACCATTCTCTTCCATTTGCTCGATAATTTCGAGTTTTCTGATAGATTTTTTCATTGTTGGGTAGTTTGTTAGCATTCCACCTAACCATCTTGTAGCAACGTAAGGCATACCACATCTCTCTGCGTGTTCTTTAACTGCTTGACGTGCTTGTTTTTTAGTTCCAACAAATAGTACTGTTTTACCTTCAGCTGCCGCGTCTCTTACTACATTGTAAGTATATTTAAAATATCTAAGTGTTTTTTGAAGGTCAATAATATAGATGTTTTTTCTAGCACCGAAAATAAATTTCTTCATTTTTGGATTCCATCTTCTAGTTTGGTGTCCGAAGTGTACACCACATTCGAGTAAGTCTTTCATTGTTACCATTTTGTCTCCTTGACATATAATTATAATGAAATTTTCCATGCAAATAGTGCATAAAAATTTCGTTAAAAGCACATTGCTTCATCACTAGGTTTAATCCGCTGTAGTCCTCAATGTTTGCCTTAAAATAAAGCCACACAACCGTGCAAGGAACAACTACATGTGTATTTCCATTATTCACTAAAGAATAAGGAACGTGATTATATCTAAATATTTTTAAATACTAAAGATATTTGCTTGTTATTTTGTTACACTATTTTGTATATGTTTATTTATTTACAAGTTATACCTATGAAAAAGTTAACAAATAAATAAATTTTCGCTAAAATAAGTATATTATTTTCCAAAGGAAATCACTATGACATTTACATCAACATTGCAAAAAGATGCTATTAAAATCATGTTACTAGGTTCTGGTGAACTAGGTAAAGAGGTAGCCATAGAAGCCCAACGTCTTGGCATAGAAGTTATCGCAGTAGATAAATATGAAAATGCACCCGCACACCTAGTTGCAAATAGAAGTTACACTATAGACATGCAAAATGAAGCATCTGTTCTTGAAGTGATAGAAAAAGAACAACCTAGTTTTATCTTGCCTGAAGTAGAAGCCATATCTATATCGGCACTTTTTGAAGCCCAAAAAAGAGGCTTTCATGTCATACCTAATGCCGAAGCAGTAAACAAAACTATGAACCGAAAAAATATTCGTGTTTTTGCGGCCGAAGAGCTTAAACTTAAGACATCTAAATATAAATTTGTAACCACACTTAGTGGACTCAAAGAAGCAGGAGAAGAGATAGGGTTTCCTTGTGTCATTAAACCTGTTATGAGTTCATCTGGACATGGGCAAAGCATAGCTAAAAGTGCAGATGACATAGAAAACTCATGGGAGATAGCAAAAGAGGCAAGAGGTGATGCTAGTGAGTTAATAGTGGAAGAGTTTGTGCCTTTTGATTATGAAATTACTCTACTTACTGTACGTAATGAAACTGGTACAGTATTTTGTAACCCCATAGGACATGTGCAGAAAGATGGCGATTTCATTCTATCATGGCAACCAATGCAAATGAGTGACAAAGCACTTCAAAAAGCTAAAGACATAGCCAAATCTGTAACAGATGGACTTGGAGGTCGCGGTATCTTTGGTGTAGAGTTCTTTGTTAAAGGTGAAGATGTTTACTTCTCTGAACTTAGCCCACGTCCACACGATACAGGTATGGTTACACTCATTACTCAAAGCCAAAGCCAGTTTGCTCTTCATGTAAGAGCTGTACTAGGACTACCGCTTTCATACACCACTTACGGGTCTGGTGCTTGTGGTGCATATAAGGCTAAAAATGAAAGTAAAAACCCTACACTTCATGTGCCTGATGATGCTTTTTGTGAAAACTCATTTGTAAGAGTTTTTGGAAAACCTGAATCTCACATAGGTAGAAGAATGGCAGTTAGTCTAGTGCTTGATGATGATGTAGAGAGTGCAAAGTCTAAAGCCACTGAAATAGTAAACAAAATAAAAGACAATTAGAAAGGAATATCCATGCGTTTCATATCACGAGTATTTTTACCACTTTTATTATTGGCTTACATAGCTACAGAAACTTATCTAAAATTACAACACAAATCTCTGTGTGGAGAAGTGGGTTGTAAACTTGCAGGAGAACTGCTAAATTTTGATGCACTTTACCTAAACTATGCTGGGTTAGCAGGTGTGTTTGTGTTAACAATACTTGGATTTTTATCATTAAAAAACAAATTTTATGAGGCACTGTTTTTTGTAGGTCTTTACTCTGCTATTGCATTTGAAGCAACTATAATTAGCTATCAATTTATAGCTAACCCTGAACCTTGTATTTTTTGTTTAGGTGTTATATCATCTCTGTTACTCATAGCTTTAGTTAGTCATATTAAACACTTTGCTATTACCGTGGCTACTGTACTTTCTATATTTGTAGGGCTTAACACTTTAGCTATAACTCAAAATAAAGCATTTACGACAACCGAGGGGAACTACCTTATATACTCAAGTACTTGTCCTCATTGCAAAAAGGTCAAAGCTTATTTAGCAAAACACAAGATAGACTATACCCCTATTTCTGTAAAAGAGTCTAATGCTAGAATGTTTTTAAAGTTTGCAAATATAACTAGTATTCCTGTACTTATTGTAAAAAATAAACGAGATTTAACAGTTACAGTAGGAGATAAAAAGATTATCTCTCATTTTGAAAAACCTGTAAAAAAAGATATTGACAACATCAAAAAAGAGGAAAAACATACGGTTCAAACACAACAAAGCAGCACTATGCCGCTAGGTGGAATAAATGCCGATTTTCTTAACGCTGGAGGTGCTGATGCTGGGTGTGCCATTACCATTACAGATACTCCGAGTTGTGCAGACGACAACGCTAGCAACTCTAGATAAAGGAACAAGATGATTATTGTACTACTTGACTCAAAAACCTTAGGGGACGATTTAAACCTAAGTCCTTTAGAAGCATTTGGTACATTAAAATGCTATGACACAACAAATAAAGATGAAACCTTAGAGCGTATCATAGATGCAGATATTGTCATTACCAACAAAGTAGTAATTGATGCCAATATTTTATCACAAACCAAAAACTTAAAACTTATATGTATAGCAGCAACTGGCACAAATAATGTAGATTTAGAAGCTGCTAGTTTTAACCACATAGAGGTGAAAAATGTGCTGGGCTACTCCACTAAGTCTGTTGTGCAACATACTTTTTCTATGCTATTTTATCTGTTAGAGAAAATGCCATACTATGATATGGTTGTAAAAAATAACCATTGGACAAAATCTGGACTTTTCACAGATGTATCACAACCTTTTTATGAAATTCATGGAAAACAATGGGGCATAATAGGCTTTGGAAACATTGGACAAAATGTTGCTAAAATTGCTACTGCTTTTGGAGCAGAGGTATCCTACTACTCTACTTCAGGTAAAAATCTAAACCATGCGTATCCAAACAAAAGCTTAGAGTTTATACTAAAAGATTGCGATATTATCTCTATTCATGCACCATTAAACGATAAAACCTATGACCTCATAAATGAAATAAACCTACCATACTTAAAAGATGGTGCTATCATCTTAAACCTTGGTCGTGGTGGCATAGTGAACGAAACAGATTTAGCCTTTGAACTTGATAGACGAGAGATATACGCAGGTCTTGATGTGCTTGAAAAAGAACCAATATTATTAAGTAACAGACTCAATGAAG
>Ga0256829_1001752_pt1 | contig 17190 bp, 11 predicted proteins | sample 131447metaG_FD_185979 | JGI IMG/M metagenome (GOLD analysis project Ga0256829, IMG submission 185979) | Hydrothermal vent microbial communities from Lau Basin, Pacific Ocean - 131-447 | ecosystem: Environmental > Aquatic > Marine > Hydrothermal vents | place: Pacific Ocean: Lau Basin | collected...
AATAAATAATCTGCAAATTTTCTATCTCATCTTTTATTTCAAAGAGTTTTTCTACCATCAGTAAAATAATACTCTTTTTTATGTTATGAGCTTCCCATTTACTTTTTTTAAGTTTAGGGTCTATAAAATTTGCTCTTGTATCTGATTCTGAATAAGACATTTTCATAAAAAAATTAGTTAAATATTACTTATATCTTATTTATAAACTCTATTTTATCAAGATTAGTTAAATTTAGTATATTTTTTAGTAATTTATAATCTATTTAATCTTACTTGCTATCAAATTCCATAAAAATCCTGCACTTTCAGAACCTGGTTTTGTCATACCTAATTCATTATAATTCCCAGCCCAAACACAAAGTACTATCTGTTTATTTTTATTAACTCCGCAAGTCCAACCATCTACAAAATGTCTACTTGTTCAGGTTTTTACAGCCCATCAAGGCACATCCAAATTATTTTCTAGTTCAAAACTTATAAGTCTGTTTTTATTTTGAGATAAGATTTTATATAGAATATTGATTTTTTTTACATAATCTCAGATAATCTTATTATCAATCACAGATAATTCATTATTTTTATTATTTTTAATTTCTCATTTTCAATTATCAATTATCAATTTTCAATTTAATAAAAAAGTTCTCCATAAATTTGTAAATTCAATAGGAGTCATTGCATAAGTTCCTAAAGCTGCCGATAGTCCAAGTTTGTCAGCAGTATAAGTTTGTTGGTCAGCTTTGATTTGTTTTTTACTATCTCAAAGTTCTAATCTTAGTTTATTTATAAAATTTAAAAATTTTTGGACTCAAATTTTATTTAGAGTAGTTACAGCTGGAACATTTAAACTACTACCAAGTGCAACTGCAAGTGGAACTTTTCCATGATATTTCATATCAAAATTTCTAGGAATATATTTTTTTAATCAATTTAAAATAAAATCTATTTTTTTATCTTCCAATATAGTTCATCAAGTCCATCATAAATCTAACATAGCTTTTAAATACAGGAAAGGTTTGATAGCAGAACCAGTTTGTCTTTTTATTAAACAACCATTTATCCAAGAGTTATTTTGATTATCTCAAGGTTTTCTACAAGTATTCATAGTAAGAATATTTCAAGTTTTATTCATTATCAAAACACAACAATCTTGCATATTTATAGCTTTTCTATATCAAACTGTGTTTTCAATAATATTTTGAGATAATTTTTGGTATTTGGTATTTATTTTTAGTTTAGATTTAATATTTTCTGGAAGTAAATCAAAAATAGTTAATTTTTTAAAATTTGCTTTTAATTTTTTAACTGGTGGAAGTTGGTAAAAGTTATTACAGTCTATATTTTCTCAATTAGATTTCAAATATTTACATAAAATATAGCTTCTATCTTTGATTAGTTTAAAATTTGTTGAAGGATTTTTTCAAGTTTGATACATTGCAAACAAATATAAAATTTCACTATCAAAAAGTTTGTTGCAACTTCTTCAAAAATATACTTTACAAGCTGATTTAAATCCTTTTACTCAATATGGAAATTGAACATTATTTATCCAATACAAGAAAATGTTATTTTTAGAATAATGGAAATCTAAGTTAGTAGCTAAAAAAACTTCTTTTAGCTTAGTTGAAATTCATCTTTTTCAAAAATTTCATTCTGATAATTTTATAACTTGTTGATCAATAGTGCTTGCTCATTGTTTAAACTTTCATGCTTTTATATCTTCTTTGATGGCTCTGATTATAGCTAAAAAATCTACTCAAAAATGTTGATAAAATCTTTTATCTTCTATTTTTAAAGCAAATTGTCTTATTTTGTTTGGAACTTTCTCTAAATTTATATATTTTTCTTGTTTATAGGTATATTTTTGATTTATTAATTTATAAGTATAGAAAAAATTTATTCAAAAAAATACAATAATAGAGATTAAAATAAGAATTAATGTTTTTTTCATAAGCTAGAGTAATATTATTAAATAATAGTTTTATAATTAAATATATTTTGATTTAAAGTCTTAAAACTAATTGATAAAAAATTATAAACTATTATAAAATAAAGACTTTAACTATAAAATATAAATTAATGAAATATGAAATAAAAAATATTGCTTGAATAAATTGTATTTTTGTGTCTATGGATACTACTTCTGTTACAATTCAAATTTGAGTAAATGCAGGTTCAATTTATGAAACTAGAAAAGAAAATGGAATTAGTCATTTTTTGGAACATATGTTTTTTAAATGATGAAAAAAATATAAAACTGCAAAAGAAGTGACTGAAACTATTGATAATATTGGTGGAGAATTTAATGCTTTTACTTGAAGAGAAAGCACAGGTTATTATGTAAAAGTTGCTCCAGATTATATTAATTTAGCTATTGATTTGCTTGCAGATATGCTTGTAAATCCAACTTTTGATTCTAATGAAATTGAAAAAGAAAAATGAGTAATTGTTCAAGAATTGAAGATGAATCAAGACAATCCTCATAAAGTTCTTATTACTAAGTTTTTAGAATTTTATCATTGAGATAATCCTTATGGTTGGCCTGTAATTGGAACTGAAGAAAATATTTTATCTTTTACTCAAGATGATTTATTTGCTTATAAAAATTCACTTTATACAAAAGATAATCTTGTGATAGCTATTGCTTGAAATTTGAAAAATCAAAAAGAAATAGAAAATCTTATAAAAGATAAATTTACTCATTTACCAGAGAAAAAAACAAAAGAAAAAGTAAAATATTCTTGAATTCAAACAGAAAAAAAAGAATGATTTTTTAAAAAAAAGGTAGAGCAGAGTCATCTTGTTTTATGAATTTCTTGAGTTAATGTTTTTGATGATAGAAAATATGCTTTATCATTGCTTGCAACTATTTTGTGATGAAATATGAGTTCTGTTTTGTTTCAAGAATTAAGAGAAAAACTTGGTTTATGTTATTATATTTGAGCAAGTTCTTATACAAATGATGAAGATGGTTTATTTTTAATTAGAGCAGGTTTAGATAAAAAGAATTTTGAAAAATGAGTAGAAAAAATAAATGAAGTTTTGGATGAAATAGTAGATGGAAATATAACACAAGAACAATTAGAAAAAGCTAAAGGCTATGTAATTTGAAAGACTGAGATATGAATAGAAACCTCGGACGAGATGGTAGGGTATATTTTGGATCAATATTTATCAAAAAAAGAAATTGTAAATTTAGATGAATTTGTAGAAAAAATCAAGAAAATAAATTTAGAAGATATAAAAGAAGTTGCTAAACTTTTGAAGAAAGAAAATAGATATTTATATTATTTGGAGTAAAATTTAATTTAGTAATGTTGGTCTAAAACCCATTGCTATTTTTTTTATAATTTTTATTATAACTTTAATTTAGAATATAATTTTTTGATTTTTTTTATTTAAACATAATAATCATGATTAAAAATTTCAATAATAAAAGTGAAAAAGTATGAGATGACTTAAAAAAATCAATTACTAAATGAAGTAAATTAGATATTGCTGCTGCTATTTTTTCAATTTATGGTTATGAAAGTTTGAAAAAAGAACTTAATAATATAGAACAATTAAGATTTATTTTTACAGACCCAACTTTTGTAGAAATTGATAAAAAATCAAGAGAACAAAAAATGTTTGAAATAACTTCAAATAATATAAAAAAAGCAATAGGTTGAACAAATTTTGAAATTAACCTAAAAAATAAATTAAAATGAAAAGCAATAGCAAAAGAATGTAGAGAATGGATTGAAAAAAAAGTTAGTTTATTAAAGGCAAATACACCAATAAACAAGACTTTAAGACCTTGTAGAGAAGATAGTGTAAATTTTGATATAACAGAAAATTTATACATAGAATGAGATAATTTTGAAGTATTAAAAATATTACAAGAATCATATTTATGAAAAGTAAAAATGATTTATATTGATCCTCCATATAATACTTGAAAAGACTTTGTTTATAAAGATAATTTCAAGGTTTCAAAAGAAGATTATGAAGATGATTTATGAGTAGAAGATGAAGAAGGTTGAAAACTTTTCAAAAATACAGACACAAATGGTAGATTTCATTCAGACTGGCTTTCAATGATGTATGAAAGGCTTATAGTAGCAAGAGATTTATTAAAAGATGATTGAGTGATTTTCATGAGTATTGATGAAAATGAAATACATAATCTAAAGAAAATCTCTGATGAGATTTATTGAGAAGAAAATTATATTTGAGAATTTATTTGGAATAATAGAACTACACCTAATGATGCTCAATGTAATTTTGCATCAACACATGAATATATATTAATATATTGAAAAACTAATAATATTATTTTTAAGTGATTAGAAAAAGATTTTTCTAACTATAAAAATTCTGATAATGACATAAATTGAGATTGGATAGCTGATAATCCTACTGCTGCTAGTTGAAATTATAAATTTGAAATAAAAAATCCATTCACATGAGAAATATATACTCCACCAGTTTGAAGATATTGGGCTTTTTCTGAAAAAAGGGTTGAAGAATGGTATAAATCATGAAAATTATTATTTCCAAAAGTAAATTGAAAAAATTTTTTATTAAAAAAATATAAAAAAGATTTGAAAAGTGATTTTAAGCCTATACCTTCAATTATAAATTGAATTTTAACTAGTATATGAGCAAAAGAAAGGAAAGAATTATTTCCAGAATGAAAATTTTTTGATTACCCTAAACCTACAATATTAATTAAATATTTATTAAATCAAACTTTACAAGTTGATGATTTAGTAATAGATTTCTTTTCTTGAAGTGCTACAACAGCTCATGCAGTTATGCAGTTGAATGCTGAGGATGGAGGAAATAGAAAATTTGTGATGGTTCAAATTCCAGAAGAAACTGATGAGAAGAGTGAGGCTTTTAAGGCTTGATATAAAAATATTTGTGAGATTTGAAAAGAAAGAATTAGGAGAGCTGGAAAGAAAATAATTGAGGAAAATGAGGAAAAATTGAAGGAGAGGAAAGAAAAGTGAATAAAAGATTTGGATACTTGATTTAGAGTTTATAAAACTGATTCAAGTAATATGAAAGATGTATTTTATCATCCAAGTGAATTAGAACAATGAAATTTATTAGATGTAGTTAGTAATATAAAAGAAGATAGAAGTAGTGAAGATTTATTAACACAAGTAATTCTTGATTTGGGACTTACTCTTGATATGCCAATTGAAAAAAAAGAAATACTATGAAATACAGTTTATTTTGTAGCTTGAAATAGTTTAGTTGCTTGTTTTGATGAAAATATAGATTTCTGAATAGTTGATGAAATAGCAAAAGAAGAACCTTTGAGAGTTGTATTTAGAGATAGTTGTTTTAAGACTGATAGTGATAGAATAAATTTTGAAAATAGATTTAAGAAATTAAGTGTAGATAGTGAAATTAGGGTTATATAATTGAATCTAAAAAATACCCATCAAGCATGACTAATATATTTATAACACCTATCATTTTTTGTAAGAAATGAAATGTATATTTGATTTATTAAATTAATTATATATAGTAAACTAAATTAAATTTAAACTTAAAAAAATATTATGTTTCAAAAAAATATAGCAAATAATACTTTAAAACAATTACCTTGAGATTTTAATTATGATCAAGTTTCTATGCTAAAACTTGCTATAAAAGCAACTTGAAAATTAGAAAAATTAAATGGACTAATGTATTTAATGCCAAATAAAGAAATTTTAATTTCTCCTATGCTAATTAAAGAATCAGTTGATTCATCTGAAATAGAAAATATTCATACAACAACTTTGAAAGTTTTACAATCAAAAGCAGTTTGATGAAGTGAGATAAAATGAGCTGAAAAAGAAGTTTTACATTATCATGATGCAATATTATTTTGATATGAGAAATTAAAAAAACAATGATGATTATGATATAATGATTATTTGGAAATTCAAAGTCTGATTGAACCTAATAAACCTTGAATAAGAAAATTACCCTGAACTATTATTGCTGATTGAAAATGAAAAGCAATTTATACTCCACCAGAAGGTAGTGATGTTATAGAAAAACTTTTAACTAATTTAGAAAAGTTTATGAATAATCATGATGATGATATTGAACCACTTATTAAAATGCCAATATTACATTATCAATTTGAAAGTATTCATCCATTTTATGATTGAAATTGAAGAACTTGAAGAATATTAAATGTTTTATATTTAATACTAGTAAAAAAATTAGATTTTCCAATTTTATTTTTAAGTGAATATATAAATAAAAATAGAAATACTTATTATAAATTGTTATGAAAAACTCATGAAAATTCAAATTATACTGACTTTTCTATTTTTCTATTAAAATGAATTATTGAACAAGCAGATATTACTGCTAAAAAAATATTAGAAATACAAAAATTAATGAAAGAAATTGAAGAAAAAATAGAAAAAATAAATATGGATTATCATAAAATAACTATTTTTCTTTTTAGTAATCCATTTACTTCTATAAAGTGATTTAAAGAACAAATGTGAGTAGCAGATATTACAGCAACAAGAAATATTAAAAAATTAGAAGAAAATAATATTATAAAAACAGTTAAAGTTTGAAGAAATAAACTAATTTTTATTCCAGAATTTATAAAATTATTATCATAATAAAAATGAAACTAAAATTTAAGCAACAACAATATCAAACAGATGCAACAAATGCAGTTGTTAATATTTTTGCAGGTCAGACAAAATGATATAGAAAAGATATAGTTGGTAGAGAAATCATTGATAATAATTTATTTTGAAAACAAATTAATGTTAATGAAATTTTTTCTAATAAAAAACTGGAAATAACTGAAAATGATATTTTACAAAATGTAAGAGAAATTCAAAAAGAACAATGAATTACACCAAGTAAAACATTAGATTCTTTGAATTTTACAGTAGAAATGGAAACATGAACTGGTAAGACATATGTTTATACAAAAACAATGTTTGAGTTAAATAAACAATATGGTTGGAGTAAATTTATTATAATGGTTCCATCTGTTGCTATTAGAGAATGAGTCCATAAATCCCTTGAAATTACACAAGAACATTTTCAAGAAATTTATGGGGAAAAAATAAGATTCACTATTTATGATACAAAAAATAAATCAAATCTTATAAATATTAAAAACTTTGCTAATACTTCCAATATTGAAGTTATTATTATGAATTATCAAGCTTTTAATAGAAAAAATGATGATTGAAAAGTATGATGATGAGCTGCTTGATTAAAAATTTATCAAAAACTTGATGTATTACAGTCATAAAAACCAATTGATATTATAAAAAGAGCTAGACCAATATTGATTATTGATGAACCTCAAAGATTTTGAAATAAAGCAGAAGCAACATTAAAAGAATTTGATCCTTTGTTTATTTTAAGATATTCAGCTACACATAAAAAAGATTTTAATAAAGTTTATAGATTAGATGCTATTGATGCTTATAGTCAAAAATTAGTAAAAAAAATAAATGTAAAAGCTATTGATGTTGTATGAAATAGCTGAACTAATAGTTATTTGTTTTTAGATAAAATAAACATAAGTGCTAAAACATATCCTACTGCTAATTTAGAAATAGAAGTTAAACAAAAAACTACAATACAAAAGAAAATTGTAAAAGTGAAGCAGTGAGATAATCTTTTTGATTTATCAAATGAATTAAAAGAATATAAGGATTGATTTGTAATAAAAGAGATAAATTGATTAAAAAATACAGTTGAATTTGTAAATTGAGTTATATTAAAACCATGACAACAAATTTGAGAAGTAGATAAAAAACATGTAAGGAGAATTCAGATTAGAGAAACTATAAAATCTCATTTAGAAAAAGAAAGATTAATGTATAAAAAATGAATTAAAGTTTTAAGTTTATTTTTTATAGATGAAGTTTCAAAATATAGAGAATATGATGAAAATTGAAATCAATTAAAATGAGAATATGAAAAAATATTTGAAGAAGAATATGATTATGCTATAAAACAGTTATGATTATTTGATACTGAATATAATTCATATCTAAATAAATTTAGAACTAATGAAATACATAAATGATACTTTTCTATTGATAAAAAATGAAGATTTGTAAATTCAGATACAAAATGAGATAAAAAACAATGAATAAGTAATGATGAAAGTGCTTATGATTTAATTATGAAAAATAAAGAGAAACTTTTGAGTTTTTCTGAGCCTACAAGATTTATTTTTTCTCATTCAGCTTTAAGAGAATGATGGGATAATCCAAATGTTTTTCAAATATGCACACTTAAACATAGTCAATCTACAATTAGTAAAAGACAAGAAATTTGAAGATGATTGAGAATATGTGTAAATAAAGATTGAGAAAGAATGGATAGTAATGTGTTAGAGCAAGATTTTTTTGATTATAATACTTTAACAGTTATTGCTTCTGAATCTTATGAAGAATTTGCTAAACAATTACAAAAAGAAATACTTGAATCATTATCAGATAGACCAACTAAATTAACAGTTGAAGCTATAAAAGATATTGTATTAAAAAATGAAAAATGAGAAAAATTTGTATTTGATAGTGAATCTGCTATGAATATGATTTTTGATTTCAAAATGAAAAATTATGTAGATAAAGATTATAAGATTACTGATAAATTGATAAATGATATAGAAACAAATAAATTTGAAATTATAGATGATTTAGAACCATTAACAGTTATTGCTTCTGAATCTTATGAAGAATTTGCTAAACAATTACAAAAAGAAATACTTGAATCATTATCAGATAGACCAACTAAATTAACAGTTGAAGCTATAAAAGATATTGTATTAAAAAATGAAAAATGAGAAAAATTTGTATTTGATAGTGAATCTGCTATGAATATGATTTTTGATTTCAAAATGAAAAATTATGTAGATAAAGATTATAAGATTACTGATAAATTGATAAATGATATAGAAACAAATAAATTTGAAATTATAGATGATTTAGAACCATTTAAGGAACAATTATCTAAATTAGTATTAAAAATTTATTCAACAGATAAATTTAAGGCTACTAACAATGAAAAAGAAGAAAATATTTCAGAAGATATATTAAAACCAAATGATAATTTTGCTAAAAAAGAATTTCAAGATTTATGGAATAAATTGAAAGTTCAAACTACATATGAAGTTAGATTTGATAGTGAGGAGCTAATAGAAAAAAGTATTGAATCAATTAACTTAAATTTAGAAGTAAAAAAAGTAATAGTTAATATAACACAGTGAGAACAAAAAAATAGTATAGATGAAGAATCTATAAAATCATGAAAGAGTATTATTAAAACAAATAATCAAATAGAAAAAACTGAAAGTATATTATGATCAATAAAATATGATTTAATAGAAGAAATCGGAAAATGAACTAATTTAACTAGAAAAACTATTGTAAATATATTAAAATGAATCAATTTAGATAAATTTAATCAATTTAGAAATAATCCAAAAGATTTTATAAACAAAGTGATAAAACTGATAAATGAGCAGAAATCAATTACTTTAATAAATAATATTGTATATTCAAAAATAGACAAAACTTATACAGATGAAATTTTTACAGTTAATAATTTTAAAGGCTCATTAAATGAAAATATATTAAAAGTAAAAAAACATATTTATGATTATGTAAAAACTGATTCAAAAGTAGAAAAACAATTTGCTGAAGATTTAGAAAGCTGAGAAATTTCAGTATATGCTAAACTTCCTAGTTGATTTAAAATATCTACACCAGTATGAAATTATAATCCAGATTGGGCTATTGTATTTGATAAAAAAGATGTGAAGTATATCTACTTTATAGCTGAAACAAAATGAAGTATGAGTAGTATGGATTTGAAATGAGGTGAAAAATTAAAAATTGAATATGCTAAAAAACATTTTGAATCACTTAATTATTCTAATATTAAATATTGAGTAATTGATAATTATGATAATTTATTAAATAAGATATTAAAATAGTATTATATTTAATTTAGCAATGTTGGTCTAAAACCCATTGCTATTTTTTTTATAATTTTTATTATAACTTTAATTTAGAATATAATTTTGTGATTTTATGTGAATGAATCTTGAAGAATTTCAACTTAGGTATATGTGATATGAATTTATGAATGAAAGATTTGCTCTTAATTGGGATGAAGATACACTTTTGAAATTATCTCAAAGGACTGATAAATGAGAAATTACTTGAAAACTTACGGAGACTTCTCCAGAGGAGCTTAAAACAGCTACTGTCCAAACTTATACAGATTTTAAAAGAGATTTTTTGGAAAAAGAATGATCAAAAATAATTAGATTTAATTTTACTTTAAAAGATTATATTGATCGTATTGAGTATGAATTTAAAGTAATTCATGAAATGGGGTATGATACATATTTTTTGATAGTGCAAGATTATATTATGTATGCAAAGAAAAACAAAATAGTTGTAGGTCCTTGAAGATGATCTGCTGCTTGAAGTTTGTTAGGTTATTTGATAAGGATTACAGAAATTGATCCTATGGAGTATGATTTACTTTTTGAAAGATTTTTGAATCCTGCTAGAATATCTATGCCCGATATCGATACAGATTTTGAAGATTCTGAAAGATTAAATATTTTGGAATATTGTAAAAAAAAGTATTGAGTTGAAAAAGTAGCTAATATTTGAACTTATATGACAATGGCTGCAAAGGCATCTTTTAAGGATGTAGCTAGAATATTTTGAGTTTCTTTTACAAAATCAAACCAACTTTCAAATTATATAGAAAAACATATAAAAGATAGTTATGAAACTAATGATGAATTTAAAAACTTAGTAGATGAAGATGAAAGTTTAAAAAAAATAGTAGAATTTTCATCGAATTTGGAATGAACTGTAAGACAGTTATGAGTCCATGCTTGTGGTATTATTATTGCTCCTGAAGATATTACAACTTATACACCTATTCAATATCCACCAAAACCTTGAAGTAAAGAACCAGATAAAACTAGAGTAGTAACTCAATATGATGGGCATTATATGGAGGATATTGGTCTTCTTAAGATGGATTTTTTGTGATTAAGAAACTTATCAATTATTAAAAATACCATCAAAATTTTGAAAGTGAAAGCTGAAAAAGATAATAAACAACTTGAAACTATTTATGAAGAGTTTTTTAAATATTATGTATTTGAGCCACCAATCGATGATGAAGCTAGTTTCCAAATATTTCAAGAATGAGATACTGTTTGAGTTTTTCAGTTTGAATCTGATGGAATGAGAGCTTGGTTGAAAAAGTTGAAACCTACTTGAATAGAGGATATTATTGCGATGGTGAGTTTGTATCGTCCAGGTCCTATGGAGTGGATTCCAAATTATATTGATAGAAAACAATGAGTTGAGAAAATTACATATTTGCCAAAAGATATTTATGAAGATTTGATAAATAAATATTGAAAGGAAGAAGCTGATAAGCAAAGAAAACAAATTAGAGAGGATTTATCTCCTTTTATGGATGTAACTTATTGAATTCCAATTTATCAAGAACAACTTATGAGGATAGTGCAAGTGATGGCTTGATTTTCTCTTGGTGAAGCTGATCTTTTGAGAAGATGAATTGGTAAAAAAATTAAAGAAGTAATTGAACAATTAAAAATAGAGTTTGTAGAAAAATCTGATAAATATAAGTGATATAAAAAAGAGGTTTCTACTTTTGTTTATGAAAAGATGATAGAACCAGCTGCAAACTATTCTTTTAATAAATCTCATGCTGCTTGTTATGCTATAATTGCTTATCAGACAGCTTATTTGAAAGCACACCATCCAGTAGAGTTTTATGCTGCACTTTTAAGGTCTGTAGAAGAAAATACTGAAAGATTTGCGGAATTAGTAGAAGAATTAAAAATTAAATGAATTAAAATACAGCCTGTAAGTGTGAATACTTCATTTAATCATATGGCAGCTGTGGAAGATTCAGTAGTTGTTTGATTTTTGTCTATTAAATGAATTTGATTTGAAGTATGAGAAAATATTGAGAAAGAAAGAGAAAGAAATTGAAAATATAAAGATTTGGAAGACTTTTTCACAAGAAATGAGAAAAATGTAAATAAAAAGACTGTAGAATCTTTGATAAAATCTTGAGCATTAGATGAATTTGCAGATAGATGAGTTTTGATAGAAAATGTTGAAAACATACTAGATTGGTCAAAAAAATGACAAGTTAAGAAGGAATCTGCTGGTATGGGACTTTTTGGAGAAGAAATTTTATGAAAAGATCCATTAGTATTGAAAACAGATGTTTCACATTCTATGACAAAAATGCAGAAGTTATGACTTGAATATGAAACATTTTGAACTTTTATTTCATCTCATCCTTTTGATGGACTTTATAATTTTGTAAAAAGAAAATATAATTTTATTACTCAAATTTTAAAAGAAAACTATGAGTGAGACTACAAAATATTGGGTTTCATAAAAGACATTATCAAAGCTCCAAGATATAATTGAATATTTCTTGTGGTAGAAGATATTACTTGAACTGTAAGATTTTTCGTGAAAAATACTCCTTGATTACATAAGTTTGATATTATAGTGGTTGAGTGATATAAAAGAAAAAGACCATCCATAAGTAAGGTTTATAAAATTAATTTGGGAAAACTTATAGATAAATTGAAAGCTAAATGAAAATATGATGAAAGTTTATCAGTTGCAAAAGTAAGAGCAGATAGAAATGATGTAATTTTAGAAGGTAAAAAAAATTCTGTAGATAAAAATAAGGGAGGAACCGAAACTAATTGAGAATTGGTAGTTGATAATGAACAATGAGATATTGAATCTGTAGATAATGAATTAAAAGAAGAATTACAAACTCAAGAAACTTGTAATACAGATATGGTGCAGGAAAATCAGGAAGGTGATGTAATGCCGGAGTGTGATGTAAATAATTGAGAAAATAAGTTGGAAGATTCCGGATTAAGTGAGGAAAATAAAAAAGAAAATAAATTAAAAGATTCAGGATTAAGTGAGGAATGACAAACAAAAGAGGATACTGATGATATTCATATTTGATTACCTGATGATATAGAAACTATCAAAAAATTAGTTCAAATGAAAAAGGAAAATCCTGATCAAAATGAGTTTGAGGTGGATGGAAAGAAGTATAAAATTTAATTTTAAATACTAAAAATATAAATGGAATATAAAATTACAGAAATGGAAGCTGAACAAAGGTATGATAGATTTTTAAGGAAATATTTTAAACAATTTCCGGAGGTGAAACTGTGAGATATTTATCTTATGATAAGAAAATGACAAATTAAAGTAAATAAAAAGAAAAGAAAAGATAATTATAGACTTGTTTTATGAGATGTAGTTTATATTCCAGATTGAATTTTGGAAGAATTAGATCAGACTAAGTCATGAAAATTGGCTAAATTTTCTTTAGACAAAATCAAAGATATGATAATTTATGAAGATAACAATTATTTATTTTTCAATAAACCTGCTTGAGTAACTATTCACGAATGAAATAACCATATGGATGATTTGACTATGAATAGTTTTTTGGAGAAATATGTGAAAGAAACTTGAATAAATACTTCATCAACTTTTAAGCCATCATTCTGTTTTAGGCTTGATAAAGATACTTCTGGTGTGTTGATAGCTGGTAAAACTTATGATGCTTTGAAATATTTGAATGAATTGATAAGACTACATAAAACAGAAAAAATTTATCTTGCTATAGCTAAGTGAATAGTAAAAAATAAAACTGTAGATTTACCTTTGGAGAAGATTTTTGATAAGAAATTTTGAAAAGCAAAAGTAGTAGTTTCTGAAAATGGTGATCAGGCAACAAGTATGATAAAAGTTTTAAAGACAAAAGAAGATGAGTTTTTATGAAACATATCCTTGGTTCAAGTTCAACTACTTACTGGTAGAATGCATCAAATTAGAGTTCATCTTGCACATAACAAATGGCCGATTATTTGAGATTTGATGTATGCAGACCCAGTTATAAACAGATTAGCTAAAAAATATTATCAAATCACAAGACAACTATTACATAGCCGGAAGTACGGATTTGAATATAATTGAAAAAAGTATAATGTAAAAGCACCAATACCTTTAGAATTTGATGAAATAATGAGTTAAACAATTTATTATTTAAAATAAAAAAAATGAAATATTTATTAGTAGTATTGTTTTTTTTCTTAATTTCTTCTACTTATTCTTATCAAAATTTGATAAATAAAAGAATAGATTCTCATTGAGTAAAAGTTATTAAAGTTATATTAGGTGGTAAATATAAAATAGTTAGCTCATTATCTGAAAAGTGAGATAGGTTAATAAATTTAATGAATAAAGTTTATTGAGTTTCTGCTATAAATTGAGCATACTTTTGTCCTGCTGATTATTCTAATTGTTGATGAAAAAATTATTCAAATGCTCCAAGATTTTATAACTGAAAAAATTATTCAAAATATTGAAATGATTTTGGTATAAATTGAGTTTTTGCTTTTGATAAAAAAGATAAGCCTTTTATTGTAATGAATTATCTTTGGTGAGATGCTCCAGAAAATTTAAAAAAACAAATAAATTCAGATAAAATTAAAGATATTTATCGATGAATTTGAAATTTTCCTGTTTTACTTTTACATTGAAATGATATAGTTTCTTTGTATGAAACTCAATTATCAAGGAAGATGAAGTTATCTTGACCTAAATCTTTTATTTGTTCTACAAAAGATGATAAAACAATATATATGTGATATGTTTCAAATATTACAATTTATAATATGCCAATTTTTCTTAAAAAGAATTTTTGATGTTATAATGCTTTAAATTTAGATTCTGGTGGTTCTTTAGGTATGATTTATAACTGAAAGGTTATTAAAAAACATTGAAGAGATATTATGGATGCTTTTGTAGTAGTAGATATAGAAAAAGAAAATAAAGTTAAACAAATTTTATTTAAAAATAAAAAATTATTGGACAGGGTAGTTAATAAAATTAAAAAATTTTATTGAAATAATATTTATGTTATCAAAGCTTTAGTTTCTAAAATAGAATATTTAAAAAATAAATATTCAAATAATTTAAAGATTTTTGTTCTTTTGAATGAATTACAAATTAGATTAGAAAATTTATTTAATCTTTAACATTTTTTTAAGCTAAATATTTATAATAAACTTTATTTCTGAAAATAATAATATGAAAATTCTACTTTTAGAAGATGAAAAACAAATTGCAGAAAATATAAAAGAATATTTGAAATTAAAAGTTGGTTATAATGTAGATATTACAGGAACAATAAAACAAGCACAACAAAAAATAGAAGATAATTATTATGATGTATTGCTTTTTGATATAATGTTGCCAGATGGAGAAAGTTATGATTTAGCAAATGAAATTAAACAAACTTATGATGATTTGCCTATTATTTTTTTAACTGCAAAAGGTGAACTTGAAGATAAATTAAATTGATTTGATGTTTGATGAGATGATTATATCACAAAACCTTTTGAATTAGATGAACTTATTGCAAGAATACAAACTATTGCAAAAAGATTTTGAATTTGAAATTTAACTATAAAATGAGTTGATTTAGATTTAGAAAATAAAAAAATTATAAAAGAATGAAAGGAAATAAAACTAAATAAAACTGAATGGCTTATTTTGGATTATCTAATTTCAAATAGATGAAAAATTATTACAAGAACTGATTTGATAGAATATGTATGGTGAGATGATTTGTTTGATGAAAAAATAGATAGAAAACTTGATGTTTATGTTGCAAATATTAGAAAAAAATTATGAAAAGATTTTATTGAGACGATTAGAGGTATAGGATATAAAATTTAAATTTTAAGATATGAAATGAAAACTTCTACAAAAGTAATTTTAAAGTTTCAATTATTTACTAGTATTATACTATTTATAATATTATTTTTGGTAAATATACTTTTTTTCGAATCAAGTGTATCTCAATATAATGAAAAAATCATTAAAATGGGTGGAATGATGATGAATATGAACTTTCATCAATGAGAAATGGAAGATTGACGATTACTAAAAGATAATTGTTTTACAAGATACCAGCAAAAATATTGCTTAACTAATGCTAATAAAAATATATTTTGATTTTATCATATAAAAGATAAATTTTTTTATATTAAAAATAATGTAGTTATTGATATAACAAATTTTCTTACATTCCAGAAGCTATTTATAAAAACATCTATTTTTATTTTATTATTTTATTTATTATTTTCATATTTTATTTGAAAACTATTTTTGAAAACTATATATAAAAAGATATTTCAAGCTATATGAAATTTGGAGAAAGAAAATTATATAAATATAAAATCTATGAAATTATCAAATGACGATGAACTTAAAATTTTGTTTGAAACGATAAATAATCAAATAGATAGTATCTCTTCATTTAATAAATATCTTTCTCATGAGTTGAAAACACCTTTGATGAATATTTCCTCTTCGTTGGATATATTAGCTTTAAAATATGATGATGAGAAATTTAGCCAGCTTAAAAAAGAAGTTTTTAATATTAAAAATATTATAGATATATTAAATAAATTAATAGTTATAGAGAATAAAAAATTAAAATTAGAGAAAATCGATATAAATATCTGTGATAAAATTAAAAAGATAGCAAATTCAATAAACTTAGAATATAATATAAGATGTGATATTAATAATATTTTGGTAAATGATGAACTTTTTAATGTTTTGATAAATAATTTACTGATAAATGCAAAAAAGTATGCAAAATGAGATATTAAAATTATTTTGACAGATAATTTTTTAGAAATATCAAATAAATCAGATAAGATACAAAATCTTGAGAAATTAACTAAAAAATTTTATAAGGAGTGAGATAAATGAATGTGAATAGGTTTATATTTAGTTAATAAAATTTGTGATATTTTATGATATAAATTGCTTATATCACAAGATGAAAACCTAATTTTCAAAATAAAAATATTTTTTTAACATTTTTTTAAGGTAGATGTTTATAACTATAACACTTCCAAAAAAAGAAGTAAAAAATATTTATAAATTAATTATTATTAAAATGAAATGAAAAAAGACATTAATACTACTTACAGTAGTTTTAGGAACATTAACAGGTGGAGCTTATGCGATGTATTGACAATGAGGATGAAATTGAGGATATATGTGAATGTGA
>Ga0256829_1001753_pt1 | contig 17186 bp, 18 predicted proteins | sample 131447metaG_FD_185979 | JGI IMG/M metagenome (GOLD analysis project Ga0256829, IMG submission 185979) | Hydrothermal vent microbial communities from Lau Basin, Pacific Ocean - 131-447 | ecosystem: Environmental > Aquatic > Marine > Hydrothermal vents | place: Pacific Ocean: Lau Basin | collected...
CTTCTGGAGAGTGTTTCACTACCTAAAGCGCCCTCCGGGTGCTGATTGAAGTCGAAACTGTTTGAATGGGTTAATTTAAGGTTGAACCCCTTGAAACTTGTCCTTTTTTAAGCGGAAGCATTTCAAATTTGCTCCACTAGAACTGGTTTAACTCTAGAATCGACGCCCGAAGGGCGTCAAAAGAAGGACAAACCCTCTCACCAATGACTCACTTTTTGAGATGCCAATATACAGGAGAATTCCTTTTTACGGGCTGTTTTGGATTGGATTTCCTTTATTATTGCTTGTTCTCAAGGAGTTCTTTTTCTTTGGCGCCCTTTGGACACTGTTGAGAGTAAATCTCCCTTGAAATGTTGAGATGAAAGCCTAACTAAAAGTGGAGACTTAAAAAACACGTACAGAAAGTTAATGGAACGTCGGAAATAATCAAACAACTTTCCGCCAGCGCTTTCGTCAGAAAGGGCTGTAATGGTGGGCCCGCGGGGACTTGAACCCCGGATCTCCACCGTGTGAGGGTGGCGTCATAACCAGTCTAGACCACGGGCCCATCCCGACATAATGCCCCAAAAAGGAGAATATAAAGCTTTCGCTGGCTCAGGTTTTTTCCAGTATTTCCTCCGGTGCGCCGGCGAATTCCACCAAGTACTCGGCCTCGACTATGTGCAATTTGCCGGGAACGACCATGACATGAGGCTGTCTACCAAAGTTCTCATTCATCATGTCCTTAACGTAGCCAGCCCTGAGAGTTGGGTTCAGGGATCCGGCTCTCGCCAGCACCACAACGAGAGTGTCCGGTGTGAAAACCCCGTCGCCTTTCATCTCTTCGATCTGAAGGAGTATCTCCATGGCCTCGTTGGCTGTCATGTAGCGGTTCTGCTCTGCCTTTATGTCGAGGAAGAGCATCGTGTGGAGGCCCCTCTCCAGGTTCTCCCTTATCACGTCGTAGTGACTTGTGGGGAACCAATTCTTCTCCGGGTAAGCTACCGTTGTGCTCTTGCCGAACTTGTAGATGTGCAGTCCGGTTATCGCTATGGCTGAGTATATGCTGGGTGCGTGGATGATGTAGCTCTTTATACCTGCCTTCTTAGCCCTTATGCGCAGGTCGGAGTGGGTTGTCGCAACCATTGGGTCACCTACGGTGAGAAACGCCACGTCCTTGCTCTTTGCCTCGTTCAGAACGTTTTTCTCAAAGTTAAGCTCCACGTCTTCCCTGTTGAGCCTATGTATTGACTTTCCTATCAGCTCTTCTATCCTGTTTATTGTTGTCCCGGCGAGCAGGGAGGTGTAGAACTCGGCAAAGACCACGTCGCATTTTCTAACAGTCTCAAGTCCCTTGAGTGTTATGTCCCTCTCGTCGTAGAGTCCAAGCCCTATGAAGTATATCGCCATCCTCTCACCGGGTCATTGGTGGTAACGCCCGTTTTTAAGCATGACCCTCTTTAAGTTCAGTTCTGACGTCTTCATCTGCAAGAACCACTAGAATGAGTGCTGAAAGGAGGGTCAAAGTAATGGCAGGGATTGAGAGGCCTACCATAACCCAAAGGAGGCCGAAGAGCATGTCCAAGAGTGTGAGATATGACGAGAGATCCACGGCGGTCTCATTCTCTTTCCATATGCCCACAGCAAGGAGGAGATGGATCGATCCGATGAAGCCGTATCCGAGCAGGCCCGAGGAACCGCCGAGGAGTCCGAGTCCGTAGAAAAATGTAGCAAGGAGGGAAAAAAAGGAGACCACCACGGGTTTAGGCCGCATTTCCGTACTCCTCCACGGGAAGCCTCATCTTCGCTGAGGCCAGCAGGAGGGCTATACCGAGCAGAGCCATGGCTAAGAAAATGACCATTCCCGTGGTAACTCCATGGACGAGTATGAACATGACGTTCGGGGCTACTGCGTTGGCGGAGTTGGAGATGAGTCCGAGTGCAAAGCTGGCCTCCGGGAATATCTCCCTGGGATAAGTGGCTGGGGCCGTTGTCCAGAACGCGGGTCCGGTTCCCTGAACGATGCCGGTTATGGCTAGGCCGAGCATCGCGAGGGCGTAGTCGTTGGCCAAGATGCTCTTCCAGACGACGAAGAGGCCTATGAATGTCACGACATAAGAGAGAGTCATGACGCTGACGATTGACTTGAAGAGTCCGCGATTGCTGGGGTTTCTGACGGAGAGGCGGTAGCCGAGGTAGCCCATGATTATCGACCAGAGGCCCATTGAAACCTCGAGCATCATAACGAGGTTGGCCACCTGCGAGCCCGAGAACTGGACGTTGTGAAGGGTAAACGAGCCGAGGGTGAAGATAATCCAGAGCGCAGGGAAGAAGGTGAAGCCAAAGACCCATGTGAAGGGCATCCTCCAGACGTTGGTTCCTTTGGCAGTGTGCTTTTCCTTTGGTATCTCAAAGTCCTCGACGAGTAGCCACCAGAGGGCAAGGATTAGGTACATAACAACCGCGGAGAGGAGGAACGCTGTTTTAACGGCTTCCCATCCTGCGTAGCTGTGGGAGGCCCAATTGGCAAGGCTTATTCCGTAGAGCCCTCCCCAGAAGATTCCCGAGAGAATTATGCCCTTTGCAAATGACCGCTCCGCTATGAAGAGGCGTCCAATCTGATTGCTAAAGACGGCTATGAGTGCGACTATGAAACCTTGGAAGAAGCGGAGTAAAACAACCACCCACCAGCTCCCCACGAAGGGAATTATGAACTGTGGTATCGCTGCAAAGCTTATTATCAGCGCGACACTCCGCTTGAAAGAACCCTTGAAGATGCTTGTACCGCCGAGGAGGAAGGCAACGAAGAGACCAACGACAAAGGCTGTCTGCTGGTAGCTCATGGCGGCCCCGGTTATGCCGTAGTGTGTTATAACTGCATCTTTGAACTTTTCAAGCATGTGCATCGTTCCAAAGCCTGACGTGAGGAGTATCGTGTTCATAAACACGGCGAGCCATTTTCTGTCCATTCTTATACCTCCCGAGTTTTAACCCGTAAGCGTGAATTAAAGTGGAAATCAGAGCTTTGAAAGGGCTTCGTTCATCCTGTTCATGGCCTCGAGAAGTTGCTCCTTACGCGTTGCGTAGCTTATCCTTACCCATCCCTCACCGGCCTTTCCGAAGGCAGTTCCCGGAATGACAACCACCCCGGCGTTCTCAAGGAGCCAGTTGGCAAAATCCTCACTTGTCATGTCAAGCCCGGGGTCTATCCTAGCCCAGATGTAGAATGCGCCTTTGGGTTTGAACGGCTCGATGTGGGGCATTTTGTTGAGCTCGTGGAGAACGAGCCTTCTCCTTTCTGCGTAAGTTCTGCGCATGGTTTCGAGGGCCTCCCAGCTTCTCCTGTCGCGGAGGGCAGTAATTCCGGCTATCTGGATAAAGGAGGTAACGTTCCCGATGACGTAGGCGTGGAGCTTTATCATATCTTTGATAACCTGATCCGGAGCTATGGTGAATCCTAGGCGCCAGCCGGTCATAGCAAAGGTCTTGGAGAAGCTGTTGGCAAGGATAGTGTTGTCCGGAGCGTATTTTATCATAGGATAATGCCTAGCATCATCGTAGAGAAAGTGCTCGTAAGGCTCGTCGCTCAGTATGTAGATGTTGTAATCTTCGGCTATGTCAGCTATTGCCTTGACGGTCTTCTTTTTGAGAACTGCACCGGTTGGATTGTTCGGATAGTTGACGACCAACATCCTGGTGCGCTTGGTTATGGCCTCAACAAGCTCGTCGGGGTCGACCTGAAACTCGTTCTCCTCACGAAGGGGGAGTCTAACTATCCCCGCCTCCGCTATCTTTGCATCTTCGACGTAGCAGACGAAGGCAGGATCAGGAATGATAACATCATCGTCCTGCTCAAGAAGGGTCTGAAAGGCGAGGTAAGTTGCCTCATAGGCTCCGGCGGTGACTATGATGTTATCCTGAGAAACATCCACACTGTAGTGGGCTTTGTAGTACTCGGCTATAGCCTCCCGAAACTCTGGAATACCTGCGTTGGGGGTGTAGTGGGTGTAGCCTTCGTCAAGCGCCCTTTTTGCAGCTTCCTTTATCACCTCTGGGGTGTCAAAATCTGGCTCACCTATCCCGAGCGAGATAACGTCCTCCATTCCCTTGGCCTTCTCAAACAGTTCCCTGATTTTGGAGCGCTGGAGAAGGTTTATCCTCCCTGCAAGGAAGTATTTGCGTTTTTTGTATCTCATGATAGCATCACCTCAAGCAGTGCAAGAGTTAAGGATGAATTTTATAAATCTATCCAACAGGGAAAACGCCCAATGCATTATCCACTCTATAAAACTTCGACTAGAGCGGCTTTCTCTAGAAGATTCTTCAGAACATCCCATCCACATCTGGAAAGTGGCTTTTCCCTGAGGTGGAATCTTTCCATGACTTCCGAAGCCTCCCCTGAGTTTCCGAACACCACGAGATAGTTCTCGCCGTTGGCCGCCCCATATTTTCGTATAGCTTCATTAATCTGCAGGATTCCCGCGAGCCTCAGGAGAAGCTCTCCTCCGAGGGTGCGGGCGTGGTTGGTGCCTCTATTAAACGATCTAACCGCCAAAATGGTTGCAAAGGTGACCTGTTCATAGCACTGAGCCCGGACGAGCTGGACGTCCGCCCCGAGAGAAGGTATCACCTTCTCGACATCCTCGACCTCCACGAGGGATATATAAACATTTTCGCCTACTTTCTCCATTTCTATCCCCACTCGTGCCATTGCTCTGGGTATTAAAACCCTTCCGTGCGGTTGGCACATACGTTATATAAAATTTTAAGTTTTTTGGATAAACTTAAAAAATTTTATGTAAATCATATTAAGACAATATTATTAAGCAAGCGCAAAGTATTTAACTAATTAAATCGCTATTTAATTTAGCGGCTTAGTGAACTAGGTGGTGCAGAGATGGCCAAAATGCGTATCATCAGCGTTCAGCTTCCTCAGGGGCTTGTTAACGCAATGGATCAGCTCGTTAGAAGGGGTGTCTACCCTAGCAGGAGCGAGATAATAAGGGAGGCAATTCGCGAGCTTTTGAAGAGGGAGCTTTACCAGCTGGAAACTGAGGAACGTTCCACTCCCGAGTACATACTGAAATAAATACTTGGAATAAAGCCGCTTAAATCAGTCGTTTAAATCCCGGAAGTGAAATGGCACAGGGGGTTGGGGTGATGGTGTTTAAACTGCTTGAACAGGCCGGCATCAAACTAGACTTAGACGACGATAATAACATCAAGAACTTTGAGGACTTTTCGAATGAGGACCTCGAAGGCCTTATAAAAATTGCAATAGTAGGCGTTGGTGGGTCCGGCAACAACACCCTGACTAGGCTTTTTGAGCTTGGTGTCCAGGGTGCAGAGCTTATAGCAATGAATACGGATGCTCAGCATCTCGCCAGAATAAAGGCCCATAAAAAGCTTCTCCTTGGGAAGGAGATAACCCAAGGTAAGGGGTCCGGTGGAAACCCAGAGACAGGCTACCGTGCCGCGGAAGCAAGCGCCCATGAGATTGCTGAAACCATCGGTGACGTTGATCTTGTTTTCATTACCGCAGGTATGGGCAACGGTACGGGAACCGGGGCCGCACCAGTTGTGGCGAAGGTGATAAAGGAGCGTGCTAGGCATAACGGCCGCTTTAGGGAGCCGCTCGTTGTCAGTGTTGTCACTTACCCGTTCAGGAATGAGGGCAAGATAAGGATAGAGAAGGCCAAAGCGGGCATAAAGGCCCTCATGTACTACTCGGACACCGTCATCATAATTGAGAACGACAAACTCCTCAAGCTCGTTCCGAAGCTTCCCATCAACGCGGCTTTCCGCTTTGCCGATGAGATAATAGCCAGGATGGTCAAGGGGATTACCGAGACCATAAAACTCCCATCTATGGTCAACATTGACTTTGCAGATGTTTACAGTGTCATGCACAACGGTGGGGCCGCTCTGATTGGGATTGGTGAGAGTGACTCCAGCAACAGGGCTGTTGATGCTGTCAAGAACGCCCTCGAGAACAAGATGCTTGAGGTGGAATACGGGAGTGGAGACAAGGCACTCGTTCACTTTACGGTCGGACCGGATGTTAGTCTCGGTGAGATAAACGACGCCATGAACATCGTCTACGAGAAGCTTGGAGAGAAGAGTGAAATCAAGTGGGGTGCGAGACTCGATGATGACATGGGTAAAGTTGTCCGTGCCATGGTCATTATGACCGGTGTTAAAAGCCCGCACATCCTCGGCGGAGAGCACGCCCTCCAGGTCGGCTCCTCATCGGACAACCTACTTCCAATGAGACAGGTCAAACCGTTTGAAAGCCCGAGGAGTGAGGATTTTAACAGGATATTCAGCACACTCTCTGGCAAGCCCGAGGGGAGACAGAATGGCTTGTCTCCGGAGCTTAGAAGGGTTCTAGATGACTTCCCGGATCTTTCCTGACCTTTTATCATTTGATCAGGTGGTTCCATGGCAGTAGTGATTAGCGTAGCCAATCAGAAGGGTGGGGTCGGAAAGACGACCCTCACGATGAACCTCGCCTACGCCCTGACAGACATGGGGAAGAGGGTTCTTCTGGTTGACATAGATCCTCAGTTCAATCTCACCTTTGGATTTATAGGTATGGACGTCCTCCAGTACGGCGATAGAAACGTTGGAACGCTTATGACGAGAGACAGCGATATAGGAGAAACGATAGTTAAGGTGCACGAGAACATTGACCTCATACCGAGCCATCTCAACCTCTCCGCTAAGGAGATAGAGATAATCAACACCTACAACCGCGAGAGAAGGCTTGAGAAAGCGTTAACTCCAATCCTGCCTGACTATGACTACGTCTTCATAGACAACCCGCCGAGTATGGGCATCTTCCTCGTCAACTCGCTGACCGCCTCGGACTACGTGCTCATTCCGCTGGAGCTCAGCTACTTTGGTGTCATCGGAATGCAACTCATGTTCAATCTGATGCGCATGATACGCGAGGAGACCAACGAGAACCTCAAGCTGCTCGGCCTCGTCCCTAACAAGTTCACCCGCCAGACCAAGGTTCCGAAGATGCGCCTCAAGGAGTTGAAGGAGACCTACCCCGACGCGCCGATACTAACGACGATTCCGAAGGCAATAGCCCTCGAGAAGGCTCAGAGCCAGGGCGTTAGTATATTTGAGTTCGATGGCAAAGGTAGGGCCGCGAAGGCCTTCTCAAAGCTGGCTAAAGAGGTGGTCGAGATTGTCGAGGGATAAAATTCCCAAACTGTTTGACGGTTCTGTTAACGAGCTTACCCGACCTTCTAAGCCAAAGGGAGAGGATAAGGCCATCAAATCTGACCTTAAGAAGGAGAAAATGCAGAAGACCCTCTACATAAGTAGGGATATGAACAAGAAGCTCATCGAACTCTATGGCGAAGAGGGGAGGCGGCAAAGCGTCATCGTTGAGGATGCGATGAATCTCTACTACTACCTTAAGCTTGCTCTCGGCGAGAAAAAGTTCAACGAACTTCTCAGCGCGGTTAAGAGAGAGGACCCCGAGTTCCTAAGGGATTACCTGCTCAAATTTAAGTCCTGACGATTATTTCCTTCAATAAACGGCTCCAATAATGTGGTTTAATAAGTGCTTCACCCAGCGGGCTTAAATAACACCTATAAAATCAGGGGCTAAAATCAGTCATCAAATTACACAAAGCTCACAACTTCTTCTCAGAGTTCCAAAGCTAGCTCGCATAACGGACCAAAGCTTTATATATCGGCAGGGGTTAAGTTAGCTGGCGGCGGGCTAGGCTGGGGGGTTCGGCGTCCCCTGCAACCGGAAACCGTCGATATGCCGGGGTCGAAGCCCGGGGGGCGGTTCCCGAAGCCGCCCGCGGAAACCGGGGTGCAACGATGAACCCTCGTCCCGGGGGGCCGGCGGTGGGTGAGGTTCGGCTGGAGGGCCGGACTAACACCCTTTACCCGCTGAACCCCGCCAGGCCCGGAAGGGAGCAACGGTAGGCGGGACGTGCGGCGCTTCTGGGGTAGCGGGGGTGAGCGAGCCCCGGTGGAAACGGGCGGTGGAGGGTTCCCACCTCCGGGCGCGCCCGCCGCCACTAAAGAGAGTTTTTCGGTTTTTATAATGGGCAAAAACTTAATAGACCAGCGCTCTTTTGACATTGAGGTGTCCGCATGACTAGCCTTGAGGTCAAGCTTTTCGGGGTAAGGTTCGAGAACCCACTTATTCTCGCATCAGGAATAAATGACAAGATGCCAGAGCAGTGGATAAGAGCGCATGAAGAGGGCGCAGGAGGCGTCGTTACGAAGTCCATCGGAATCGAACAGAGGAGAGGCTATGACAATCCCACGATAGTAGAGTTGCCCTATGGCCTGATAAACGCGATGGGCCTTCCAAACCCCGGTTGGAAGGGCTTCCTTGAGATGGTGAAGGGATACGAGTTTGATTTTCCGCTTATAGTGTCCATCTTCGGTGGAACGCCGGAGGAGTTCGCTTTTCTGGCGGAGAAGCTGAGCGACGTTGCCGATGCCTTCGAGCTGAACCTCAGCTGTCCCCACGCTAAGGGCTACGGCATGGAGATCGGTCAAAGGCCGGAGAACGTCTACGAGGTCGTTAAAGCGGTCAAGGACGCGACCGATAAGCCCGTTATAGCGAAACTCACACCCAATACCGACGACATAACGAGATTAGGTCTAGCGGCTGAAAGGGCCGGTGCCGACGCCGTCTCGGCCATAAACACCCTGAAGGCGATAGCGATTGACATCTACGCGAGGAAGCCGATACTGAGCAATAGGGTTGGTGGCTACTCCGGACCGGGGATTAAGCCCGTCTCTCTGAGGGCCGTTTACGACCTCGCGAGGGTCCTTGACATCCCGGTCATCGGAATTGGTGGCATAACGACGTGGCAGGACGCGGTCGAGTTCCTCTTGGCTGGAGCCTCAGCTCTCCAGATAGGAACTGCCACTTCCCTCCGTGGTTGGAAGGTCTTCAGGGAGATAAGCAAAGGCATCAGAGCTTACCTTGAGGAGGAGGACTTTTCGAGTGTGAGGGAAGTAGTGGGCCTGGCCCTTGAGTGAGGGGGTGAAGGAATGAAGCGGCGTGCAGTCGTTCTGTTTTCGGGCGGACTGGACTCAACGGCCTGCCTCTACTGGGCTAAAAAGAACTACGACGAGATAATAATGCTCACGGTCAACTACGGCAGCAACGAGGAGAAGGTAACCAACAGGGTTGCGGAGTTCTTCTCGAAGGAGCTAAATGTCCCGCTAAAGATAGTTTGCCTCGACTTCCTCGAGGAGTTTTCCAAGCTCCGAGGGACGACCCTCGTCGGCGGGGAGACACCGAAGGTTTCGGCAAAAGAGCTGGGGGATATGAACGTTGCGCAGGAAACGGCCAAGAGCGTCTGGGTCCCAGCGCGAAACATTGCCCTCATAAGCGTCGCCGCTTCCCTCCTTGACGCCCTCGGCGGTGGAGATATTGTAGTGGGTTTCAACGCAGAGGAAGGGGCTACCTTCCCAGACAACACGCCCGAGTTCGTGGAGAGGGCAAACGAGATGCTTCGCTACGGGGCCATGGCGGGAGTGAAGGTGGTCGCCCCGCTCATAGACCTCGACAAAAAGGGCATAGCGAGGCTCTTGGAGGAACTGGACGCGAAGTACGAGTACTCCAACTCCTGCTACATGCCGAAGGGCTTCACCAGGGACGGGAAGCCGATACACTGTGGGGAGTGCGAGAGCTGTGTGAGGAGGCACCGCGGACTTATGGAGGCCCTCGGGGAGGACAGGACAGTCTACGCGGTTGAGCCGAAGATTTAGACATGTTCCTTCTTTTCTTAATTTCCAGCCTTATCGTACAAACGTTTTTATGGTCGCCCGTTTATCTTTTTCTCTTGAAAACCTCGCCGTTCACGACGGGGAGGAGGTCAGCTAAATCGGGATTTAGGGGGATGAAAAATGAATATGGTAAAAGTTCGAGCTGTTCTCTCCACGGTTCTACTTGCGGTCTTCATTGGCGTCCTGTTCGTCACGGTCGGCGTGCTCTACACTACCAAGGCAGGGCATCCGTTCTTCGGAATGACCAAATCCCAGCTCTTTAGGATCAGGAACGTTTTAGGTCCCTTAATGAACGCCTTGATAATAGTCCACCTGACTCTCAACTGGGGAATTTACAAGAGGGAGCTTACGGTGCTCTTCAGGAAATGAGTCCCTGAATCTGGGCTTAATTGTCATGACGGTGGGTTGCCACCCACCGCAAGATTTATAAATCCGCTCTGGCCTTTTATCTTTGGACGTGGGGCGGTAGCTCAGCCTGGGAGAGCGCCGGACTGAAGATCCGGGTGTCGGGGGTTCAAATCCCCCTCGCCCCACCACTTTCTAAACCCTCAATGCGGTGGTAGTCTAGCCTGGTCTAGGACACCGGCCTCCCAAGCCGGTAACCCGGGTTCGAATCCCGGCCACCGCACCACAACAGTCCCTACAGAGCAAGCGCTGGCGGAAGTTTGAGTACATTTTGAAGTGTGCTCTTTTATGGGTGGGGTTCTTATTCACTTGCCTTTGGGGAAGTTTCATCTGTTAAAACGGCGTCCAAAGGATGCCAATAATAAAGTTGAAATTGTTCAGCGGGTTTGATTTAAAGTTAAACCATGTGCTACTTGTACCTGAGTAGTGCATAACTAATGTCTTGCTCCCTCATGAGAAGGGTTCTCTTTGGTCAAACTTTGCAGTGCAAGGTTTGTTCGCCTGCGTGATGTTGGAGCGAAGCTCCAACGCAAGGGACGATAGTCCCGTTGAGTTTGATCAGGGTTCGTGATTCTTATCCGAATTGGGGCATTTTTGAGTGGATTCGAGTTTTTTTAGCGCTCCGAAGGGGCACGGTGGGAATGAATCGCTTGAAAAAGACTCTCCAGCAAAAATCCGCTCATTAACCCTACCGATCCCACTTAAAACCTTCAAGATTGAGACGTCTTTGGAGGAATCACAAACTTTTGGTGAAGCTTTTTTCTCAAAAGCTTCAACACCGCTTTCACTACCGTTCAAGCGTCCTCTCAAAAACCGCCTTGAGCGGTTTGAAACTCATTGAGTGGCCGCTAAAGCAGTAACCCAATCCGCTCTGCGGTAGGGGTAATGGGCACGAGACCGTGCCCTCGGGCTGAACCGAAACCGGCAACGGGAGTAGGTGGATGAGTGCCCGTAAACCTTCCCGCGTTTGGTTTAACTCGTTGGAACCCTTCGCCCTTCACGGCGGAAAGGAGGTCAGTCCTTTATAGTCTTTCCCAACCCATTCCCGAGGGTTTTGTCCATAGCCACCTCCCGAAAGAGCGTCGAGACAAAGGCCGTTCTGAAGGTAGGATCGATTTTAAACAGGTTGGTGTAAACCTTGTCAACACCCTCCTTTCCAAGAACCTGCCCCCCCGATAGCCACAGCTCCCTGTAGAGGGTTCTTCCCTCAACGACTTCGACTTTCTCAATTTCTTCTCCCCTGATGCCGAGTATTTTCTCCAACAGAGCCAAACCTAAGGAGTACTCGCGCTCTGCCTTGGCCAGTTTCTCGTCTATGGTTATGTGTCTGCTGTGCCCCGTGGGAATCCCGAGGATTCTCCAGACGTTCCACCTTCTCATGTGACCGACTCTTTCCCCCCTGACCTCGCTTGAAGTCCGCAGAAGTTCCATGTAGACTTTCTTCAGAAGGTCGTTCAAGGGTTTCCGGAGGAGCTTTGGTAGTGGATTGCGCGCTTCTTCTTTTAGGGCAATTCCAGAGGTGTCTTTTATGAGAACAACCTTCCTCGGTTCAATGGAGAGGAATTCGATGAAGTAAGCGTCGATCGCAAACGTGCCCTTTGCTTTTCGTCCATCTTTAACCTCGAAGAGAACGTAGGGAACCTCCATAGCCATCCCAAACCTATTTAACCTCACCCTCAATAAGGATTGCGGTCGAGATGAAGGTCGAGGAACTTTCCGTTGACGAGAGAATAAAGGGGATCATCCGCGAGAGGGGCATTGAAGAACTCTACCCGCCGCAGGCTGAAGCCCTAAAAAGCGGCGTTCTGGCGGGTAAAAACCTCGTTCTTGCGATTCCAACGGCGAGCGGGAAGACGCTGGTTAGTGAGATAACTATGGTCAACAAACTCCTCCGCGAGGGAGGAAAGGCCGTCTATCTAGTTCCACTTAAGGCCCTCGCCGAGGAGAAGTACCGTGAGTTCAAGGCGTGGGAGAAGCTCGGAATTAGAGTGGCGGCAACCACTGGAGACTACGACTCAACCGACGACTGGCTGGGTAGGTACGACATCATAGTGGCAACCGCCGAGAAGTTCGACTCCCTGCTGAGGCATTCCCCTAGATGGGTCAAAGACGTCAAGCTCGTCATCGCCGATGAAGTCCACCTCATAGGCTCCTACGACAGGGGTGCAACTCTGGAGATGATACTCAGTCATATGTTGGGAAAGGCACAGATTTTAGCGTTGAGCGCAACGGTTGGGAACGCCGAAGAGCTGGCCGAGTGGCTCGATGCCGCGCTGGTCGTGAGCGACTGGCGCCCGGTGGAGCTGAGGAAAGGGGTTTTCCATATCGGGACACTCTTCTGGGAGGACGGAAAGATAAACAGGTATCCAGAGAACTGGGAGAGTTTGGCAGTCGATGCGGTGAAGAGGGGGAAACAGGCTTTGGTTTTCGTGAACACGAGGAGAAGCGCGGAAAAGGAGGCCATTTCGCTCTCATCGAAGGTTTCAAGACTACTCACCAAGCCGGAGATAAGGGGGCTTGAAGAGCTTATTCCCCAGATAGAGGACAACCCCACGACTGAGAAGCTAAAGAGAGCGCTAAAGGATGGCGTTGCATTCCACCACGCCGGTTTGAGCAGGGCCGAGAGGACACTGATAGAGGATGCATTCAGGGAGGGTTTGATCAAGGTGATAACGGCGACGCCAACACTTTCCGCGGGGTTAAACCTCCCCGCCTTCCGCGTTATAATCCGAGATACCAAGAGATACGCCGGCTTCGGCTGGACAGACATTCCTGTCTTGGAGATCCAGCAGATGATGGGAAGGGCCGGAAGGCCGAAGTATGATAAAGTTGGTGAGGCCATAATCGTCGCTAGAACGGAAGAACCGAAGAAGCTCATGGAGCGCTACATCCACGGAAAGCCTGAAAAGCTGTTCTCCATGCTGGCAAACGAACAGGCCTTCAGGAGCCAGATTCTGGCTCTAATCACCAACTTTGGAATTGAGGGCTTTCGAGAACTTGTTTCCTTCCTCGGAAGAACCTTCTACGCTCACCAGAAGGGGGATATAGCGGCCCTTGAATATAAGGCAAAGAATGTAGTCTACTTCCTCATTGAAAATGAGTTCATAGACATGGACATGGAGGACCGCTTTATAGCGCTTCCCTTCGGGAAAAGGACTTCCCAGCTCTACATTGACCCACTCACTGCCAAAAAGTTCCGCGACGCGCTCCCAAAGCTTGAAGAGAACCCAAACCCCTTCGGGGTGCTTCAGCTGATAGCGTCTACACCTGACATGGCGACGCTCACCGCGAGAAAGCGCGAGCTTGAGGACTACCTAGATTTAGCATACGAGTTCGAGGAGAAGCTCTACACAAACATCCCCTACTATGAAGACTCAACCTTCCAGGGCTTCCTAAGCCAGGTGAAGACCGCAAAGGTCCTCCTTGACTGGATAAACGAGGTTCCGGAGACGAGAATTTACGAGACCTACAATATAGACCCCGGCGACATGTACAGGATTCTGGAGCTGGTAGACTGGTTAATGTATGCATTCATCGAAATTTACAGGCTCTTCAACCCAAAGAAAGAAGTTTTAAGGCTCCTTAGCGACCTGCACCTCCGCCTGAGGCACGGCGTAAGAGAGGAGCTTCTTGAACTCGTCAGGCTTCCAAACATTGGAAGGAAGAGGGCGAGGGCACTTTACAACTCCGGTTTCAAAACTTGGGAGGACATAGTGAGGGCTAAACCCTCGGAGATTCTAAGCGTTGAGGGTATCGGCCTCAAGGTCCTGGAGGGGATCTATCATCACCTTGGAGTTGAAGACCGTCTCAAAGAGGAAAAAGAGGAAAAGGGGGTTGGGGCAGGAAAAGAGATGTCAAAACGAAAGACCTTGGATGACTTCTTCTGAGTTAAAAGGCTTCTCCCTTAACCTCTCCAGTGCTCCTCCAGAGGACGGCGATGCTCCTGCCGGGATTCAGACCGCGTTCATGAGCCTTCCAGTAGAGTTTTCCTCCCGCTCTCTGGCCGAGGAAGTAGGCCAAGACGAAGGTCAGTATCATTGGGGCGCCTGAGGCGTTCCAGCTCAAACCGGCAAGATAGCGTAGGACTACCACCAAAGGAACCGGAAGGTGAACGGCCAGCGCCCACTCGAGCTTGTTGGCGGTTCTCTTAGCATATGCTCTCCAGAAGCCAAACGGGATGTCTACGAAGAACGTAATGATAAGTCCAAGTATAAACCATTCAACGTTCATGGTTCCCACCATTATAGTTTTATAGGAAAACTTTAAAAAATTTTGCTTCCCTAACCAAACCCAACTTTTTTAAAAGCCTCCCCGGTTACCATGGGTTGGGCACAATGATTATCATAGTCACCGGAATGCCCGGATCTGGAAAGAGTAAAATCGTGAAGGAGTTCGAGGGGAGGGGTTTCCCCAGCGTTTCTATGGGCGACGTTGTCAGGGAGGAGACACTGAAGAGGGGGCTTCAGCTCACCAAAGAGGACGTTGCAAGGGTCAGCATACGGTTAAGGCAGGAAATGGGCCAGAATGCGGTCGCTAAGCTCACCGTAAGAAAGGTTAGAGAACTTCTCGAAAAGAACAGGGCAGTCGTTATAGACGGCGTTCGCTCGCTCGACGAGGTGGGAACGTTCAGGAGTTCCTTCCCGGATGAGAAGATAGTCATTGTAGCGGTTCACACACCCCCGAAACAGCGGTTCAAGCGACTCCGCAGGAGAGGCAGGCACGACGACCCGAAGACCTGGGAGGATTTCGAGGAACGGGACTGGAAGGAGCTGAAGTTCGGAATCGGGAACGTCATAGCGATGGCGGACTACATGCTTGTCAACGACGGAACCCACGACGAGTACGAGAAAAAGGTGAGGGAACTGGCCAACAGGATTCTAACCGAGCATTGAGTCGAGGAAGAGCATAACGTAGAAGCCGGCGAAGAAGCCTAAGGTTACGAGGGTCTCGCTTTCCTCCCTCCTGTATATCTCCGGTATCATCTCCTTGATGGTGACGTAGAGCATCGCACCGCCCGCCAGGCCCAGACCGTAGGGGAGGAGCCAGCTGAAGAGCGTGAAGAAGTACGCCCCAACGAGAACCATCGCCATCTCGGCAAAGCCGCTCAGGACTCCCATCGCTATCGGCTGGAGCTTCTTTTTCTGGAGCGTCGCTAGGGGGAGGGAAACGACCGTTCCCTCAGGGAAGTCCTGTATTCCAATGGCTATCGCCGTGACGAGGCCTACCTCAAGGCTGTAGACTATCGAAGTGCCGACGGCGAGGCCCTCGGGCAGGTTGTGGATTATGACCGCTATGACGAGGAGCCAGACCTTCCTCAGTCGGTCTTTCATGGACTCCGGCCCCTCGTAGCCCTTAACTAGGTGCTCGTGGGGGAGGAGCTTGTCTATCGCGTAAATCAGAAGGACACCAAGGGCTATTCCTATTCCGGCTGGAGAGAAGGAGCCGGTGCTCTCAATAGCCGGGAGTATGAGCGAAGTGAAAGATGCAACTATCATAACTCCGGCTGCGAAGCTCAGGGAGAACTCAACGCCCTTTTCGGGGATGCTCCTGGCGAATATCGCCACTAAAGCACCGAGGGAGGTCATTACCGCCACGAAGAGGCCCGCGTAAAAGGCCACCCACATTATCTCGCCGTTGGAAACCCTGAGTATCCACTCCGTGAGGTTGGCTATGAAGTTCTCGAGCATGCCATCACCGCTTCCTTTGTTAGGTTAACCTAACACCTTTAGGTTTTAAAGGTTTTGGTGGAAGCGTATTTGAAAGGGGGCCAAGAAAACATTCAACACAAATTACTTAAGCTAATACATCTAAAATCGATTACGAGTGAGATCAAATGTCTAATACCAAAATCATACAGACTGAAGTGGATATGGAAACATACGAGATCCTCAGAGCGGTTGCATCCCTCGAAAGGAAATCCCTAAAGGAGGTTCTGAGATCAATAATACGGGATTACGCGAAAAAAGAAAAGGAAAAGATTCTGAGCGAACTGCACCATGACCCGCTGTGGAAGAGCATTGGACTGCTCGATATGGATGAAGAGGATTTAAGCGAAAGGGACGATTGGGGCGTGGTGGAATGGAAAGCGAGTGAAGCCAGAGCCGATATACCTCGACACAAGCGCACTGATAGCACTCTTCAACTCAAGGGATAGGAATCACGAAAACGCGAGGAATTTTTTGGAACGGGCAATTCTTGAAGGGTCGCTTTTTGTCATCGGACGACCTGTCCTACTTGAGTTCATCAACGGGACCTCCAAGCGTAGGGGAAAGAAGGTGGCGCTGAAACTCAGGGAAAACCTTCTAAAAAGCAAGTTCATTTGGATCGAAAACGAAAGCGATGAAGACTGGGAGAGAGCGTGGAGGATATTTGAACGCTTTGAGGATCACAATGGGATGGATCTAACAGACTGCCTGAGTTTTGCAATAATGGAACGGCTGGGGATCAGAAGGGCTTTTACTTTTTCTTTTGAAAGCCTCGCCCTTTAGGGAGGGGATGCAGTAAACCGCCAAACAGCCATTAAACCACCGAAACCCTTTTATGTTTTGCAACTTAATAAGGCCTCGGAGAGGCCACTCAAGGACAACCCGGTGAGATGAGGGGTTTCATCGCGTCCTCCCGCCATTGGGAGGAAGACGCCGGTAGGCGTCCTCTCAAAAACCGCCTTGAGCGGTTTGAAACTCATTGAGTGGCCGCTAAAGCAATAACCCCATCCGGCTTTGGCTGGTAGGGGTAATGGGCACGAGACCGTGCCTTCGGGCTGAACCGAAACTGGTGACGGGAGTAGGTGGATGAGTGCCCGTAAACCGAACCGCCCTTAGCGAGGGGTTAACTCGAACCCTCGCCATTCACGGCGGAAAGGAGGTCAGCTATGACAGGGACTTTGAGGCCTAGGGTTTGAACGGCTCCCGTGAGGTGATGAAATGCTTCTCTACGGCGACGGAAGGATCTTCTTAGCCTTCTGTCCTTCTTCCGGTGGAATATTCGAGCTTGAGCCGGAGGAGTTCAAAGCCCTGAAG
>Ga0256829_1001754_pt1 | contig 17181 bp, 13 predicted proteins | sample 131447metaG_FD_185979 | JGI IMG/M metagenome (GOLD analysis project Ga0256829, IMG submission 185979) | Hydrothermal vent microbial communities from Lau Basin, Pacific Ocean - 131-447 | ecosystem: Environmental > Aquatic > Marine > Hydrothermal vents | place: Pacific Ocean: Lau Basin | collected...
AGCATATTTTTATAACATAACTAAATAGATGTATAAATACCATAAGTTTAAGTTTAATAAAGATATACTAAGTGAAGATGTAGTTGTTTTTAATAAGATTACCAATAAAGTAGTAAACAAGTTAGTAGTAAATAAAGAAAGGACTGCTATACATAAATCTTTTATAAAACACTATTGTAATTACTTTGATATTCAAAGCCATATATGAGCTAATTATACTTATCTATTACTACAACTTATACAAACTACTTTAACTAAGACACAAAAAATTAGTCCTGAGATTATATTAGATAGTTGACATTATAGTGAAAGGTATTTTAGAAAGTTTATAAAAGTTTTATTAAAGGAATGAATTATAGCACAAGTCAAAATAGATAAATATATAACTACATATTTAAATCCATATATAGCTATGAAGAATAGGACAGTAGATTATGATGTAATACAATTATTTATTGACTTTGATTGGGTAATAAAATCAACATTATCTATATCTAAGACTGATATTTAGAACTTAACAATAATACTATGGGAAGAATGAAATCAACATTAACTAAAGTAAAAGGTAGACCTAAGAAAGTAAATAAGAAACATAAATGGAATGAGAAAAAGAAAAAGATAACTAGACGGAGGAATATGACTATCCAATTAACTGAAGAGATAGAAGAAGAAAAAAGAAAACCTAACCCAGATAAACATACTCTATATAAATTAAAACTTAGATTAAGTAGATATAATCATCAACTATTATCAGCTTCAACTGTATGAGAAGATGTAGCTAAAGAAACTTGAGAAAATGCTAATACTGTTCTTAGTTTAATGTCAAATAAAGTAGTAAAACATATAGATGGGAAAGTATATGATTATATAATATTATCTGAGAAACAAGCTGACACATTAGAAAGTTTTTTTAAATGAGAGTATACTGAAATATTATATTGAGGTTGAGCTAGATGATGAAAATCTTATTTGATATGAGTAATATTAGGTTTATGTGTTGCTAGTATGCCTTGAAGTAAATGGTTATTATCAAGAACTGTTCTTGCTGAACTGCAAGCTACTACATTATCTACTTTTAAGAAAGTTCTTAAATCTCTTTGATTTTGAGATAAATCTTATGCTGATAAAATAAGAGAGAAGAAAAGGATGGAGTTTAAAAATGATAGTGAAGTTTATGTTATACAAGTAAACTATGAACCATCTGACCCTGAATTTGATAGATTAGGTTCTTATTCTTATACTTGAGCTTTCTTAGATGAATGACAACAAATGGCTACTAAAGTTAGAAGTGTATTAGATGGTAGATTTAGTGAAACAAGTTGAAGTTTTGAATTTAAGGTAAAGAAAGTTCATTGAAAAACCCCAGACTGGAATAATATTTGATACTCTAAGACAATAAAAGTTGTTAAGGAGGCAGTATATTCATTAGATGAGATAAGAACACCTAATGCTGACATAAAAGAGATAATACAGTATGGTAAATATTATTGTGTAATAACAGAATATAAACAATTCAATGTTCCATATACAATAAATAATGTAAAAGAAGTATGAGATTACTATGTAGCTCAAGCTGTATGGAGATTTACACCTATAACACTAATTAGTTGTAATCCTTGAAAGAATTTTACATATTCTGACTTTTATAAACCATATTCTAAATGAATAGCTGAATGAGATGAGTTTAAATATCTAACAACTGAGCTTGATGATTGAACTATATTTAAAAAGAAGTTTATAAGAGCATTAGTTACTGACAATCCTTTTGTAGAAAACCAATATATAAAAAGATTAGAAGCTAGTAATGATGAAACTACTAAACAAAGATTGTTGTATTGAAACTTTGAATATGATGATGACCCTAAACTATTATTTGATACAAAACATCTTGTAGAAATGTTTAATAAAACATTTGAAACACTTGATAATACATATTATTTAACTATTGATGCTGCTAGGCAAGGTAAAGATAAGACTGTAATAATGTTATGGCAGTGAATGAATGTTAAGACTATATATACTATAGATAAAGCTAGCTTAACTGACCAGGCTGAAACTATTAAAAATATGTTTATATATAAATACAATATAAATCTAAACAATGTATTAGTTGATGAGGTGTGAGTATGATGATGACTTGTAGATATACTATGATGTAGATGATTTATAGCTAATGCTAGTCCTATAAACCCATATGCTAGTAAATATAGAGCTGATATGAAAAGGAATTATGCTAATTTAAGAACACAAGCATTCTATTATCTTAAACATTATATTGAAACATATAAAATACATATAAATTGTAGTGAAACTTTTAAAGAAATTCTTTTAGAGGAGTTGTGATTTATTAAAACAGATAGTATAGATAGTGATACAAAGATAAGATTAGAAAGTAAAGGTAAAATGAAACTTATGTTATGAAGAAGTCCTGATTATGCAGATGCTTTAAGTTTTAGAATGTATTGGATTATTAAAAACCACCACGAGTGAAACACAGATAATGCTGACAAAGAAGAAGTAGACCCTATATTAGAAAGTTTAGAAGAACAAGAAGAGGAAGAATTAGATGAAGTATATAATGTTTCAGAAGAAGTAGATTTATCTGTTTATTAACTTGATTTTCTATTCTATTTATTTATATAAATAAAGATACTATTTACTTAGTTATAAAACCTTATGAAAGATGATTTAAAATTATTAATGTCAAAAGCTAAAGTAGATGTTGATGATATACTAAACAAAGTTAGAGAAGAATATAATATTTGACTTGACTTTGTTATGAGTAAAAGAAATAAGTTTAATACTGATTTAAAACTATATAATAATCAAAAACTTAATTCAGACAAAATTTGAGATACAACAGTATATAATGTGCATAGTGCATTAATGGCTAGATTATATATGTCTAAACCTAATATCTCTTTTGAGTGAACTAAAATATGAATGGATTTTATTACTGATAATATAAATTCAGCATATAAAGAAGACTTTGAAGAAGAAGATATGGAAAATATTAAATATCAAAGATTGTGGGATGCTTTATTTTACTGAGTAGGTATAGTAGCTAAGACAGGTTGGAATTGAGTAGAAAAGGAAACTATATTTCAGAATATTGACCCTAGAAACTGGATACCAGACCCTATAGGTAATTATACTACTTGAAACTATAGATATACTTGATTTGAAAAGATAATTAGTGAAGTAGATTTAAAACAACAATGATTATGGAATGAAGACCTTAATCCTTTAAACACAACTTGAGTTGGTGCTATATGAGCTAAGAAAAATTTAGATGATGACCATATAAGAGGTTGAGTAGGTAATTATACAGCTACTGATGAGTGATATTCTATATATTATCATTTTACTACTATCAATTGAGTAAAGGTTAAGATAATAACTTGAAATGATAACACATTATTATTAAATGTAAATATATTAAAACCTATATTTAAAGCCGAAAAGAAAGATAATACTTTAATTGAATTTCCTTTCAGTTTTACATACTACAGACCTATAAGAAATGACCCATTTGGTAGAAGTGTAGTCGATGATACAGGAGATGTTCAAAGAACTAAAGCAATAATAGCTAATTTAAGACTAAATAAATCAAAAGCAGAGTTATACCCTATGTATTTATATAATACTAGGTTAGTTAAAAATAAAAATGATTTATCTTTCTGATTTAATAAGTTGATTTGAGTTAACCCATTAGAGTGAGAACCACTTAATAATGCAATAACTCCTATACAAAAAGACTTTAGAGCTGATAATTCATACTTAATAGATGATAGTTTAGATAAACAAGTTCAGAAAGCTACTTCTGTTTGACCATCTGCACAAGGTTCATCTCCACAAAGAAGAGAAACAGCTACTACTAATAGTATAGTTCAAAATAATGTTGATGTAAATATGAGTTTTATGTCAAAGATTGTAAACTGGGGAGAAAAACAGATAGCTAAGTTATGGTATAGATGATTAGTAGAAAACTTAATGCCTTGAGATAAAAAGGTTGTTAAAATATATAATTGATTTACTACAGTTCCAAATACATTAGGTATTAAAGATTTAATAACAGATGATGAATATAAGATTACTGTGAAATCATCATTAGATAAAACAGAGCAAGAACAAAAAGATGTAAATGCTTTTAATATGGCTCTACCTTTATTACAAAGTCTTAATCTACCTAAACCTAGTCTATATAATGCTTATAGAGATTTCCTTAGAAACTTATGATATGATGAGAAAAAAATATGGGTGACTATACCACAAACTCCAGAAGAAATAGATGTAGAACAAGACATATCTTTATTACAAAAATGAATACAGGTTACTCCAGATGAAAATACTGATGTTGATACTGCTTTATTACTAATAAAGAGGTTGCAACCTAGTAAGGTAGTTGATGTATATATAGCTACTTTATTAGAACTAAAGAAAACTAAAGATGCTACTGCTCAAGCTCAAGCTGAAGCACAAGCACAACAATGACAAGAACAACAAATGCAACAATGATTGAAATCAAATTCAATGTCACAAGCAGGTAGTGCTTTACAAAATATGGCACAAACATTTACTAAATAATTATTAAACTATGACTAACAAAATAGATAAAATGAATAAGAAAGATAAGAAAGCTGAAGCTAAACAAAATATTAAAGATTTAAGAAAATTAAAAGATAGTAAAGAATTTAAAGATTTACTTACTAAACTTAATAATAGAGCTGATAATATTAAAAATATAATTCTAACTGACTTTAAAAATTGAGAATTAAATCAAGATTTGGAATATACAGAAAATGATAGATTATTAGCTAGATGGAAAGTATTTAATGAAATAGCTGATGAATTATGAAAGATTAAATTGCCTTGAGCTTGATTAGTTGAAGATGTATTTGATTATCTTATAAAACAGCAAGAAGAAACTATAACTACTGCTCTTACTAATGCTACTTGAACTTGACTTAGTAAGAAAATATATGCTAAAAAAGAAATTGACTTGACAACAGCTTGAGAAATGAGTATCTTAGAAATAAGAGTAGACGGTATGATAGGTCAAGATACAAAAGAATTAGAAGAAGAAAGTGACAAAGTATATGAATAGTATGTTTGTGTAATTGTGTTAGGTGATTAAGTTCATCTAACCATATTAGGCAAAGACCTAAGCTATTTAGCATTAATCAAAACATTATGGAAGATATCATTGAAAACAATGAAGAATTGTTAGAAAATGAAGAGTTAAATCTGGACTCTGATAAAGAAACAGATAATACAAGTAACTTCAAGAGATTGTCAAAAGCATATAAATGAGCTCTAGCTAAAAACAAAGAATATGAAGAATTACTTAAAAGTAAATGAGATTGAATAGGAGAAAAAGATAAAGCATTATTTGATGATACTGATTTAAGATTTTTCTTTCTTGAAAACTGAGATGCTGTAGAATATAAAGAAGAGATGAAAGAAACACTTAAAAAATATCCTAATATGGATTTAAAAGATGCTTTAGCATTAGCTAAACAACTTAAACCTAAAGAAAGTGAAACTCATACTGATTTAGACTTAGTATCTGAAGTAAAATCTTGAAAGAAAACTATCTGAGATTTATCAGAAGAAGAAGCACTTAAACTACCTAATACTGAATACTTAGAATGGGTAAAGACACAAAAAGGTTGAAATCCTTTATGAGCTATGAAAAGCTCAATATGGTGAGATTAATATTTATAATTAAATTATTTTAAAAATGGCTAACACAATTAGTTCTTTAGTAAAGCAAAGATATACTAAAGAAGTTCAAGCTCTATTGGAGACAAAATTAGTTTCTTTTGCATTAGCAAACACAAAATTATTAGCAGCTATGCCTGATGGTAATGTATTAAATTATCCTAGACCAAGTTATTCATCAACTGCTGAATATACAAAATATACTGATATGGTAGATGCTCCATTGAAGACAACAAATGAAACAATGAGTATAGACCAACATCCATACATATCATTTGTTATTGATATTGAAGATGAACAAGATATTGGTTATGATATTATACAAGGTCAAATCAAAAGAAATACTTATCAATTACAAGCAAATATAGATGGTAATTTCTTTAATGAATATAAGAATGCTTGATATAGTAATAATACTCCAGTTGCTTTAACAACATCAAATGTATTTGATACTTACGGTAATGCTTATGCTACATTAACAAATGGTGGTGTAGATAGTAATGCTATTGGTGTAGTAGTTGATGCTTTCTCATTAAATAAAATATGAGCTTCTGCATTAGGTAATACATTTAATACTGCTGACAGTGTTTATAAAAATTGATTTACAGGTGCTACATATCAAGGTATGAAAGTATTTACAAGTTCAAACTTAACATCTGAATGAGTATTAGATTTATCTACAAATCCAGCTGATGGTGATACAGTAACTATCAATGGTGTTGTATTTACATTTAAGACTGCAATAGCAAATTCTGGTGATGTATTAATTGGTACTGCTGCTGCTGATACTGCTAACAACTTCTCTGCTGCTGTAAACAACTGAGCAGGAGCTTGAACAGTTTATATTGCAATATCTGTTGAAGTTAGAGCTAATAAACTAGAATGATTATCTACTACTGTTGCTTCTACAAATGTTACATTAACATCTAAGAGAGGTTATAAAGTATTATCTTCTAGTAAAGGTATTTGGGGTGCTGTAACTATTCATAATATGGCTATGCAACATTGAGCTATTGAATTAGTTATGAGAAACCAAGTTATGTTGAAAGAAGAAGATATACAAAAGCAATTAGGTAGAAGATTTACTACACATACAAGATATGGTCTTAAAACTTTTTCTGAAGGTGCTGAAAGAATGTATGATATTAAAATTGTTGCACAAGCATCTTGAAAATAATATCAGAATTAAAGAGGGTTATACCTCTTTTTTTTATACTTGAATTACTACTACATATATGTATATAATAAATACTTTACTATTTAATTAAAATAATATGTATTTTGAAGTATTAAGATGATGAGAAAAAATTAAAGTGTTATGACACCAAATTCTTAAAGATGATGTATTTATTTGAGAATATAAAAAAGAAGAATTTAAGAAAAATTATACAAGAGAAGAATTGGAAAATATTAAATGGCCTGATTTAAAAAAGATATATGCTAAAAATGTATGAACTATTAGTGTTTGATTATCTAAAAAAATAGTTATAGAAACTTTACTAAATAACAAATAATAGATGGATGTAAGTAAAATAATTAGTATGGTTCAAGATTTGACTTGAACTACACTATCTCAAGACATAATCTTAAACTATGTTAATATGGTTAAAAATGATATATGGACTACTATTATTACAGCTACTGATGAGTGATATAATTGGACTTTTTGGACTACTGATACAGTAAAAGGTCAAATAGAATATAGACTTAGTAGTATAGCTAGTTGAGATGATTGAACTCTAAAACTTAAATGAGTAAGTGTTTGTTATGATGATACAAAAAAATATCCTAATTGACAACTTATATATAAAAAAGCTAAAGAACAATCTATGTGAAATCTTAAAGAAGATATGAATTATTATGAAAACTATTGAGATTATGAAAACCCTATTTTTATAGTTCAAGATAATAGTGTATTTATATATCCAGCTCCTGATAAAATTGTTACTGATTGAATAAAAGTATTAGGTATTAGAAATATACCAGATTATACTCTAACTACTACAGAAAAAGATACAATGATAAGGCCACAATACCATCAATATATAGTTCAATGAGCTATAACATATGTATATAAAAGAATGAGGTTATATAATGAATATCAAATAGAAAAAGCTGAATATGAAAAAAACAAACAAGTAATTACAGAGAAATTAAGTGAAAGAACTACTTGACCTTTTTATGCTTCTTATGATACTGAAAATGTGAATTAAAAATACAAATAACTTTACTTGATGAATTTGAAATAGTAATTATATAGGTAAACCTTGAAGTTATGCTTTTTCATTAAATGTAGAAACTTATGATGCTAAATGATTACAACTTTGACATACTTGATATGAAACAACTATAAATACTAGAAATCAATGACAAATTATATGAGCTGTATATTCATCACAATCTGCATATAAAATATTTGCTACTCGGGACTGATATATAGAAGTACCATTTGATATTAGTAAAAGTTTTCAATTTAAAAGTAGAATATTTAACATATTTACTAAACAAATATGAAATCAACTGTATTGAATAATACTATCTGTAAATTGAGAAATATATAAATGGAAAGTTGATGAAAATGATGTTGCTTTATGAATATGAGATAATTGAGCTAATATAACACAAGAATGAACATTGCCAGATGTAGATTGAACTATTTCTTTCTTTTATAGTAAATGCCCATATTTAATAAATTCTGATTTAATATATGTAGTAGGTTGAAATGTATTTAATAATGATATATTTACTATTGATACTACTACTTCTCCTTGGACTATTACAAATACATTAAAATTAGATGATTGATTTACTATTACATATATGTGATTAATATGAAGTGTTGTGCATATAGTATGATATGACTGATGATGAGGTAAAGAGGTATATTGGGATTGAATATCATCTACAACTTCTTCTGCTAGAACTTATTGAAATAGATTTATATGATGGTATTGAAAAAAAATAGAATGATGAGCAACATTTCAAAACTCTAATTATTATATTATAAATAATGATTTATATTTGTCACAATGATATAATGCTCAAAGACTTTATAAAGATAAATGATTTAAAGTATGAATAAATAATGCTTTAGAAACTATATGAGAACACTTATATATTCCTTGAGATAATAAAGTTTTCAAATATTGACAAACTACAGTTTGATTACCACATCAATTAACAGCTACAAGAATAAGATGAATTATTGATTATATGGAGCATAATTGAACTACATTAGATGTGTTTTCTCACTATTACGATAGTCAGATGTATAATACATATAAAAGTATATATAAAAGTGAATATACTACAGATTATTGAACAGTTTACAGTTATAAATTTGATTGATGACAATATTGAGCTAAGAAAAACTTAGTAAAATGTAGAATATGATATAATATACCAGAGAATACTTGAATAAATATATATGTAAAATATGACAATGATACTAAAAATGCTACTTTCTATACTTGATGATTTGAAAATTATACTACACCACCAAGTGTATGAGATGTATATAAATTTAATTGAATAGACTATACTATTACAAGTGTAATAAGAAAAACAACATCTTGATGACCTACTACTCAATGACTTATAATAAATTGAGTATCTACTACTCCATCTAATATAGATAGTTATGATTATTTTCATTTCATACCTTTAACTAAAGTTAGTTGAGATTGAGATACTTCTTATCTTATAGATAAGGTAGATTATTGATTTCAATTACTAAAACAATTAGATTGAAGTAAGACTACTGATACTATAATGATTAGAGATACAATGCCTGTATCAGACTTTAATGATATGCAAATAAAAGTAGATATGTGGACTGTATATAATAATATTACTCCTACATTATATGATTATACTTTAGAATATAATATAATAGAAAATGACTTCTGATGATAAATTAGAAACTATAAATGATTTAGATAAAAATCTAAACAAATCAATATATAAAGAACAAATACTTAAAGAACCTGATTATTCTTATTGAAGAAATCAAGAGCCATTAGATTGAGAAGTATCAATAAATAAATCAAAAGTATGAACTAAAATAGTAGATGAAAGTAGTTTAAATAATTTAGATATAATTCAATACGATAAAGATAGTGATACATATAAAACAACACCATTACCTAAATTAAATACTTATGTTTGAACTGATACAATTAGTTTAACAGCTTGAGATATTAAGAAATATACTACTTGATTTAAACCTTCTAAAATAGAAATAAATGCTATAAATACTTATTGAAGTAGTGGTAGTATTTCATCATCTATTTGATATTCTACTTGAGATAAAGGGCATATAAACTTTATACAATATAGTGATTGAGATACTGTTCCTTTAACTGCATCTTATGATGATACTTTAATTATATGAGTATATCGGAAAGATAGTTGATGAACTAGACATCATAATGAATATTATATAGATAGTATAAATTTAGATTGATTTAATCTTAAATGTCAAACAAATGACCAATGAGATAATGTACATATAATAATTTCTTGTATTTAACTAGCTTAAACTTATAAAATAAATACTTTATTATTAAATAATAAAAATGACCTTTGACCTTAATAAACTTAAACAACTAACTGAACAATGAAAACAGTTTGAAACTCAATGAAACACTTGATGAGCTATTTCATTATATCAAAATGCTTATGATTATTGAAAACAGAATTGAGTAGATGAAACTCAACTTGCTTGACTACAATCAAGAATAACTTCTTTAAATACACAAAATAAACCACAAAATACAAATACTACTCCAGTAGAGAATAATATTCCTACTAAAACACAAAATACACCAAATATACCTCAAAACACACAAAATACAGACACACAGACACAACAAAATATTCCACAGAGTACAATTGTATCTCAACAAGAAAAACAACCTGTTAGAACACAAAATACAACCACAGTAAGCCAAAACACTCCAAATATACCTCAAAATACACAAATTCAACAACCTACACAACCTACACAACAAAATCAAGTAAAACAAAATAAATGAGCATTAGCTGATTATAATTTTTGACATTGAACAACTGAACAATGAAGAAATGAAAGAAATATGCAAATTGCACAATCATATATTGATAATAAAAAAACTCCAGATGCTTTAGAATTATATAAAAATATAAAAGAACAAGCTCCTACAGAAAATAATACTAATATTATGAATACTGTTAGAAATATTCAAAATGATTTTAATAATAAAAGTTGAATAAATACAAATCCACAAGTAATTTGGGCAAAAGCTAATAATGTAAATATGTCAATAGAAAATTGACAACCAGTTTTTAAACCTAATAGTATTAGCCAAGCTATTTCTATGTATAAAGAATTTTGACCTAATGTACCTATAGATAAGGTAAATGAGCAATCTATTAAATGAAGTGCTGCATATTGAATTATATCTAAGTATAATAACGGTAGTGTTGAGCAAATCAAACAATGATTAGAAAGTTGAGATTTAGCACCTTGAAGTCAAAGTTGGAAAGATATGATAACTTTAAATTGAGGTATCACACCTAATATGGAACAAGCAGAAAAAGATTATATTCAAAAACAAAAAGTAGATGTTGTTAAAAGTTCTATAACTAATATGGTATGATGAACTACTTGAAATACTTGAAATACTTGAAATACCTTAACTACTTGAACTACTTGAAATACAATAACAAAACAAAACCCTATCCAATCAGTTCAAAAAGTTTTAGCTAACTTAAAGAATAAATATACTATACAGTCAAATTTAATATTATGAAAAGAAAAAACTATAAGAGAAGATTATTATAAAGCACATCCAGAAGTGAAACAAGCACAAAAAGAGTTTACTGAGGCTCAAGCTCAACTTAATAAATTGCAAATAGCTAAGAAAAAACTATATAATGATATAGTTAATAGATATAATTGATTAACAACTTGAGAAGCAATAGCTATGGCTAATAAACAATGAAGAGCTTTAGATGAGCAAATATTTCAAGCTACTTTAAAAGTAAATACTGCAATGTCAAATTATCAATATAATAATAGTATAGCACAACAGACTATATCTGATAAATATAAAATATTTGAGGGTCAATTAAGTAGATTAACTACAGTATATAATAGTGATGTATCTCAATGATTAACATTATCTAAGATGGCTCAAACTCAAGCTAATTTTGAAACAGATTTAGTACAAAAGCAAAAACAATATGAAACATCACTTATAAATTGAAATCAACAAGATGCTTTAAAATATGCTAGAGAAATAAGTATAATTAGAGCAAAACAATGAGCTGTAAAAAACATATATAAATTATTTAAATGAGCTAATTGAATTACTTTTAAATATAATGTTACTACTTGAAAAGTAGAACCTATATGAACACAAAGCTCTAATGTAAAGATTAAATCATTATTAAATACACTTAATTGAAAAAGTAATAATTTACTTAATGTAGATTGAACATTAGATTTTAGTAAAAATAAAGAATTATTAAATCAAGCAGCTAATAAAAGAGAAGCTAGTATTAAGAATAATAATCCAGCTTGAATAACTGTATGAGCTTCACAAAGTTTATTAAATGCTTGGAAAGAAGCTTGAATAAAATTTAGTGTTTGAACTGCAAGACCATCTAAAGAATGATGAAATTATTATAAATTTGCTACTGTTAGAGATTGAATAAGAGCATCTGGTATAGCATTAACAAGATGATGATGAAGTGTTTATCAAAGACTTATGAAATGGAAATGAGCTTGAACAATACAAGATAAACAACAATATGCTAAAAGTATTATGGATTTAGCTTGAATACCAATGTGAACAACTTTTAAACAATTAGAAAATCAACCTAATAAATTAGCTACATTAAGATTAGAACAAATAAGAAGAGAAGCACCTACATTCTATAAATGATTAAAAGAATCTCTAAATAATACAAATAATATAAGTAATACAGAAGCTACTAAATTATCTACACCAGAGATACTTAATAAATTACCTGTAAATGTTGCTATAGCTTTATGAAATGCTAAATGAATAAATCTTAAAAAAGAATTATGACCTACATTTCCTTGAGCATCTCAAGATGATTTAGCTAATATATATAATACTTATAATAGATTAGCCAATTCTAATTGATTTACTAAATGAATACCAAGTAATATATATAATTGATTATATGTATCTATCCCTGTCCAATTAAAAAATTCTGATGCTGAAAGAGTTGCTTTATTAAAAAGAATTAATTCATCATATTCACAACTAATAAATGCTTGAGTTAAAAACCCAACATTTTGACAAACAGTTGGTATGTTTACATCTACTCCATTAAAATGGATAACTAATATAAATAATGCTACTCAATATAACAATATATTAAGATTATGACAAACTGCTTGAAATGTTACTGATTTAGAAACATTATGACAAAATACATATATACTAATGAAGAAATATTGAGTTTGACAAGCTACTCAAGCTGCAGAAATTAATAAATTAAATAGTTATTTAAAAGAACATCCTACAGCAAAAGTATTTAATGAAGCTAAAATATTAGAACAAAAGAAATTATATGATTCTTTAAAATCAAACTTTAAATCGTTATCTGATAAATATAATTGACTACATTTACAAAATCTTTTGAAAGATACTTCAACTAATTATTCTAATATTGAATGAGATGATAAGCAAAGAATTATAAATATAAGAAATATAATAGCACAGTTAAATAATAATGCAAAACAAGAACATTGAATACCAGCAACTGATGATGTAAATATATTATCAAATATAAGTGATAAATGGAATAAAAACACAATATTAGATACTGTTAAAAGTCATATTAGTAATAATATTAAAAATCTTAATTCAGTTAGAGAGGCTGAATTACTACCTCCTCTAAGTTATAATGATATATGAGATTATAATAATAGATATAATATTGACTTTAATAATAGAATAAGTAGTCTGATTAAGTAGTATAATTTATATAATAAATGTATAAAATGGATTTAATGAATTATTTACAAAATTTATCTCCAGAAGATAGAGATAAGTTATTTAATAGAGTTGAACAAACTCCTGATACAAATCAATGAGTTATAGAAGCTGATAAAGATACAACACCAGTAGACCAAAGAATGTCTACTGATAATAGAACAGACTATCCTCAAAGTTTAGATTGACCTAATTTAAAATCACAACCTGTTAACAGTTTTACTTTAGCTGAAGAACAACCTAATCAATGAATAAGTTTACAAGATATGAGCCAATTAACTTGAGTAAAACCATCATCTAATGAAGAATTACAAAATCAAGTTAGTAATGATATGCAAAAAGTAGTTCCTATTGAAAAATTAACTAATGAGTATGATAAATTACAAACAAATAATGAAAGAATAAAATATTTACAACATATAAAAGATACTTGAGGTATAATTAAAAAAGATGATTGAACACCTCTAAATATTGATAATGTTATAACATCTTTACAAGTAAGTAATAATACAAATAATACAAACAATACAGATAATATAGATAACACAACAAAACCAAAAGAACCTAAGGCTGGTTATTTCTCAAATTTAATATTATGAAATCTAACTAATTTTATGTGAAGTGCTGCTAAATGATTAGTTGATACAATGTGAACTATTGATAAAACAGCATGATATTTATCATCATTGACACCTAAATATGCTATAAAAGCAGATAATGCTTTACTAAAAATGTTTTGAAGAAAACCTATGGCTAATAATATAGATAAACAACAAAAAGAATGGAGTGATGCTGTAGATGCTTCTACTAAATGAATTAATGATGCTATATGAAATGTAGCTACATTTTGATGATACTTTTGATGAGCTGAAGACCATCCTATAACTACAATGGCTTGAGATATAGCACAATTTGCTATGACATTAGCTATAGCACCAGAAGTAGAAATGCCTTGATTTATTGAAAAAGTAACAACCACATACCCATCTGTAGCTAAATACATTAGTGCTATAACAAATGCTACTGAGAAATTAGCAAAAGTAAAATGAGTAAGATTAGCTTGAAAGTGAGTATCTTATTTATGAAAAACAGCTTGAAAATCAATATGACAACTTGTAGCATTTAATGCTAGTAAATGAAAATGAACATCTGAAAATGAGCTAATAGCAGCAGCTTTATTATGAGTAGGTGCACACTGAGTATGAGTTTGACTATGATGAGCTATGAATTATATTAAAAAAGCTTTAAATCAAATGCCACCAGAAACTATAGCACTTCTTAAACAGATGACACCAGAAGAAGTAGATATAGCATTAAAATCTTTAAAGAGTTGAGATACTAAATCTATAGTTCATAATATAGAAAAAGCTGTAGAAAAATATAAAAATAAAGTAAAGAAAGTTCCATCTGGAAAAGTATTAGCTAAAAAAATAAATTATAATGTAGAAAACTTACCAGATAAAGAAAAAATTATACCAGCTAAAAATGTAATTAATGATTTAAATAAGTTTTTAAGATGAGATGATTGAACTAATACAATTACAACAAATGATAAAAAAATAGTATGAATATTTAATCAATTAATTAAGAACAATACTACTAAAAAATGATTTATTTCTCCAAAAACATTATCTGCTGCTAAATCAGAAGTTCAAGACTTTATATCTAAAGAATGAGTAAAAACAGATTTTGCAGCTTGACTTACTAATCAATTTGATGATATGTATAAAAAATATATTACAAATTGAGAACAAATAGTTAAAAACAATAAAGTTATATCAAATGCAATGTCAACAAAAAAAGAAATAGAATGATTAACTACAAAAGAAAATATGGGTAAAGTATGAATGGAAGAAAATAAAGTTTGAACAATAGATACTAAATGATTTAAGGTAGATGTTGAAAACCCTTTAAATGAAGTATTAAAGAAAATCAAAAAAAATAAATGACCAGATTGGAATAAAATATATACATTATGACAACATTTTAATAAATTCTTTAAAGAAGATGATTCTAATAATTGATTTTACTTCTACCATAATGGTTCTATAGAGGGTATGTTAAATAATATTACAGAAATAATTAGAAAATTCTGATGAGAAATAAATTGATGAATATCTGAAAAAGACTTCTTTAAATATACTAAAAAAGACTTAACACCAAAATGACAAAATGAGTTATGGAAAGTAATAAGGAATTATTCTCCTTTAGAAGTTATAAAATTCTTTGATGCTTTATATCCTAATCATAAATAATGTTAGAACATAGAAAAGCTACATTCTTACTAACAGAGTTTGGTAAATATCTTCTTCAAGAAAATTGAAGAGGTATTTATCTTGAAAACTCACAATATATAAATACAAATTGGGTAAAGAAACCAAATATTTAATTCTTGACATTAAAAAATGGCTATAGATTGAGATAAAATTAGTGTATTAACTACTTGAACTCCACTTGATACTGATTGGATACCTTATGTAGATATAACAGCTTGAGAAACTAAAAAAGCTACTAAATTAGAACTTAAATGAGATATTTGAACTGCTGCAACAGTAGATGTATGAACAACAACTACTTGAGATGCTTGAACTTCTGCTAGTGTTACTAATAGTTGAACAACAAGTGCAGCTATATTTGATTTTACTATACCTAAGTGAGATACTGGTGCTCAGTGACTTAAGTGAAATACTGGTGATAAATGAATGAATTGGCAATGAGATTATGATAGCACAATACAATATTATATAGATGATGCAGTAAGTTATAATGATAGCTCTTATATAGCAATTCAAGATACTAAATGAAATGCTCCTACAGATACAACTTACTGGAACTTAGTAGCTAAAAAAGGTGCAGACTGAAGTGGTAGTTGAGATATGGTAGCTTCTACTTATGACCCTAATTCTATTGCAGCAGATTGTTTTTCTCAAGATAATATGGAGAATTGAACTACTAATGTAAATTACACTAAAACAGAACAAGATAAATTATCTTGAATAGCAGACTGAGCTAATGTAAATGTTCAAGCAGACTGGAATGAAGCAACAACAACAGCTGATGATTATATAAAAAATAAACCTAATTTAAGTGTATATGAAATAACAGCTAATAAACTTACAGCATTTCAAACAACACCTGATGATACACATTATATTAGTGAAAAACTTGCTAAAGATAGTTTAGATTGAAAAGAAGATGCTTTTATTAAGAACACAGCATTTAATAAAAACTTTTGAACTGCAAGTTGAGATGTTATGGAATGAGATACTGATGTTGGTATTGTAGGGACTAAAACAGTTGATGAAACAAATATAGCTGATTGAACTATAATTCAATATGATAAAACTGATGATAAATATGTTTGTGTAGCACCACCTACTTGATGATGAGGTTGATGAATTGATACAGTAGTAATAGCTTGAGACCAAGTGCAATGAACTATGTT
>Ga0256829_1001755_pt1 | contig 17180 bp, 15 predicted proteins | sample 131447metaG_FD_185979 | JGI IMG/M metagenome (GOLD analysis project Ga0256829, IMG submission 185979) | Hydrothermal vent microbial communities from Lau Basin, Pacific Ocean - 131-447 | ecosystem: Environmental > Aquatic > Marine > Hydrothermal vents | place: Pacific Ocean: Lau Basin | collected...
CCAAGCTAGAGTGTTTGCAAATCTTCTTGCCAAGGGTGCAATAAAAAAAGATATTCCTATATTGTTTACAGATTCCACAGAAGCAGAAGCTATCAAACTTTTTGCAAATACATATCTTGCCATGAGAGTGGCATATTTTAATGAACTTGATTCTTATGCAGAAGTACATAATTTAAATACAAAAGAAATTATTGAGGGAGTTGGTTTAGATCCTCGCATTGGCATGCATTACAATAATCCAAGTTTTGGTTATGGAGGATACTGCCTGCCCAAAGACACAAAACAACTTCGTGCAAACTATGATGATGTACCATGCAATATGATTAGTGCCATTGTCGAAGCAAATTCGACACGAAAAGATTTTATTGCAGATGCTGTCTTAAAAAAGAATCCTAGTATAGTAGGTATATATAGACTTGTAATGAAGTCAGATAGTGACAACTTTAGAAGTTCTGCCATACAAGGAATTATGAAACGAATAAAAGCTAAAGGCATAGAAGTTGTCGTTTATGAGCCTGTACTAAAAGAAAGTGAATTTTTCCATTCAAAAATAATCAAAGATATAGATAATTTTAAAAAATTAAGTGATGTAATTGTGGCAAATAGGCAGAGTGATGAACTGCTTGATGTAAAAGAAAAAGTCTATACTCGTGATATATTTCATAGCGACCGTTAGACAAGAAGTATCGTTTTAGAATATAAAATATGGCATATATCTTGCTTTGTAGTTGTATTAATCATAGGAGAATATACACTTGCAAAATATACAAGAACAAGCAATACAGACATATCAAAATAATTTATCATTTTTTCAAAAAAATTTCCCTGATGTATATACAAAAATTGATTTACTCTCTCAGGCTATTGAAACAAACCAATACAAAGAAAATTATTCTTTAGAATATAAAAATGATTATTTTGATATATTAGATGTAAATACTGGTCATTATCTCTATGGCAATTCAAGTATAGAACTTGCAATAAAAGCTGCAAAAGAGATGAATCTTAAAAAAAATGAAGGGGTAATAGAAACTTTTTATAATTACAATTTTACTTCTAAAGCTGTTGAACTTGCAAACAATGAAGATCCGACAGTTTCCGAGTTCGTTCTCACTGCACCAATTGTTCATTTTACCACAAATTTAATCGATAAGAACAAAAGTACTATGAAACAAATTTATAAATTCATCTTTTTTGGTGTAGGATTAGGAGTACATCTCAGGAAAATATGTAATAAATTAGATGCTTACATGTATTTTATTGTAGAAAACAATTTAGAAATATTCAGGTTATCTCTTTTTGTAACCGACTACTCTCTTTTAGCAAAAGGAGGTGAATTATATTTTTCAATTATGGAGGATGAAGACACTTTTAAAAATTCATTTGAAAAATTTTACCATAATAGTTTTATAAGAAATAATTACATCAAGTATTCTCTTTTTTATCCTGAATATAAAGAAAAAATAGCTTCAATTCAAAAGTTTATTGTAACACAATCAAATATGACTTACCAACAGAATAAACTACTTTTAAAAAATATAAAAGTATTAAATACCATAAAAGAAGAGTATAAATTTTTTAATATTTCCAAGCATTATAAAAATACACCTTTTAGCAACAGACCTGTTATTTTAGTTGCAGCGGGGCCATCTCTCAACAAAGAGATTGAGTGGCTTAAAAAAAATGCTCCTTATTCCATTATTGTGGCTCTCTTTATGACACTTCCTATTTTAGATAAATATAATATAAAACCTGATATTGTTATACATGTCGACGAAAATCTAGATGTTATTGATGTAACTATGGACAAAATTAGGAACAAAGCATTAACAAAGGATTCTCTTTTCTTTTTATCTCCAAGTATAGAGTGTTCACATTTCTTTCCTCTTACTTCTAAAGATAAAATATATGTATTTGAAGATAGAACCAGATATAGATTTAATAAAGGATTTCTAGAAGCATTCAGTGTTGGTGAGATTAGTTATGCATTAACACTTTTATGGGATACTCATGAGATTTATCTCCTTGGGTTAGACTTAGCTTTAGATTCAAAGACAAAACAAACACATGCACAGGGGCATGAAAGTGCAGAAAATAAAAATGATTTAGTTAATATACAGGAGAGTGATTCTGTTTCACTACGTGGAAGTGAACTTTATATAAAAGGAAATTTTACAGATACGGTTTCTACAACTCCACTGTTCGACATGTCAAGAATAATGATTAATACTTTTACAAAGAAATATAAACAGGAACATCAAAAGATTTATAATTTAAATAATGGAGCTTATTTTATAGATACTATTGCAAAAAAATCTCATGAAATTGACTTGTCACAGACTAATAAAGTAAAAAATGAAAACCTCACACTAGAAATAGAGGAATTTTATAATATTCATGCAAGTGACACTATGGATAAAGATGAAAAATTGGCTCTCTACGAAAGAGTAAAAGATGCACTCCATAAAAAAGAGTTGATTTTAGATTTTGCAAATCAAAAATCTCCTTCTATTGAGCAGTTTCAAAATAGTTTTAATAATACTGCAGAACAACTCATCACTACTCCATCCAATAAATTTAATGAGCTAGCTCAGATATATATTATTTACCTTGAAAATATTGGTGGTTACATAGGAGATTTTTTTAATACATCAAATATAAACAATCCAAAAAGAAATATTAAACATTTCCAAAAGATTATAGCAACACAGTTTTTAAAGATTGTAGACAAGTACATTGAAGGATTAAAAGAGATAGATGTTTAAAAAACAAGAAAGAGTAAAAACTCTTTCTTGTAGCCATATCAGATGATTATTATTGTAATAATCTCAATACATTTTGTTGTACTTTATTAGCTTGACTCATAGCATATGAACCAGACTGTGCCAAAATATTTAGTTTTGCAAATTTTGCACTCTCTGAAGCAAAATCAACATTACGAATTTGAGACTCAGCTGATGTAACATTAACTTGAGTAACAGAAATATTACGAATAGTAGATGAGAGTTGATTTTGAACAGAACCAATATCTGAACGAGTTTTATCAATATCTTTTAATGCATAATCAGACGTAATAATTGCTTTTTCAGCACCATCTTTTGTTGTTACATCAATAGTTGAAAGATTATTGGTAAGATTAGCTGTCGCAGTTGCTCCAAGACCTGTACCGCCAGTTGAACTAACAGTGAAAGTTTTTTGAGCATCAAGTCTAACACTATAATTACCACTTCCTGCAGTTGTTTCTATAGCACTCGCACGAACATTTGCACCTTGAGTTTGAGATTCTGCATTAAATTTATCAACAATTGCTTGTGCATTTTGTAAGCTGGTATTGCCTGTTGTTTCCGCTTTAGTAAAGCTTATACTTACTTTAACTCCTGCGGCATTTGTTGCTGTTACAGTACCACTTACACCATTTGCTGCTAGTGCTGTTCCTCCATCATCTAATGCAAATTTTGCAACTTTCGCTACTTGTGAATCATTTACAGAAATGTTAACAGTCTCTCCACTATATGCACCAATTTGGAAACTTTTATTTTGATAAGCACCATTTAAAAGTGTCTGACCATTAAATGAAGTAGTTGAAGCGATATTTTGTGCTTCTTCAGTCAATTTTGTAATATCTGCTTGAATTGCAGTACGAGTTCCAAGAGTTTGTCCATCAGACGCAGCTTGAATTGCTTTAGATCTAATAGTATTAATGATGTTGGTGTACTCTTTTAGAGCACCATCAGCAGTTTGTGCAACACCGATACCGTCATTTGCATTTTTAATAGCTTGGCCAAGACCTTGTGATTGTTGACGCAATGTATTTGCAATAGCAAGACCAGATGCATCATCTGCAGCTGTATTAATACGAAGACCTGAACTCAATGCATTTAAACTTTTATCTAAACCTAAGTTAGTTTGAACAGCGTTACTGTGTGCGTTTAATGCCGCAATGTTTGTGTTAATTCTAAAACCCATAATAAATCCTTTTCTATGGAAGAGTTAAAAACTCTTGTGTTTTTATTTTATCTTTAGGCTTCCTTGCCCGAGACTATAACAATATCGACAGCCAAAAAAATAACTTTAGTAAATATGTGAACTTTATAAAATTTTTGTATTTGACATCTAAGAGTTAAAATAGCTATAATGTACAAAATAGATAAAAAGGATACTTTATGCATACTATTTCAGCATCCCAGCTTAAACAAAATTCAATGAAACTGCAAGAGGCCTTGCGTGATGATTTACTTATAACCAAAAGAGATAAACCTTTTGTCGTTGTTATGGATTATGAAAAATACAAAAAAATACAAAATATGCAAGATGAATGGAGTTTTTGGAGTGACAATGAACTTGAGAACTTTGGAAAAATAGCCATCGGTCTGAGTAAAAATGACTTTGATGATGCAGAGATGGCATAAAAATCACGCAAAATGATATAGATGATGGCAGCTTAAAAAAAGATTCTGTCATAATTGTTCCTAAACTTACAGCTGTAGATAGTTCTTTAATTAAAGGCTCAAGGTTTATAGCAACTCTAAAAAAAGAGAGTTTCTTACATGTAAAAAAGAAGCTTTGCCAAAAACTTGAATGTTGATTTTTTTACAATTTAACCTTTTTTAGCTACACTTCCAAAACAAAAACTAAAGCACTATACTATAATACAGGAAAACTATTTGAACTTAATTATCGTCGAATCACCTGCAAAAGCCAAGACTATTAAGAATTTTCTAGGTAAGAATTATGATGTTATTGCCTCTAAGGGGCATATTCGAGATTTGCCAAAATCCCGTTTTGGAATTACCTTAGATGAAGAAACTCATGAACTTGTTCCAAAATATTCTGTGGCAAAAGAGAATGCTGCCACTGTTAAAGAAATAAAAGAAAAAGCCAAAAAGGCCAAAACAATTTATATCGCGACCGATGAGGACCGCGAAGGAGAAGCTATAGGCTGGCATATAGCTCATGCTATGAAAAAAGATCCGCTAGAACTGCCTCGTATTGTTTTTCATGAAATTACAAAAACAGCTATAAAACATGCACTAGAATCAGCACGAAAAATAGATATGGACATGGTAAATGCACAGCAAGCCCGCCGTTTGCTTGACCGCATAGTTGGGTATAAACTCTCTCCCCTTTTAGCATCAAAGATTCAAAAAGGGCTTTCAGGCGGACGAGTACAGAGTTCAACACTTAAACTTGTAGTAGACCGTGAACGCGAAATAAAAGCGTTTGTTCCTGTAGAATATTGGAGCATTGACACTGTTTTTAAAACAAATATTGATGCAAATTTAATAAAACACAAAGATAAAAAGCTTACAAAACTCTCTATAGAAAATAAAGAACAGGCAGAAGCGATTGAACAAAGTGTTAAAAATGATTCTTATAAAATTGCTAAGATAGAGACAAAACAGAGAAAATCTGCAACGCCACCACCATTTATGACTTCTACTTTGCAACAAACAGCTTCTAGTAAACTAGGATTCACCCCAAAACGTACAATGATGATAGCCCAAACACTTTATGAAGGTGTAAAAACACCTGATGGCACTTCTGGTGTAATTACTTATATGAGAACAGATTCACTGAACTTGGCACAAGAGGCTGTTGGTGCAGTTCGTGGCATTATAGAAAATCGCTATGGTAAAAAATTTCTGCCAAAAGAGCCAAAAGTTTACAATAAAAAGGCAAAAGGGGCACAAGAAGCTCACGAAGCTATACGCCCTACTATGCTGCAATTTACTCCAGAAGTAGCACAAAGCTTTCTAAAAGCAGATGAAATTAAGTTGTATCGTTTAATATACGAGCGTTTTATGGCTTGTCAAATGGAAGATGCAATATTTGAACAACAGAGCATCATTTTTAAAGGAAATGAGAATGAATACCGTGCAAGCGGTAGAAAACTCATTTTTGAAGGTTTTTATGCCGTTACCGGAGCTGAAGATAAAGATAAACTTCTCCCAACACTCAAAGAGGGTGACAAAGCTGAAATTCAAACCATAAAACCAGAACAGCACTTTACTGAGCCACCATCTCGTTACTCAGAAGCGAGTTTGATTAAAAAACTTGAAGCCGAGGGTGTTGGTCGTCCATCAACCTATGCTCCGACGATTGCTACACTTTCAAATCGCACCTATGTAACTATAGAAAAAAAGCAAATTATTCCGACTGAAATTGCTTTTACTGTTACAGAAATTTTAGAGAAGAATTTTCCTAACATTGTTGATATTAATTTTACCGCTGAAATGGAAGAAGAACTAGATGAAATTGCTGAGGGAAAAGTAAATTGGCAAAAACTTCTGCTTGAATTTTATGAAAAGTTTATGAAGCAAATCGAAAAGGGGAAAGAAAATATTGTCTCACTCAAACTTGCCAAACCACTTGGGCGAACCTGCCCTAAATGTGGAGAACATGAACTCCTACTCAGAAGTGGTCGTTTTGGAAATTTCATTGCATGCAGTGGTTTTCCTAAATGTAAATATACCGAGCAGTGCGACGAAGAAGGTAACGCAGTTGAAAAGAAAGAGACAACTGCAGATGAAAAATGTGACAAATGCGGTGCTGATATGATTGTTAAAAATGGTCGTAACGGACAATTTTTAGCATGTAGTAATTACCCTGATTGTAAAAATACAAAAAGCATCAATGTCGAAGAGAAAGTGAGCGAAACGCCTTGTCCTGATTGTGGTGGTAAAATCAGCTTGAAGAACTCTCGTAGAGGACCTTTTTGGGGATGTGAAAATTATCCTGAGTGTAAATTCATATCAAAATTTGAGCCTACAACTATTAAATGTAAAGAAAAAGGATGTACCGGCGTGCTTGCCCCTCGAACTTATAGAAACAAAGAGGTTTACGAGTGTGTGAAATGTAAAGCACGGACACCACGTGAAGAGATAGATAAAGCTTAAAAGATAAACAAATGAAAATTGGCATACTTTCAGATACCCATAAAAAAGTAAAAAAAGCAAAAAAAGCACTAAATCTGCTTTTACAAAATGGGGCTGAGTTTATTATTCATGCAGGGGATATTGTTGAAAAAGAGACCCTTGAACTTCTTGCAAATTGCGGAAAAAAATATATTGTCGTCTATGGCAACAATGATGCCCACTTAACGCAGTACCATGAAAAGTATAATTTAGTGCAAGAACCCTATTATTTTAAACTCTCTAATACAAAATTTAAACTTATGCATCTGCCATTTTACATGAGTAGTGATGCCGAAGTTATTATTTTTGGACATACCCATCAATTTGAAGCTGAATTTATTAAAGGGACACTCTTTGTAAATCCCGGTGAAGTCTGTGCAAGGAATAAACCGATTTCTGAATGTGTAATGCTTGAAGTTTTAGAAAATGCGTTTATAGTACAATATTATATACGAAAAGAAAAAGAGAAAAAATATACATTAAATAAAACTTTTTCATATAAAAGGCAAAAATAGTGAGTGAAAAAATATTTTTATGTTCTATTTGTAATATAAATAGCGGTACATGTAAAGAAGACTGCAAGTTTTGTTCGCAAAGTGTACGCTATAAAGCAGATATAGAGCGTTACAAACAAAAACCGATGGATGCAATTTGTCAAGAAGCCATTCATGCACAAAGTAACGGAGCATTGGGTTTTTGTCTTGTAACGGCAGATAAAGGTCTCAATGACAAAACTTTAAAATTTGTTTGTGATGTTGCCAAAGAGGTGCAAAAAGTAGCTCCAAAACTTCGTCTTATCGCATGTAACGGCACAGCAAGCCTTGAACAGCTTCTTGTTTTAAAAGAAGCCGGCATTAAAGCGTATAATCATAATCTTGAAACCAGCGAAGCCTTTTACCCACAGATTTGTACTACGCATCCATGGAGCGAACGCTACGAAACTTGTCAAAATGTTAATAAAGCGGGGTTGGTACTTATAAGTGGCGGAATATTTGGTCTTGGTGAATCACAAGAAGACAGAATTTCAATGCTTGCATCACTTAAATCACTTCATCCAACTTCTGTTCCTATTAATTTTTACCATCACAATGTTGCACTTGAACTCGAACCAAATTCTCTGACAGTAGATGAGGCTCTCGCACTTATAAGGCTTACAAGAGAAACTCTCAATGAAGCCGACAGAATTATGGTAGCAGGTGGACGCGAACTTATGTTTGGTTCTCGTCAGGCTGAAATTTTTGACAATGGGGCAAATTCAATTGTTATAGGCAACTACCTTACAACAAAAGGTCGCGTAATGAGTCAAGATTTAGAGATGTTGCGAACGCTTGGTCTGGACATAGCAAAAACAGTATAATGAACAATAATATAATTCTGATTATAACCATATCACTCATTATAATATTTTCACCTTTTATTGCAAGATTTTTACGCCTACCGACTACACCTATTGAGATTATTTTAGGCTCTTTACTTGGATATGTTGGATTTTTACATGATGAACGTCTCTTTGATTTAGTCGCTGAATTTGGATTTTTGTATCTTATGTTTATAGCCGGTACAGAAATTAACCTAAAGAATGTTTTACAAACCCCTGCAACTATTATGAAAAAAGCACTGCTCTACCTTGTACTACTCTACTCATTTTCTATTGCTTTTTCTATGCAGTTTGATTTAGGTAAAATTTTTATGGTTCTACTGCCTCTTATTTCTGTTGGTCTTGTTGCTTCACTTGTAAAAGAGTATGGTAAAACACCATGGCTCACTCTTTCAATGACAGTTGGAGGCATAGGAGAAGTATCAAGTATCGTGATTTTAACAATTTCCTCAGCTGCCTTGAAGTCTGGTTTTGGACTTGGACTTTTTCAAACAATTATGGCACTTTTAGCATTTATACTTTTTATGTTTTTATTATTTCGTTCTATGCAGCTTATATTTTGGTGGTTTCCAAAAGTAGCCCTTGCATTAATGCCCCATGAAGACAACAAAGAACAAGACATCCGCCTCTCTATGGGTATTTTCTTTTTGCTTGTAGGGGCTATGCTTTTTTTACATCTTGAACTTGCATTTGGTGCTTTTTTAGCAGGTATATTTATTCCTACTTTTTTTGAGCATAAACATGAACTGCCTGAAAAGCTGGCATCATTTGGTTTTGGTTTTTTAATTCCTATCTTTTTTATTCATATTGGAAGTTCATTTGACCTCGATGCACTTCTAATTAAAGGGCTTGTAAAAGAAGCACTAACCATCACTCTTGTTATGACTTTTATGCGAATTTTTGCTTCTTTAGTCTTTATAAAAGAGTTGGGGCTTCGTGATACAATTTTACTTGGACTCTCTCATTCCATGCCGTTAACGCTGCTCATTGCAATGGCGACATTGGCTCATGCTGCAAATTCCATTGATAAATTCCATTATTATGCCTTTATTTTGGCAGCCTTGTTTCAGGTAATAAGTGTTATGATTGTTATAAAAATAATCAATATTTATAAAATAAAAAAAGAGCAAAGGAGTATGTAATGGGGCGTTCTGTGCTACTACAACTCTCACGTGATTCCATTCAAGAAGTACTTCAGGCACAAAACACCATTAATAAAAAAGCTCTTTGCCTCCAACATCCACTACTACAGCAAAGTATAAAAACAACTACAAATCTTTATATTCACGACGAACTCAGAGGTTCTTATAACAGTTGTAATGAACTTTCTTTAGCAGATGCTATTATCATTGGAGCGAAAAAGGCAGCATTCGAGGACAATGCCTTTCATCCAATTTCTACTTCAGAATATCTGCACTGTGAAATTGAACTTATACTTGAAACACCGCAAGGCGTTATAAGCGAAAAAGACCCAGCAATACTTTAATCTTCATCATTTCCTTTTATATAACAAGCTATGTCATACCCGTGATTGAGTCCAAGAGCAATACTTCCGCCACTCTCCTGAGTAATATCTCCGGCTACAAATAGCCCTTTAATATTCGTCTCATAATTTTCATTATGCACAGGTTTACCATCTCTTTCTTCTATGCCAGAACTTGCCAAAAATGTACTTGGTGTTGTTCCGCCGATGGCATAAATAACTCTGTCAAAACTTTGAGCTTCTACTTCACTAAAAAGCACTTTGACTCTGCCGTTGTCATCTTCAAGTCCGTTAATATTTATGCCTAAAATTGGACGAACATCTTGTTGTGCAATTGCATCGGCAATATTTTGTTGATTTGTCGGATTTGCTCGCCTGAAACTTTCACGTCTATAACATATTGCCACGTCATTTTTTTCACTTAAATCAACTGCATACTCAACAGCACTGTCTCCGCCGCCGACAACTAAGATTTTTTCATCTTGTGAGCATTTATCTGTTGTGTAATTGATTTTTTTTCTTATGCTTGGAGGAATTTTATAACTCGGCTTGTTTGGCTTGCCCATACGACCTATGGTTACAACGACATACTTTGCTAAAATACTTTTTCCAGCCATATGTACTTCAAAATACTTCTCTTTTTTCTCTATAGACTGCACTTCTACTTGTGTTTGTAACTCTACAAGATGCTCTTGTAATATTTCATCAAAAAAATCCAGTGTAGTCTCTTTGGTTCCATCTATAAAATGTATACGGCCGTTAAGTTCGACTTTTTGACCTTTCCATTCAAGGTCAACACGTTTGTTTTCTTTATAATATTTTCGGATAGTAGAGTTGTGATTTGTATCTTTTTCAAGTAAAACAATATCACGCATCCCCTGAAGATAACTCTCAACCGCAGTGGCAATACCGGCAGGGCCGGCACCGACTATAGCTAATTCATAAATTTTTTCCATAAAAACCACCTCTAAATTAATCTACATGTAGTTTATCACATTTAAGTTAATTTATCCGAAAACTTTGTCATAAATTTTTGCAATTTTGGAGCGATAACTACCTGACAATACCCTTGTGAACTGTTCAGATTATAATAATTTTGATGGTAAGACTCTGCAGGATACACCTTCGGCAGCGGACTTACTTCAGTAACTATTTTATCTGAAAAATCCTGCTGATATTTTTCAATCGAAGTTTCAATAATATTTTTTTGCTCTTCATTGGCATAATAAATAACAGAACGATATTGCGTCCCTTTATCTGCACCTTGAGCATTAAGTGTAGTAGGGTCATGAATTTCAAAAAATATATCTAAAATATCACTTAGGATTATGACATCCCCATCATAACTAATGTCAACGACCTCAGCATGTCCCGTTGCTCCCGAGCAGACATTTTCATAACTGGGATTTGCTCTCGCACCTCCTGCATATCCACTCACAGCCGAAATCACACCTTTTACGTTTCTATATACTGCTTCAATACACCAAAAGCATCCACCGCCCAATATGATTCGCTCTTTTTTCATAATTTAGCCTCTTTTTTTGAGTTCATTATAAAGGTTTTGCATAAAAGGCTTTTGAACATATCCACTTAAATTTGCAAGTTCAGTTTTTTTGCCGTTTTTAAAATCAAGACTCATGGATGTAGAAGAGTCATAAGGCACTTTTTTCGCTGTATCTAAAGACTTCTGCACCTCATCAAATATATCTATGTCCTGCGTCTCTTTTGCAAACTCAGCAATTTCACTTAAGAGTTTTTTTGCCTCATCATAATGCTTTTCGTAAATTTCACCTATGCTTACATCATAATAAGATGTTAAAGTTGCAAAAGCAGCAATAAAAATATACTTTTTATAGAGTGCTTCTTTTATATTGTCTGGCGTTTTATAACGTAATTTCGCTTTTTCAAATAATTCCGCCACTGTTTGCACTGCCTGAATATCGTCGTCTCCAAATAATGCTGCAAACACTTTGCCTTTTTTACGTATAACTCCCGGAGATTCTATATGAGAAAGTATGTATATGCAGGCATCAAGAACTCTCGAATCACAAGATTTTCTGAGCATGTCACCATTATTGACACCGTTTGAAAAAGAGATAAGAATTGAATTTGCATTTATATGATTTTGCAAAGCCTTACAAGAAGAGAGCAAATCGTAACTTTTAACACAAAACATCACCACATCAAAATATCCTTCTGCTTCATCTAAATTCTTTACATGTAAAGATGTATTCCACTCTTTTTCATCTTCTTTAATTGTAATAACGGATTTTTTTATTGCTTCTAAATGCTCGCCTCTAGCAAATCCGGTAACATCCAAACCACTTTTTGCAAATGATGCTGCCAAATATCCACCAACACCACCCAAACCAATTATTGCAATTCTCATCCTATTTTCCTTTTGATTATAAGTCAGGCACTTATTGTACCAAATTATCAAAGCAAATCTCATTTGCAAGCCGTGAAAATTCATTTGCAAAAGTGTATATTTAATTAATATTAATTTTAATATTTATATGTTAAAGTTAGCTACTTTAATTATAGGATGTGAAGATTTGTTTACAACAAAAGGTTTTACAAGTGTATCAGTGATAGCTGTAGCAGCAGTTTTTTTAACAGGATGTGGAGCGGAACTTAATCTGCCGGAATATTCAAAGGCCCCTCTCCCTAAGACGGCACATATGCCATCAAAATCCGCACTTAAAGGTCATCAAGCAAAAGTAATTATGATGCCATTGGACAACAATGGTTTAAATGTAGCACAAAAAGCTAAACTTGGTAATAGTATGATTACAAAGGTTAATAGTGAAATAGCAGAAGCTAAAAGTGTGAAAATTGTAAAAAGGGTAAAAAAATCTAGTTATGAACAACTCTTATCAAAAGAAATTGCAGCTTCTGAACTTTCAAAAGAGTTAGGTACTGATGTTGGTCAAGCTGATTTTATTATTACAGGACAAATAAGTAATGCTAGCTATAATCATACTTTTACAGAAGGTTACAATTATGAATGTAAAGATAGTAATGGGAATATAAGAAATTGTTATGAACCTCCTCGTATGAGTTATAAATCATGTGTAGAAGGAAATGTAAAAGTATTTAAACTTCCTGATTTAAGTGAAGCTTTCTCAAAACCTTTTAGTGAATGTTCAAGTACTAGTACACAAGTAAGAAGTTCTAGAGAAGTTGTGCGAGAAAATGATGGTCTTGTGAGAAAAGCAGGTTTAGAAGCTGCAGATAGTGTGTCATACCCATTAAAAAACTTTTTTGCAGCAAAAGGTTATATTTACGAAAAAAGAGTTAAAGATGATGAGAGCATTCTAAAAACATCACTTGGACTTAAAGAAGGTGCTGTGAAGGGAGCTGAAGTATATATATACAGTATAATTGATGATGACAATGCATTAACAGGTAAAACAAATATGGAAACTGTCAAAATAGGTGAAGGTACTGTATCAAATCAGATTACATCAGGTAGTTCATGGGTTATTGTAGATAAAATGTACAATAACTATACTCCAAAAGCTGGTGATTATGTTAAAATTGTACAAAAAGAAAGTATATGGAGCAAAGGTTTAAAATTAATAAACTAATGATAATAAAATATTTTTTAGGAAGTCTACTACTTGTACTAATGTCTGGATGTATGTCTCCCAAGCCAAAGCTTGTGGAGACTTATCCTACATGGTTTGAACAATCACTGAGTGATTCTGACATTTATTATTATGCAGTGGCAGATGGCAAAAACCGAGAAGATGCAATAGCAAGTGCTTTAAATCAAATAGCATCAAAAATAAGCATTTCTATAAAATCTAAGTTTACATCTAATACCGTGGTAGATAATAATAGCTATGCGAAATCTTCCCAAATGGATGTTTCTAACACAGTTGAAAAGATTCATTTTAATAACTATGTAGTTTTACATGAAAAGCGTTTAAAAAATGTTTATCTTATTTCATTGAAAGTCAATAAAACGGAATTAGCGCAATCGCTTGAAAATAAAATTCGAAGCAGATTTACTAATATATCAAATAGCTTAAACATGCATTATAAAAATAGTGTATTAAAATTAAGAAATTATACGAAAATATTGAATTCTTTAAAATCGCTCAAGAAACAAATATATATATTGTCAAGTGTTAATAAAAGAGTGAGTGTAAAAAAATATTTAATGCAACTCAGCGAAATTAGAGATATAATACTAAAGTTTCGTGATTCTGTAACATTTCATATTCAAGGTTCGAGTAATAAATATACAAAAGCTCTTTATGAATTTATAACAAGCAAAGGTTATAAAATCAATAAAAGACATGCGCTTATACGATTACAAATATCGGTAACAAAAAAAAGAATTCATGTTCTTGGTTATAAAGTTATAAAAGGTATTGTAGTATTGAGAGTTATTGGTAAACATAATGCCTCAGTATTAGGTGAAAAACGATTGTTGCTTGGTGGAAAATCTATTTCTAATTTTACTCAGGCTGATGAATTTATGCTAAACTCTTTTAAAGCAAAACTTGAAACGAATAAAATACTTTCAGGGCTTTTAGGAATATAGTTTAGCACTTAAGATTTAAAATCAAAGGAAAAATGATGATAAAAACAATAATAAAAACAAGTTCTGCAGTACTTCTACTTTCTGTTATGTTTAGTGGATGTGGTAGCGAAACACCAAAACCAGCAGTTAAAGCACAAGCCGATTTCAAATGTCAGCAAGATGGTGTTTTAGCACCAAGTTTTACATGTGACCCACATGCAGATGGCTTTGTCACAGCACTAGGTATAGCGAAGATGAATGCAGGTGGAGATAAATCATTTCAAAGAAGTGAAGCAATGGCAACAGCCAGAGATGCTCTAGCAAGACAAATAGAGGTAAAAGTATCAAACCTTTTTAAAAACTACAAGGGAACAACTGGTTCAGGTGCAGATGCAACATTTGATAAAGCAACTTCTGATGTTTCAAAACAGTTAGCATCTCAAACTTTAACTGGTTCAAAACAAATTGGTATGAGTTGGAGAAATCCAAAAACAAAAGAACTATTTATTTTAGTTGGAGTAGGTACACCTAATCTAGAGAAAAAAATAGACAAATCAATAAAAACATCATTTAAAAATGATCATGCGATGTATCAAAAATTTTTAGCAAAGCAAGCTAATGGCGAGTTAAAACAAGAGTTAGAAAACGCAGGTAAATAATTTGAAGATTTCAATAGGCTTAGGTATAATACCCTTATAAAAAAAGGGAGTTTTATGCCGCGTATTGATAGCGAAAAATTTTATATTGCTGCACTCAAAAAGCATGGCATTACTTCTTGCGGACTTAATTGGTCTTCAGATGCCCACCAATATATCAGATTCGATAAAATATTAACACTCTTAGGAAACGATATAGAGAATTTCTCTATTGTTGATGCTGGCTGTGGTTTTGGAGACTTTTACATTTACCTGCAAGATAATAATCTACATGTAAACAAATATACGGGCATTGATTCACTTAAAGAGATGTGCATCATTACCGAGGAAAAGACAGGATGTGAGGTTATTCAAGCAGACATCACAACAGCACAACTTCCATCAGCTGATTATTACATTTGCAGCGGTGCTTTAAATGTTTTAACACCATTTGAAACACATCTTTTTATCCAAAATTGTTTTCACTCATGCACAAAAGGCTTTATTTTTAATGCTCTGTTCGGTGATAAAGAGAGTCAAACGTATAATTATATAAACGAAACTACCATTGAAGAACTTGCAAAAACTCTACATGTAAAAAAAATAAGCTTTACTCAGGGCTACTTAGAACACGATATCACCGTAGGATTTTTTAAATAATGTGTGCAATTTTTGGAATTCTAGGCGAATATAATGAAAATCAGGCAAAAAATTCTCTTGCATTACTTTCACACCGTGGACCCGATTACTGCGGCATCATTCAAAATAAAAATCTTTTTTTTGCCCATCAGCGTCTCTCAATTTTAGATACCCACCATAGAAGCCATCAACCGCTCAAATATAAAAATATTCTACTCTCTTTTAACGGCGAAATATACAATTTCAATGTGCTAAAATGCGAACTTGATTTTGACTTTCATACACATAGTGACAGCGAAGTTATCATAGCGGCATATCTCAAATGGGGTGTTGATTTTGTTACACATTTGCGTGGTATGTTTGCCATTGCTTTAATGGACGCTGATACACTCTACCTTTTTCGTGACAGACTCGGCAAAAAACCGCTCTTTTACCTTGAAGGGACTTCTTTTATATTTGCTTCTGAAATAAAAGCACTCAAACCTTTCTTATCTACATGTAAACTCAATAATGATGCACTTCTCTCCTATCTCTCTTTTTTAGCACCTACACCGCCGCATACTTTTTATAAAGGGATTAAAAAGCTCTCTGCAGGAGAATATCTTGTTTATAACAATCTACATGTAGAAATAAAAAGATATTTTGATCTGCTAGATGCCACACCCTCGCTTATAACAGAAAAAGAAGAGGCTGTTACAAGCCTTGAAAAAATTCTTGATGAATCAATACTCATGCGTTTATCTTCTGATGTGCCTATGGCATCCCTACTTTCAGGAGGAATAGACAGTGCGACCATAAACTACTATGCCAAACAAAATGCCATCAATCTGCCCAGCTATACACTCGGGTATAAAGAGTTTGCAAAGTATGATGAAAAAGAAAATGCAGCAAAAAGTGCAGCATTTTTGGGCATTCAAAATACCCAAATAGAAATAGATGAAAACGACTTTATCCGTGCAAGTGACAAAGTGCTCGATAGCCTTGATGAACCGCTTAACGACCCTGCCGCTGTGCCTTTGTATCTTCTATTTGAGCAAATTAAGAAAGACGGTTACAAAGTAGTTTTGAGTGGAGAGGGAGCAGATGAGCTATTTTTAGGTTATAGACAATATTTTGAATATTTAGACATCCAAGGAGCTTCAAATTTAGCTCATAAAAACTGGTTGAAGAAATATTTTCACTCAAACTTTTCCATGAACAGAGAATGGGAATGGTATAAAAGAATTTTTGATGACACCCTCCTCTTTCGAACTTCAGGAGACAAGTTCACGGACTTACAAAAAAACCAGCTTTTAAAAAGAAATGTTAAAGACAATGAAAGTCTGAAATATCTGCAAAGTTACAGACAACGCTTTGAGCATTCATTACACAGTGATGAAAGTATCTGGTACAGTTATATTGATTTAAATATATTTCAAGCAGAGCATTTTTTAACAAAGCTTGACCGTGTGAGCATGGCACACTCCATAGAATCACGCACACCATTTTTAGATCATAAACTGGCTTCTGCTATTTTTAGTATAAGCCCAAAATTACGTTATGAAGAGGGTATAACAAAATCTCTTTTAAAACAAATCATGATTAACAAACTTGATAA
>Ga0256829_1001756_pt1 | contig 17179 bp, 15 predicted proteins | sample 131447metaG_FD_185979 | JGI IMG/M metagenome (GOLD analysis project Ga0256829, IMG submission 185979) | Hydrothermal vent microbial communities from Lau Basin, Pacific Ocean - 131-447 | ecosystem: Environmental > Aquatic > Marine > Hydrothermal vents | place: Pacific Ocean: Lau Basin | collected...
GTGTATTCCGCAGAAAACTTACGAAGATCTGAATACACACCACCTTGAACAATGCCATAGACGGCTTGCGCCCCGTTATCGTGGCGTTCAAACTCTGTCAGGCAACGATCCCCCCAACGAATCGACATCTCCATTGACCGTGCCGTGTAATCCTTATCAACATGATATGGCGTACATTCATCAAACTGCATCAATAGATCAGCGCCTAATTTACGCTGAATTTCCATCGCTGATTCGGGGGTCAATTTGATTTTATTTCCATTGACGTACGATTTAAAAACACAGCCCTCTTCAGTAATTGAAAGCAAATTTTTATTATCATAGCCCTTATTACTCTTCCCCTTTATTTCATTGGCCATAGTCCCCTCACCCAATGAAAACACCTGAAACCCACCACTATCAGTCAGCATCGGGCCATTCCAGTTCATAAATTTATGAAGCCCGCCCATCTTTTCGATAAGGTCCGCACCCGGCTGAAGCATCAGATGGTAAGTATTGGAGAGAATAATATCGGTTTGCGCCTCAACAAGTTGCGCAGGAGATACATTTTTAACGCTCGCTTTTGTACCGCAAAAAATGTAATTCGGGGTTTCTATTGTGCCGTGCGGGGTTTCCAACAGCCCGACGCGCGCAGATGAATCGCCATCTTTCGCCGTAACTTTGAAAGAAAAATTAGGGTAATCCAACATAACGGACAAGATGCCTTTCTCCACAAGTAAAAACCCGCCCATATGAGCGGGTTATTCTAACCTTAGAAATAAGCACAATAATGATTAAGCAGCTTTTTCAGCCAAAGCTTTCTCAACTTGTGCCTTCACAGGACGCAACGCAGGGTCAAGCTTTGTAGATGCTGTTCCTTTTAGAAACGCATCAAAGCCACCTTTGTGCTCAACTGTGCGCAAGCCCGCAGAACTTGCCTTTACCTTAACCCAACGGTCAAGTGCTTCGCTATACAGGCTTGTATCCTGAATATTCGGTAGAAAACGACGCTTAGTCTTGTTTTGAGCGTGAGATACATTGTTTCCGCTCATTACGCCTTTTCCGGTAATCATACAACGACGGCTCATAGCCTTATTCCTTATCTTTATATTTATCTCTCAAAAATAGATGCGGAAAAATAATCGAAGTACGGGCACAAAGTCAAGCATTTCTATGAATAAATCCTAATTAAAAAACTTTTCCTGCATATATGTAGGCAACCAGCAGGCTTAATATGAATAAAAGATGTCCAACAACATTCATAACAATTGCTCTTTTCAGGTGGTGTGCTTCGACTTGCGCACTCGCTCCGGCAGGCCCCACCCATGCCTTTTTAATAGTGCTGCCAGATATATCCTGAACAGGACCACCAAGGCTCACCTCCAGCGGCCAAGCCAAGGCCGACAACACGACACCACCTTGCTCATATGGCACTTTGTCCTTTACCCCCCACCAAGATTTCATAGCAGGAACAAACCTTGCCGACGGCGCGATAGCCGCAGACGCAGTAAATAAAAAACCTGCAAAGAGAGAGGGAATCATTCCCATAAGCCGTTCCAGCACAAGAGACATGTTTCCAAACCCTTTAGAAAATCCGGATTTTCCGTACCTCCACGCGCAAAAAGATAAGGTGCTGTATATCAATAAAAAGGGAATCCCCCCCACCAGATACCAAAATGACGGCGCGACAAGCCCTTTATCAAAACTAATCGCTGAATAGCTCAAGCCGACTCTGGTTATTCCGTAATCATCGGTGGTATTCAGATCCACCCGCGAAGAGCGAGACAAACCGAAATAGCCCCCCTTTGCCTTTCCGTCTTGAGTTAAGGCAAAATATAATTTCAAAACCATGTACCAAACACTACCGGAGGTGAGGCATAAAGATATAATCAAAACCTCTAAATATGAACTTTGCTCCGTGTACATCACAACCAGACGACCAAACAAAAGTATCAAAAACAACAAAACTGAACAAAACAAGAAACCCCTGAAAAACAGGTCTGCTGCCTTTCTGTTTTTTCTGTCTATACGATCGCCGATACCGCCGAATGCCTTATCCATAACCGCCCAAAAGAATGGGTTAGCATTACCGGACAAAGGCCCTGTAATCATACCCACAACCACGGTCAGTAAAATTGCAGCCACCAAATACGGTATACGATCCGCATCCATAAGATACGCGTGTATGTCAGAAAACGTGAAGTTCATAGGCCAATTAAAATTTTGATTTATTTATCCAGCCTACAGCGTATATTAATTCCACCTGCTCTATCAACGGCAATAATTACTAAGTCGTTGAAGTCAATGCCTGCGTACTGTATATTAGAATTGTGCGGCGCAAACAAAGCTACTTCTGCCGTTTCTAATGTTTTTAACGACGACATGTTAGGAATACCATGCTTTATCACCTTCATGAATTACAACACGCTCTTATGACACCTGTACGTATTCAGGCAGAACTTACACGTAGTGTTTTTCAAAACCCGTTTAATCCGCTTTCATACACCCCTGCAGGACGCACAATTGGCGCCACGGCAGAGATGACCGCACGCATGACCCGTCGCTTCGGCAGACCTGAATTCGGCCTGCATGAAACTGTTATTGACGGCAAAAAGGTGGATATTGAAGAGAACATCATCGTGCAAAAACCGTTTTGCTCTCTGTTAAACTTTAAACGCAGAACAAAACGTAATGACCCTCAGGTGCTTGTCGTCGCGCCAATGTCCGGCCATTATGCGACCCTTCTTCGCGGCACAGTCGAGGCGCTGTTACCGCACCATAATGTATACATTACAGATTGGGAGGATGCCCGTCAGGTGCCCATGTCACACGGCAGCTTTAACTTTGATGATTACATCACATACCTTAGAGAGTTCCTAAGCCTGCTCGGCCCTGACACGCACCTTATTGCCGTTTGTCAGCCCGCTGTTCCTGTATTGGCCGCAGTATCATTGATGGCCACAGAGAATGATCCTAATCAACCCCTTAGCATGACCTTAATGGGCGGGCCGATTGACACGCGCGTATCCAAAACTGAGGTTACAGAGCTTGCAGAAACAAGACCTCTAAAATGGTTTGAAAACACAGTTCTATATAACGTGCCGTTCTACTACCCCGGCGCGCACAGACGTGTTTACCCCGGCTTCCTCCAGCTTTCAGGCTTTATGTCCATGAATTTGGATACCCATGTCGGCTCTCATCTTAAATTTTTCCACCATCTTGTGACAGGCGACGGAGAATCAAGTGAAAGGCACAGAAAGTTTTATAATGAATATTTGTCTGTCATGGATATGCCTGCAGAATTTTACTTGGGTACAATTGCAGAAGTGTTTCAGAAACATTCATTGCCGCGCGGTAAAATGAAATGGCGCGATCCTTATAACAACAAGCTTATTGATGTTCGCCCGCAAGACATACAACACACCGCGCTAATGACGATTGAGGGTGAGCTAGATGACATTTCAGCACGCGGCCAAACAACAGCAGCACACGAATTATGCTACTCACTGCCACAAAAGAAACAATATCACCACTTCCAGTTAGGCTGTGGTCACTATGGAATCTTTAACGGGCGCAGATGGCGTGAACAAATCATGCCGCGTATACGTAATTTCATTCGAAAGATGGATAAAGGCAAAGACCCCGTTCCCGAAATTGACTTAAAACGCATTCCTGACTTGGAGCCTGAACGCTTTGATCATGACAAACACGGAATTATCGCCATTCGCAGATGGTTAAAAGAGCACCAACCGGAAAGTTATAAGAGCGTGGCGCGCCCGATCCCAAGGGATGAAATAGAAAAGAATTCAAAACTGGATGATAAGCCAAGACAGAAAATTCAGGCTTTGCTTGTAGAAAAACAAGAGACGAAACCAACAAAGCAAAAGAAAAAAACAACTAAGAAAAAAGCCCCGGCAAAAAAGAAGCCCACAAAAACGACGTCTAAGACATCGAAAGCTAAAGCTAAAAAATCTTAGTTCGGTTATACTGACCTCAGTATGATTAAAGATCTGGTTCAGGTAAAACGAAGTAAAAAAGCCAAGCGTGTTGCGCTTCGGCTTGATCCTGTTGAGCGTGTTATCAATTTGGTTGTTCCGCAAAGAATGTCACTAGAAAAGGCATATTTCTTTGCGATGGAACATGAACAATGGGTTAGAAGTACATTAGAAAACCTTCCCCCGCCTATACCTTTTACTGACGGAACAATCCTGCCTGTATTCGGTGATACGTTAACGCTTGATATCCGTTTAGATGAAACCTTAAAACGTACTACCACAAAGCTGCACGGGGATATCCTTAAGGTTCGTACATACCAAACAGACCCCACAAACCGTATTACGACATATCTAAAGAAGATCGCTCATGCCGGCTTATCAGACCTAGCTTCGGATAAGGCTGAGCAAATAAGCAAAACCATCAAGAATGTCAGTGTCAGAGATACCAAGAGTCGTTGGGGTAGCTGCTCTCAAGACGGTAACATCTCTTTTTCATGGCGGTTAATGTTCGCCCCGTATCATGCGATTGATTACGTCGTCGCACATGAGGTTGCACATATGATTCATATGGATCACAGCAAATCATTCTGGAATGTATGTGAGGCACTTTCCTGTGACTATAAGGAAGGTAAAAGATGGATGAAAATGCATGGCAATGAGCTGATGCGATATGGTGCACCGCTCTAAAATTTATGATCCTGAATATAATCCAGCGCGCCCTGCAAAATGAATTGAGCCGCCAATTTATCAATAATGCCTTTTTCCTTAGCACGCCTTTTTGACATATCCACAGCTTCATCCACAAAGTTTTCCACAGTCGCTGTGGATAAACGCTCATCCCATAGTGCAATCCAAGGGCTGTCACCAACAATCAGGTCAGGGCTTAGCTGACGTTCAAACTCCATCGCAAAGTCACGTACAGACTGGCATTTCCGCCCTTCACTGCCATCCATATTAATCGGATAGCCAACAACATATCCGCCGACATCAAACTCCCGTATCACTTTTTCAACGGCTTTTATGTCTTTAGAGAATTTCTTACGCTGAATTGTCATATGCGGCGTTGCGACATGGTGGGTTCCCTCGCATAGGGCAATGCCAATCATCTTGGTGCCGACATCCAGCCCCATTAAATGTCTTCCTATCGGGCGTTGATTTATTATATTTTCAAGTTTATCAATCATGTTAACCTCTTGCACCTTATACAGCGTGGTGCTAGAAAATCCAAAGCATTAAAGGTAAAGGGTGTAAGAATGTCACTGGATAAAGAAACAGTTAGAAAAGTCTCCTCTCTGGCGAAAATACGCATGAACGATGAAGAGCTTGAAAAGATGGCACCACAGCTGTCTAAGATTATCGGCTTTGTTGAACAGTTAAATGAGGTTAACACAGATAATGTTGAGCCCCTGGCCAGTGTTGTCGATATCACGTTAGACCTTCGTGAAGATCAGATCACAGACGGTGATTGCGTAGATAAGGTTTTGGCAAACGCCCCTGAAAGTACCCAAGGATATTTCGTGGTTCCGAAGGTGGTTGAATAAAATATGAACACACAATCAGACAGCATTCAAAAAAGACAAAAGCAAGGCTTCGTGATGAGAGCCATCTTAATGTCCGGGGTTGCTCTTATGATTGTAGGGCTATATGGCCTGTTACAACCCGCTGATCTAATTGACACGACGGGTATGGACGAAGAAAATGCGCAGATATTATCCCTTGCGCTTATTACAGTAGGTTTAGGTGACATCGTCGCCGTAATATTTTTATCGAGGTTAAAAGAAAAAACATGACAGATTTAACAAACCTGACCATTGCAGAGGCCCTTTCCGGTTTAAAAAATAAAGATTATACATCTGTTGAACTGACGCAGGCACACATAGATATGATGGGTGCGCATAAAAACCTTAATGCGTTTATCACTGAAACCCCTGAACAAGCGCTTGAGCAGGCCGCAAAATCCGATGAACGCCGCGCATCAGGCGATGCAGGTATTCTGGAAGGGATTCCTCTTGGCATCAAAGACTTGTTTTGCACGCACGATGTTCAAACAACCGCCGCCAGCCGCATATTAAAAGGTTTTAAACCGCAATATGAATCAACGGTTACGCAAAACTTACTCAATAACGGCTCCATCTTTTTGGGCAAGACGAATCTAGATGAATTCGCTATGGGTTCTTCGAATACAACCAGTCATTACGGTAACGTGATAAACCCGTGGAAAGTGGATGGTGATAATTCTGACCTTGTTCCCGGCGGCTCTTCCGGCGGTTCTGCCGCGGCTGTGGCAGCGCGTCTATGCATGGGCGCAACAGGAACAGACACAGGCGGCTCTATCCGTCAGCCCGCAGCCTTCTGCGGTATCACAGGTATTAAGCCAACATATGGACGCTGTTCTCGTTGGGGGGTTGTTGCCTTTGCTTCTTCGCTTGACCAAGCAGGGACATTTGCGCGCACCGTCGAAGATAACGCCTTAATGCTTCAGGCGATGGCAGGGCATGATCCGAAAGACAGCACATCCGCAAAGATGGCCGTTCCTGATTTTGCAGCCGCGATTGATGGTGACATTAAAGGCAAAACAATCGGTATTCCAAAAGAATACCGCGTCGACGGTATGCCGGAGGAAATATCAAAACTTTGGGAACAAGGTATTGAATGGCTCCATAGTGCAGGCGCAAAAACTGTCGAAGTCAGCTTGCCGCACACGCATTATGCACTTGCAACATATTACATTATCGCCCCTGCAGAGGCATCATCAAACCTTGCGCGCTATGATGGTGTGAAGTTCGGACACAGAGCCGAAGGTGGTGATGATTTGCAAGATATGTATGAGCTAACACGTGCAGAAGGATTTGGTGAGGAAGTAAAACGCCGTATTATGATTGGTACATACTCCCTATCATCGGGCTATTATGATGCTTATTATATCAAAGCACAAAAAGTACGCCGCCTTATTTCTGAGGACTTTTTAAATGCGTTTAAACAATGTGATGCGCTCCTAACCCCGACTGCGCCATCTGCGGCCTTTAAAATCGGTGAAAATGAAGATGATCCGATAAAAATGTACCTGAATGATGTCTTTACGGTTCCTGCATCCCTTGCCGGCCTTCCCGGTATTTCTATTCCGGCAGGATTAGACAGCAATGGCCTGCCTCTTGGCTTACAGGTCATAACACGCCCATGGGACGAAGAAATGGCATTTAGAGTTGCAGGTGTTATAGAAAATCTGGCACAATTTAGTGGTGTACCACAAACAATCTTCAAGGATGCCGCTGAATGAAACACCTCAATATCCTAGCACTTTTCGTTATCACTTTATGTGGCTTTGCATACATAAGCGCAGCGGCTCATGCCCAAAGCGCAAGTGATGACGACGTGAAACCACTAGGTGAAATCCTGAACCCGCGTATCGATGATGACCCGCAGAATGTTCAAGATTCAAAGAATATGGCTAAGGCATTTTACAAAAAATGCATGGGCACACGTAGTCTGGCGTTTTCTAACGAAGAAAAAGACATGATGTGTGCGTGTACTGCGGCAAACCTCGATACCGTAATCACCCCTAAGGAATATCAGTCTATAAACTCTGACAGCGTTAGAGGGCGTGACGTACGCGGTAAAATTATTGCTTATTCTTACCTTGAATGCGTTGACTACATTATCGAAAGCAAATTAAAAGCAGACTGCATGGTTTCTCCGATTATCAATGAAATCGTTAGAGGAAAATCACAAATTTGCACATGTTCCGCAGAAAAATATAACGACATCCTTAAAAAGAATACGTCTTATATAATTATGGATGCCTTAAAACATGATCCTATGACTTTAAACCCGTTCGAACATTATTTCACAACAACCAATCACGGGGATAATCTGGATAATTATATCAGGCACTGCAAAACAAAAATGCTTTACGAAAAACACAACTAAACACACATCAGGAAAAAATAGATATGTCACAAATGATTGAAGGTGAAACCGGATCGTGGGAAATCGTTATTGGTATGGAAATCCATGCCCAGATAATCGCCAATTCAAAACTATTTTCCGGCGCTCCGACTGCTTTTGGCGCAGCGCCAAATACACAGGTGTCTTTGGTTGATGCCGCGATGCCCGGTATGCTGCCTGTTCTCAATGAAAAATGTGTTGAGCAAGCCATCCGTACAGGTTTGGGTTTGAATGCCCAAATAAACACGCATTCTGTCTTTGCACGTAAGAATTACTTCTACCCTGACCTACCCCAAGGGTATCAGATCTCTCAATATGATCAGCCTATCGTTGGCGAAGGCTCTATTGAGATTGACCTACCGGACGGCAGTGTAAAGAACATTGGCATTACACGCCTACACCTTGAACAAGATGCAGGTAAGTCTGTTCATGATCAGCATCCGAAAAAGTCATATGTCGACTTAAACCGTTCGGGCTGTGCCCTGATGGAAATCGTATCTGAGCCCGACATCAGAGGCCCAGAAGAAGCAGCAGCTTATATCTCAAAAATACGTATGATCCTTCGCTACCTAGAGACATGTGACGGTAATATGGATGAAGGCTCTATGCGCGCTGATGTTAACGTGTCAGTACGTAAACCAGGTGATGAGCTTGGCACACGCGCAGAAGTTAAAAACGTAAACTCAGTCAAAGCCGTTCAGCAAGCAATTGAATATGAGGCAACACGTCAGGTTGAATTACTTGAAAATGGTGGTGAGGTTGATCAGGAAACACGTCTATGGGATCCCGTGAAAATGGAAACACGCTCAATGCGCTCCAAAGAAGAAGCGCATGATTATCGCTATTTCCCTGACCCTGACCTGTTACCTCTGGACTTTGCACAGAGTTGGGTAGAAGAGATAAAAGAAACGCTTCCTGAGCTACCTGATGAAAAGAAACACCGTTTCATGAATGAATTCGGGCTCAACGCTTATGACGCCAGTGTTTTGATTGCAGAGCGTGAGCGTGCAAACTATTACGAAACAGTGGCCGAAGGTCGTGACGCAAAACTGGCAGCAAACTGGGTTATCAATGAATTGCTTGGTATCTTGAACAAGAATGAGAAATCACTATCAGAAAGCCCCATCTCTGCTGAACAGCTTGGCGGGCTGATTGCACTCATCTCAGATGAGACAATTTCAGGAAAAATAGCCAAAGATGTTTTTGCCGAAATGTTTACCAGCGGTAAAAATGCAGACGTGATCGTCGAAGAAAAAGGTCTGAAGCAAGTCACAGACACAGGCGCGATCGAAGCGCTGATCGATGAAGTTATTGCTGAAAACCCGGATAACGTCGAAGCATATCGCGGTGGTAAAGATAAACTATTTGGTTTCTTTGTTGGTCAGGTCATGAAAAAATCACAAGGCAAGGCCAACCCCGCAGCGGTCAATAAGCTATTGAAGGAAAAGCTATAATGATATTCGCGCAACGCACTAAACGCACTCTTTTAAAAGCGCTATGCGTTGCAGCCTTATTCATTCCAACAAAAGCACAAGCGAATGATTCTGAAGATCGCCCTCCGCTGAAAAACATCACGCTTGAGGCGAGTATGAAAACTATGGAAGCAATTTCTATAGGCATTAAAGGCGACCATGAACAAGAGGAAACCCTTCTAAACGAAGCCCTGGAAATCTATAATAAAGGCTTGGATAAGGAACCTGAAAACCTTCATTTGCTCAAGGGGCGTGGTTTGATTAAAGACCATATGGAGGAAGGGTCAGGCGATGATGATTTAAACAAAGTGATCGATATCGCAACCAAGAAAATTGAAGATGACCCGAAGCATGCTTATTCATATTATCATCGTGCAAGTGCATACAGGTCATTAAAGAAATTTGATAAAGCCCGTGATGATTATAAAAAAGCAATAGAGTTACGGCCGGATAAAGAAAATTGGCCAATTGATCTTAAAGCTATGGAGCTTCAAGCCAAGCAAGCACAATAGAATTCTACGTAGAAAAAACAGAGGCATGTGACATGACAACAATTATTGGACCTAAAAAAGGTGAAACCGCTTTGTTGGAGATCACAAAAGAAGCCAAGCACAGGGTGCTTATAGGACTTTCTTGGAACCCAAAGGAACTGTCGGCGTCTGAAAAACGTGGTCAAATGCTCTCCGGTATCCAAGATGTCTTATTCGGTAACATATTTTTAGTTAAAGCAAATATGAATCGCATCCATGAAAAAATGGATAGATCAGGTCGTGACACAAATGATCCCAATCACGATCTAGACTTAATCTGTTTTGTTTATGATGAGAACGGCAAAATGATAAGCCTCGTAGACCCCGATGCATGGAATGCAGTCGATAATACAGGCCAAATCTATCACAGCGGCGATGATTATACGGGCGAAGGTGGTAATGACGATGAACAAGTTCATATTGAACTAAGGGACTTACCGAAAAGCATCCACGAGTTTTTCATCGTGGTTCAAAGTGATTGTACTGACACAATTGATAAAATTGATTCTCCTGTGATACGCGTATGCGACAGCATCTCTAATACTGATCTTTTAAAGGTAAATCTGGAAGATGAGAAAAATAACGATAAATACGGCTATGTTTTTTGCCGTATTTTTCGCGATCAAGATGATTGGAAAATCCAGAATATATCGGAATTTTGCTCTTTTGAAGAAAATTGGGAAGAGCACTTTAAAAAATATAGGTAATCTATACTTTACAACAAAAGCATAATCGCCTACTTAAGTTATCTACTTAACGCGCTGGACACGTGGCCGAGTGGCTGAAGGCGCTCCCCTGCTAAGGGAGTATAGGGTTAATAGCTCTATCGAGGGTTCGAATCCCTCCGTGTCCGCCACTACATTTATGTGTATTTTTCATTATAAATCAATAACTTAACCTGCATTCTTAAAGTGAATAAATTATATTTTTTTACTTTTGTGTAACAATTTGTGTAACATTTTGTGTAACAAATGGCGGACCATAGAATTCCTTGTAAAAGAAATCATCTATACTTTTAGTTAACCCATAAACAGAAGAATATTCAAAAAAGCGAATCTTCGTCTTCCTCCGGTGCTAATATTTCATCAAAATCATCTACATAAGGATTATAAGGCTCCCAATCCCTCATAATTGTTTTATACTCTTCAATATCTTTTGACTGATAGAAATAAACATCTGCGCTTTTCATAGTTTCAAAAATAGGGTCTTGCTCTACATGAGCTTTTGGCCCCCAATCATGCACTGCAGCCTCATAAGACAACAACCAATGCGGCCCATATAAACTTTCCGCATCAACAATCTTACTAACCTGCTCCGCCAAAGCCTTACTATCAATCAGGCCCTTTTCTTGAGCATCTAAAGCTAACAACAATACAACCGAGTCCTTCATTCCACAGATAATCTCGCATGCATCATGCGGAATTTTTTGTTTCAAAAGTAAAAAGCCCCAAATGGCCCATGCAACTTCACTAGTATGACCAAGCAGCCCATGCTCTTTGATAATTTGCGATAAGCATTGGACAAACATTTCCTTATCCACAAAATCTATTCGCTCTGTTCTGGCAAGCCAGACAAAAACAGCTTCAATAACTCCTGGCTCAAGCATCATGCTCTGAACCATAAAGTCAGAAATTGTTTCGTCATAAAAATTCTCTTCTGGAAGACGCTTAATGGCATATTTTAACGTACCTTGCGGGTGCTTTTTGTAACAAGCGTATGCAAGATCATAGTATTCCAAAAGTTGGTGTATGTTAGGCTCCTCATCAAAACTAAAGTTTCTAAGCTGTGCAACCTCTGGCTCTTGTAAATGCTCAGGCAATTCAATTATTTCTGTTTTTAGTGTATTCAATTCCAACTCATATGTTTGCAAGGCTTGCTGTATAACAGAAAGACAAAATTCTGCATCCTCACGGCGTAGACAAACAAATTCATAGTCGTCGACCCAGTGAAAACAATATATTGGCCTATCTTTTATCTGCTTATAAATTTGATGATCGATTTCTAGCAAAATACGCTCAGAAATTAAGAATGATGTATCAGGACCAATTGGTATTCCTAATGTTTGACCATCCTGCGTATTTCGCACTAGGGTATCGATAAAATTACCATCAAGACCAGATGAACGATCTTGCTTAGCCTTTTTTTTACCGTGTAATGCCCAAGGAATGCTATGCGTATATATTGAAGGAAAAAAGCGGGCAATGTCAGTTTTTACTAAGAAACGTCCTTTAGCGCGTTCTCTTAACCTCCGCAAAGGTATTCTATCCCACCCCTGAGAAAACTCAAAAGCACGGTTACGTTTATCATGTTCAAACTTGGGGAAACTCATAGAATATCCCATTGATAGAAAATCATTTTCAAACTCAAACAAGTCAAAAGCATCGGCCAACTTCAATGATAAAAGATAGTGAAACGCAGGATTAGGCATGCTCAGGACCCGACGCAATTGCCCAGGTCGTGCTAGACTGTAACGGCACATGTGTGCAGTTTTTATTCGTGTCCGCCCCAAATGTAATTCACGAATTAGTACATCTTCGAAATCGTCAGCATTATGACTAGCAAATCTTTCAAAGCTTTGTGTGCTAAAGGGGGGAGGTAATTGTCTAGGAAAATAACCTCTCCCCAGTAAAGCTAAAAATATTTCTCTTTTTAAATCATCAGAAAAAATCTTTGCGTGAAGATTATTTATTGTTTTTTTCCACTCTGCTTTTTTCATAACTATTATCGTTGATGCTAGTTTAGCTCGTGCGTAAAGATATTTTTAAATCATAGATTGTAGATATGCAAACAATTACATAATGATGTCTACGTATTAACAATACACCTTGTGCTATATCAAACTAACAGAGTATTTTGTATTACATTTTGTGTAACATTTTGTGTAACAAAATCCGCCGAAATTTTTTAAGATACTGTTTTTAAATGATAAATTTTAGCGTTTTTTTTGATTAAGGGGCCTCCGTGTCCGCCATTTTCCCTCGTACTATGATTTTTAAAGCAAGAAACCAATCTACATTATATTGATGTTGCCGTTCTCTACCAGACTTTGCAGATCAATACTGTCAATACCTTCCAATGCCACGATATCGACCGCCTTTGATGCATCGCCGGAGCCTGTAACATCAACTGAAAGAACAGTTCCGCCGCCCTCATCGCGTGTAAAGACAAAGTCATCTATGGCTTGTTGAACAGGGTCATAATTCTGTAACAGCCCGGAAATATCCAAGACATCGCCTTCATTGGCATCAAAGTCCCGAATAACATCTATACCTTGCTTAACGGCCTCCATGACAAATGTGTCTGCTCCGCTACCGCCGCTTAGGATGTTTTCACCCGCGCCGCCATATATGATGTCATCACCTTCCTGACCATAGATAATGTCATTGCCATCACCGCCATGGATCGTATCATTACCACCTATACGCGTTCCGCCGCTATCGGTCGTAGATTCTGCCGCCAGTTCTTCATGGTTATTCTTGATATAATCAACAGTATCATCCCTATCCCAATCAGGGGTATTGGTACCCTGCCCGTTTTCAAGCTGATCAAATGCTTCCCAGCCTGTTCCATCAGGGTTATCAAGACCCTCGTCATCAGACAGCTGGTCTGTATTAACACTATCGCCAAAGATAATATCATCACCGTCGCCGCCTTGAATATCATCATCACCAACCTCATCAAGCGTTTTAAGAGGGCTTGTGTCTTTTAAGACCACACTTAGATCATTCGGGTCATGAACATTGATTGCATCACCATCAGAGTCTATAACGCTTAGGCGGGTTAAAACAGAGTTTCCGACATTGATACCTACCGCAATCACATCATCACTAAGGCTCTGTAGCTGCGCGACTTCATTACTGCCATCCGCACCTGTAATTTGGTTCATGATGTTATTTGCATTACCGCTTTGGATTGCGCCTGTATCATCATTCACCGATCTGTTTGGCGCACCATCGGATATAAAGTACGTTGTGGTAATGGCATCACCGCCAAGTGCTTCACCACTTTGGAGCCATAAATTTGCCTCCTGTAGCGGGGATTCATAATTCGTATAGCCATTACCTGTCATACCCTCTAGATAATTAAGGGCAGCAGTCAGTTCATCGGCATTGGAAATCGTGAATGTTCCTGTCTGCTGTACATTTGTTGCAAATGGAACAATATGCACCATCACTTCGCCGCTTTGGTATGCGCCTAGATCATTCAGCGTGCTCTCGACCGCATCTTTCAGTAAAGAAATACGGGAGTTTGCGTTATTTTTACTCCCCATAGAGCCGGACACATCCAGGATAAATACGAAATTATAATCCTGCGTTGTTGTCTGCACGTCTACGCCGCCGACATCACCAATAAGGATATCACCTGCCGCGCCACCAACGATTGCGCCGTCATCACCACCGATGTGATGCTCTGTCCCTGAGGTGTCAGTATCACTGACGTTCTCACCGACTATCAGTGTCGGCACTAAACCCTTTAACATCAATGTTGCCGATGAACTGTCACCGTCACCATCAGTTAGGGTGTATTCAAATTCATCACAGACATCAGAAGCGGATTCATACGTTGCCTCGATGTCATTCAACAAGAACGAGGCTCCTTTATAATTCCCTGCATTTGTAGAATTAAGCGCGATAGATGTAATTCCCGTTGCGCCGTAATCCGATGCATCCAATGTGAATGTAAATTCACCGTCGTGAATTTCTGTTGGGACGAATTGCTGCTCTACATTCACAGTCGTACCATCATCTAATGTCAGAACCAGATCAACACCATGTTGACCGCCATCATTATTACTGCCGATCTCTGCGATTGTAATCGATACGGTTTGCGCGTCTTTGGCAAAATCAATGTCAAACGTTTCACCAGTTGGCCAAACTTTCTTACTGTCACCAGTATTTAGATTATCTATACCAAGGCCACTACCATCTGCGGTATCAACCCAGCTTATGTCATAATTACCGCTATTTGCGATTGATACGGTGATACCATCCTGCGTTAGGGATGTTTGCGTTCCGATCACATCGGCAGATACGGGTTTAAACGAAGAGGTTGAACTTGTTGTGCCCGCACCTGTGAATAATTCATATGTATATGATCCGTCTGCTGAAATCGTAAGCGTGCCATAATCACCATCGATGCTAATATCACCTGTATCAGGCACGGTGATACTGTTTGTCCCAAAACTAATTTCTGTGACAGTATTGTCTATATCTTGTGAAAACTCATCATTCGTTAGAACATTACCGTCAACACTGGATAAGGCAAGGTCGAACGTAGCCATATCATCATGCGCAACAGGTGCATCATCTTTTACATTAATCGTAAGCGTGCCGTCGATGCTATCGCCGTCAAAATCTGTTGCCTGAATACCAAAATCGAGCGCTATGAGATCATCAGGATTAGTCGGGTCAGGATGATCCAATGTTCCCATTAAATTAAACTCATAGGACCCGTTGCTGTTAATACCAAGTGTAAAAACAGTGCCGCCTGATGCGGTCGAGCCAGTATATGTGTTGGTTAGACTATTGAATACAATATCTACTGCCTCACCATTTGAAGTAAGGCTTTGTGTTGGAATTTGGCCATTTCCACCAAATATCCCTGCGCCGTCTTCGCCAAAATTACCATTAAGCGTCCCATTTGCGGAAACATCTGGTGCCAGATCTGTTTCATCAACCGCAGCGACTTCATTATCAATCGATATCGGCGCATCATCACTAACATTAATGATGACGGCGTCCTGTATTGTATCGCCATCTGAATCAGATATTTGAACACCAAAGTTCAAAATAATCGTATCATTCGGATCATTTCCGTCGGCATGATCAAACGGCATCAGCTGATTATAAGTATATTCCCCAGTTTGCGCATCAATTGTGAATGTAAAGACAGGCTGGCCATTCGCCAAACCGATATAGCCATTTGCCGTCGTTGTCACGAACACCTCATGGCCACCTGAATAAAGGTTGCCACCTGCCAAGGATCCATCAGTTGTAAAGACATTGCTTGGCGCAATAGCTCCGCCACCGTCATTACCAAAATCAAATATCAGTGTATCTGTGTACGATAGGTTAAAACCACTTGTTTCATCCAAATCAACTGTCGCACCGAAAATTTCAGGAATATCATTTGGCGGCGTAGCGTTACCCCCGCCTTCCTCATCATCTATGAATAATTCATCACGGTTATATTCTATACCATATTCCAGTTGTGTCGGGTCAATTGGCCCAACATCCTCTAAACCGAGCACCCCTTGTGCCTCAAAGCCGCTTTGGAACCCATAACCACCACCCGATGGTGTACCAGCTGCGCCGGATGCATCTCCACCTGCGGCAGGTTCAACGCCGGCCAAGCTTTGTGCAGCCTGAGCCATATCCAAAGCTTCCGCATCTTCCTCTGCCTGCACTTCTTCATTTATAATTTCTGGTACAATCTCTCCTGCAACAGGCTCATCCAGCTGTGCATAGGTTTGGGGCTCTTCTATCTGTTCCTGATTTTGAGGATCATTCGAAGCCTCCTCATTGCTATTATCGTCTGATGCACTTGGTGATATAGAAGCAAGCTGAAACGCCAGTTCCTCTTCTGCGGCACTCATTTTTTGAGGCTCTAATCCGGGTTCATACATACTGAAAGTCGGAGATAAACCATGAACAGCCATTGATACTTGTTGAACAAGCCCCTGATCGACATCATTTATTGCTTCGGATTCTTGATTATTTTCCAGGCTCGCCGCATTTAATGGGTGATCTTGCATCATAGACTTTTACTCCACATATACTCATTACGTATCGACGCAGTAACCGCGATACCTGCAAAAGAAAATAAATTCCCTGCTCCTTAGCGCACGATATAGAGAAAGCTTTAAAAAATAGTTTATTTTTCGTAATAAAAGAACAAAAGGTGATGTTTGTTAACGAATTATTATTATTTGCAGCGCATAATTCATATTAGACAGAACCAATAATGGAATAATCAAGATGGCACGCGGATTTGTATTAGGGCTAGACGGTATCGAGGCAATGAGCACTTCTGAGGGAGAAGTGGTTAATACACAAACGGATCCCGGTGTTCAGACTGTTATTGAAGCAAACGCAATAGCAAGCGTTGAAAACCCAAATTTTGAACTACAAGAAAAAACGATAAACCCGGGGGCTGATTTAAATAATTTCCCTACTATGGATGTGTAAAAACTCTCTTACTTCTTACTTTAATGATAACAAAAAGCCAGCGGAATAACCCCGCTGGCTTTATACTTGTA
>Ga0256829_1001757_pt1 | contig 17172 bp, 24 predicted proteins | sample 131447metaG_FD_185979 | JGI IMG/M metagenome (GOLD analysis project Ga0256829, IMG submission 185979) | Hydrothermal vent microbial communities from Lau Basin, Pacific Ocean - 131-447 | ecosystem: Environmental > Aquatic > Marine > Hydrothermal vents | place: Pacific Ocean: Lau Basin | collected...
GTTTAAACTTCAGCTTTTTTTTATTTTAATCGTACACTTTTAGGCACTAGTTTGGTGTAATCTCCGTTATTTTTAATGACGTCTCTAACAATAGAAGACGATATAAAACTTGTTCTAGCTGCAGTTAGTAAGAATACAGTTTCTATGGTAGATAATTTGCGGTTTGTATGTGCGATAGCTTTTTCAAATTCAAAATCTGCTGGATTACGTAAGCCTCTTAAAATAAAATCAGCTTCAATTTCTTTGCAAAAATCTACAGTCAAGCCTTTATAGGTTACTACTTTTATTTTGGGTTCGTCTTTAAAAGCCTCTTCAATAAATTGCTTTCTTTCTTCTAAAGAAAACATATATTTTTTTGAAGAGTTTACACCAATAGCAACAACTACTTCATCAAATAACTTAACACCACGTTTGATTATATCGTAATGTCCATTAGTAATTGGATCAAAAGATCCAGGAAAAAGTGCGCGTCTCATATTTTAAAGTTAGTTATTTTAAAGCTTCTTCAATAGCATTTGTGAATAATTCTTGTAAACTAATACCTGCAGCAGCAGCTTGTTGAGGTAAAATACTTTCGTTAGTTAATCCAGGTACTGTATTTACTTCTAGTAGATGCGGTTGATTGTTTTTAAATATAAATTCACTTCTAGAAAAACCTTTCATTTTTAAAACCTCATAAACCTTCTTAGCAGTTTTTGTAACGATTTCTTCTTGTTCTTTTGTAATTCTAGCAGGTGTAATTTCTTGAGATTTGCCTAAGTATTTGGCTTCGTAATCAAAAAAGTCATTTTCGCTAACAATTTCGGTTATTGGTAAAACTTTAGTGTCTCCTTTATAGGTAATAACACCAACCGATACTTCGGTTCCATCTAAAAAAGATTCGATAATAATTTCGTCATCTTCTTTAAAAGCAACCTCAATTGCGTGCTGTAAATCTTCTTTTTTATGCACCTTGGTAATCCCAAAGCTACTACCAGCTTTGTTAGCCTTTACAAAACAAGGTAAGCCAACTTTACTAATAATTTCGTCTTCATTAATAGTGTCGCCAGTATTTAAAAAATAGCTTTCTGCAGTTAAAATTCCGTAAGGTTTTAAAACACTTAAACAATCACGTTTATTAAAAGTTATCGCAGCTTGGTACATACCGCAACTAGTGTGCTTAATGTTTAGTAAGTTAAAATAACCTTGCATAAAGCCATCTTCTCCGGGACTACCATGTATAGCGTTAAACACACAATCAAACGTAATTTTTTTGTTGTTTTTTGTGAAAGAAAAGTCGTTTTTATCAATTGGGTATTCACTATCATCTTCGTCTACATAAACCCATTTATCTTTAAAAATATGAATGCGATACGCATTAAACTTTTCTTTATCAAGCGTGTTGTAAACTACGTTTCCGCTTTTTAATGAGATTTGATATTCGCTAGAATACCCACCCATAATAATGGCTATATTTTTTTTCATTTAGTCGAAATTATATCGAAATATTGAAAGGTTTTCAATAAACCCAAAAATTATTCGTTGTGTAAAAATATCATTTATTTTAATCCGAAGGAAAACCTTTTTGTTTTTATATATTTGTCTACATAAATTTTACTAAATGAGTTTTATTGGTTTTATAAAAAGTAAAGAATTTTTAAAGCAAATTATAATTGCTATTGTAGCAGTTGTAGTAATTGTTTTTTTGTTGCTTAAATGGTTAAACGTGACCACAAATCACGGTACATTTGAGACTGTACCTGACTTAACAGGAAAGTCTATTGAGGTAGCTAAGATTGAGTTAGAACAAAATAATTTGGTGATGCAAATTCAAGATTCTGCTAATTTTAATCCAAACTACCCAAAATTTGCAGTTATAGAACAAGACCCAAAACCAAATGCTCAAGTTAAAGAAAACCGTAAAATTTACATTACCTTAAATCCGTCTGGTTATCGTAAAGTAGCTGTTCCAGATTTGCGCCAGCGTACATTTAGACAAGCGCAACCAACTTTAGAAGCTTTAGGTTTTAAAGTAGGAAAGAAAACCTATATAGACAATATTGCTAAAGATATGGTTTTAGGTATGCGTTACAAAGGAGACGTTTTAGATCCAGGAACAAAATTACCAAAAACAGCTTCTATAGATTTAGTTTTAGGTAATGGTAATCGACCAAACAGCAATTAATCTATGGACGATTACACACCAGAATTACCAGAAGAAGATAATGACGATCTTTACGTGCATTATTCATTTACCGCAGATAAAGGACAATCGCCTTTACGTATCGATAAATGGTTAATGAATAAGGTAGAAAACGCTACCCGAAACAAGATACAAGACGCCGCAAAAAACGGAAGCATCTTTGTAAATGACACACCAGTAAAATCCAATTACAAGGTAAAACCAAATGATCAGGTACGCGTATTATTTCAACATCCGCCACATGAAAACTTATTGGTTGCAGAAGATATTCCATTAGACATCGTTTATGAAGACGATCAATTATTAGTCGTTAACAAACCAGCAGGCATGGTTGTACATCCAGGACATGGTAATTATTCCGGAACATTAATTAACGCACTAATTTTTCATTTTGATAATTTACCAAACAATTCAAGCGAAAGACCAGGATTAGTACATCGTATAGATAAAGATACATCAGGATTGTTAGTGGTTGCAAAAACCGAACATGCTATGGCGCATCTTACTGCTCAATTTAAAGCCAAAACTAGCGAGCGTGAGTATGTTGCAATAGTTTGGGGAAACATAGAAGAAGACCAAGGTACAATAGAAGGTAATATAGGAAGACATCCAAAAAACCGATTACAAAATACCGTATTCTTGGACGATGAAGCCGATAAAGGGAAACCAGCAGTAACGCACTACAAAGTTATAGAGCGTTTAGGTTATGTTACACTAGTAAGCTGCAAATTAGAAACCGGACGTACGCACCAAATACGCGTACACATGAAGCATATAGGACATACCTTATTTAATGACGAGCGTTACGGCGGAAACCTAATCTTAAAAGGCACAACCTTCACCAAATACAAACAATTTGTAGAGAACTGTTTTAAAGTATTACCACGTCAAGCCTTACATGCCAAAACCTTAGGATTTATGCATCCAACAAAAAACGAATTTATGAGTTTTGACACGCCAATACCACAAGACATGCAAGATTGTATAGAAAAATGGAAAGGTTACTCCAAACACATAGATAATAATTAGGGCGTTACCACAAGGGTCGCGCTATTCACTATATCTTTTTTTGCAAATGTTTAAAGCTTAACCTTAAAGTATAAGCAGCAAAAAAAGGATGTCGTTACTATCGCTAACGCGCTTACTCAAACCCAATAATAAAACCGAATAGTTCTATTGTAAATTACTATATATTCAGCTTTTATAACGCAGTAACAATTTGTAATTTAGTATCAGAAAAAGATATATTTATGAAACTAGTATTATCACCAGCAAAGTCATTAGATTTTGAAACCCAATTACCAACAAATAAAACTACTCAGCCACAATTTTTAGAGCAATCTTTAAAGTTAAATAAAGCACTAAAATCAAAAAGCCCAAAGTCATTATCAAAGCTAATGAGTATAAGTGATAAGTTAGCAGATTTAAATTACCAACGTAATCAAGAATTTACAGTACCATTTACAGAAGATAACGCCAGACCAGCAATGTATGCTTTTAATGGAGATGTATATAAAGGGTTAGATGCTTACACTATATCTAAAGATAAACTTGAACTTGCACAAGATACGGTTAGAATTTTATCAGGACTTTACGGTGTTTTAAAACCATTAGATTTAATACAACCTTACCGTTTAGAAATGGGAACAAAGTTAAAAGTAGGTACAAAAGACAATTTATATCAATTCTGGAAAAAAGATATTGTAAATGCGTTAAATGAAGAGTTAGAAGACGACGAGTTGTTTGTTAACCTTGCGTCTAACGAGTATTTTAAAGCAATTGATAAAAAAGCATTAAAAGTACCTGTAATAGACATTACGTTTAAAGAATTTAAAAACGGTAAGCTTAAAATAATTTCGTTCTTTGCTAAAGAAGCACGTGGTTTAATGGCAAGATATATCATCGATACTAACGCAAAAACCATAGATGATTTAAAAAAGTTTAACTACGATAACTATCAATTTGATGGAAAACTCTCAGAAGAAAATCACTTGGTCTTTACAAGATAATAAGCGAACAGAACAAGAACGCAACATTTTTAAACCAACAGGTAAACCTGCAAAAAGTAAAAATGTAACTTATTTGTTTTGGGCAGTAATTATAGTACTAGCAATAAGTTATTTATTGCCATTTTTATATGAAGATAGAGTAGAAGTTTGCCTTACAGAAACATACTGTTTTAACTCTCAGGATAACATGTTTTTATACGGTTTATATGTCTTTTTTAATATTACAATATTACTGCTAGCAGTATTTGGTGCATATTTAGTAGGAAAAAAAATAGGGCAAAAGTTTAAAATTTAAGCTTTTGCCTTTTTATCTACATTAATTTTAGTTTCTGGTCTTACACGTTTTTTTATTCTTGGTCGTCTAACACCAAAAGTACCTCTGTGTATTTTACCACGTTTAGATTTTTTATCTCCTTTTCCCATATTTTAATTGTATTTTTCTACACTTAACATACAAAAAATATAAACCAAATCCAATAGTGTATTGTGTTTAAACATCATCATCCATATCCGCCATTCATTAAAAAAGATACTAAAAAACTGATTGTTGGGACATTACCGCCGCCAAGATTTAGTACAGGAGATTTGTTGGAAAAAGATGTAGATTTTTGTTATGGCAGTTATTACAATTCACTTTGGTTGTATATTGATAAAATACATAATCTAAACTTAAGATTTGATAATTCTCAAGAAGCTATAGACCAGCGAAAAGATTTTTTAATCAAACACAAAATAGGCGTTTGTGATATTGTAAATAGTTGCGAACGAGAAAAAATAGACGCTTCAGATTTAGGAATGTTTAATGTTGAATTACGAGATGTTATAGATTACATTAAACGATTTTCTAATATTGAAACCATACTTTTTACTGGAGGAAATAGTAAAAATGGACCAGAGTATTTCTTTAGAAAACATATAAAAGATTATAATATAAAATTGAAATTAGTCTCTAATGAAATACCAAGAATTCATCAATTTGAATTACCAAATACTAATTCAGCAAATAGAATTATTAAAACAGTATCTCTAACCTCATCTTCAGGTAGTGCTAACCGAGCCATAGGTAGCAATCCGCTATATAAACAGCTAAAAGCTAAGAATCCAAAATTCAACACCTTTGATTTTAGAGTGATGCAGTATCGAGAGTTTTTTTAGAATCAATAGCAGTAAATACAGAAACATACCTTAAGTTATATATAAATCATTAATTAGCCGTACATTCGCAGCTAATTAAAGAGGTAACCTGAAAATAGTGTTTATCTCACAAACATTATTTATGTCATTTCAATCTTTAGGTTTATCTCAACCTTTACTAAAAGCAATTAGTAAAAAAGGATACTCAACACCAAGTCCAATACAGTCAAAAGCAATACCACCAATTTTACAAGGTGATGATGTATTGGCTTCTGCACAAACAGGAACAGGTAAAACTGCAGGTTTTACATTGCCATTACTGCACATTTTATCAGAAAACCCTAAAAAGAAGTTTAGGCCTATTCGTGCGTTAATTTTAACGCCAACTAGAGAGCTTGCAGCCCAAGTCTATACCAATGTAAAGGAATATAGCGAGTTTTTAAATTTGCGTAGCGCAGTAATTTTTGGTGGAGTCAACCAAAAACCACAAATAGCGACTATTAGAAAAGGTGTAGATGTTTTGGTCGCTACACCAGGACGATTACTAGATCTAATTAATCAAAATGAATTGTCTATAAAACGTGTAGAAATTTTTGTTCTAGATGAAGCGGATCGCATGTTAGATATGGGTTTTTTAAGAGATATTGAACGCGTCATGAAATTTATGCCAGACAAACGTCAAAACCTGATGTTTTCGGCAACATTTTCTAAAGACATTAAAAAACTGGCTAACGGAATTTTAAACAATCCTATTCAAGTTGAAGCAACACCAGAAAATACAACTGTAGAGGCTATTTCGCAAAAAGTATATCGTGTTGCAAAAGGTAAAAAAACAGGCTTGGTTATCAAACTAATTAAAGATGGAAACTGGAAGCAAGTTTTAGTATTTACAAGAACCAAACATGGCGCCAATAAATTGTGTAAAAAAATGGATCAAGTTGGTATAAAAGCAGCAGCAATCCACGGAAATAAAAGTCAAGGCGCGCGTACCAAAGCTTTAGAAGGCTTTAAAAGCGGAAGTATTAATGTGCTTGTTGCAACAGATATTGCTGCGCGTGGTTTAGATATACCGTTATTACCACATGTAATAAATTTTGAAATCCCTAATATTTCAGAAGATTACGTACACCGTATTGGTCGTACCGGAAGAGCAGGAGCAGATGGGCAAGCTATTAGCTTAGTTAGTGCAGACGAAACCACTTTTTTAAAAGATATAGAAAAATTAATTGGAGAAAAATTGCCTGTTGAAATTTTAGAAGGTTTTGAGCCAGATCCCAATGCGTCTACTGCTCCGATTAGACCAGGACAAAATAGAAGATCAAAAAGCAATAATTCTAATAAGCCTAAAGGCGAAAGAAAAAGCACAGCTTCAAACTCAGGAAGAAGACAAAGAAATCGTAATAAAAACAGAAATTCTAATAGAAAAATCAACAACTAAATGACACCTGTTTTAAAAGAAAAGATTATTGAAGTTTGTGACCAGAAAATTAAAACAAAAGGTGAAAATGTTGGCGTTTCATTTTATGCGTTTTTTAAGAATAAAAATGATAATCCAGAATTGTTAATGGAAGCAGCTACTTGGTGGATTAAAACTCACAAACTAGATCATTTTAAAAAGCTATTAAAATAAAGGAATTAGTAGAAAATATCTAATGGAAAATCAACCTAATAATCCACTACACGGTATAAAACTAGAAAAAATTGTAACCGACTTACAAGCACATTACGGTTGGGAATACATGGGACATGTTATTAAGATCAATTGTTTTATAAGTAATCCTTCAGTTAAATCTAGTTTAAAGTTTTTGCGTCGTACACCTTGGGCAAGAGCAAAAGTAGAAGTGATGTATTTAAATTATTTGAAGCATAATAATCCTAAATAAATACAATTAAGAAATTGGTAGTTATAAAATAGCTGTTGTAAAAACGTTATTTACTAAAACGCTTAGAAAAGATTATTTTTAGTTAAGTTTTTGTCCAGTTTTTTGCTTTTTTTATCTAAATAACGACGTAAGACACCACCTTTTACATTGTTTACATCAAACTCTACAATAAACGCTTCTTTATCAATACTAGTAACTATTCGATACATTTTTTTTATATCAATACGGTTTATAATGGTGTGTATAATATCAAAATCTTCAGTTTTACCTTTACTGCCAAACCCTTTTTGACCCTTATAAATAGTCATTCCAGCTCCTAGTTCATTAATGATGGCAACTTTTATTTTCTCATAATGGGTTGATACAATGGTAACACCAATAAAATCTTCGAAACCTTCAATAACCAAATCTGTAACTTTTGCAGTGACAATGTAGGTTAGAATAGAGTACATCGCAATTTCTTTAGAAATTACAAAAGCAGTAATAGAAAATAAGATGATATTAAAAACAAGAATAACTTTTCCTATACTAATGCCAAACCTATCATTAATAAATATGCCTAAAATCTCTGATCCATCAAGTACAGCACCATTTCTAATTGCAATACCAATACCTGCGCCAAGAAACAAACCGCCAAATATGGAAATTAAAAATTTATCTTCTGTAATAATTTCAAAGTTTTCAAAGTGAATAAAAAGAGCTAATCCAATAATGCTAATAATAGATTTTAAAATAATTCTTTTAGACACAGTAAAATACCCTATAATTAAAAACGGAATACTAAAAACAATCAATAATATAGAGATATTAATGTTTATTAGTTTATTAATTAATAAAGCTATACCAGTTACGCCTCCATCCATAAACCCGTTTGGTAATAAAAATGCTTTTAAGCCAATACTAGCAAGAACAATACCCAATAGGATTTGAAAATATTCTGAAAAAAAATTAAAAATATTAGAGGTTTTACGTGTCATATTTTAATGGTTTAACTGTTTTAATCCTTCATAAACTACAATACTAACAGCATTAGCAATATTTAGACTTCTAATATGTTGGCTATGAAGAGGGATTTTATATAAATTATCAGCTTGTTTTTCAATTAAAGACTTGGGTAAACCAACAGATTCTTTTCCGAAGACTAAAAACAAATCGTCCTCAAAAGGTATATCCCAATGGTGTTTTGTACCATGACTTGATAAAAAAGCCATTTTTTGGTTTTTATTTTTAGAGAAAAAATCATCGATGTTATCATAATAAATCACATCTAAGTGTTGCCAATAATCTAAACCAGCACGTTTTAAACGTTTGTCTGTAAGTTCAAAACCAAAAGGTTTTACTAAGTGTAATTTACTGCCAGAACCTAAAGCTAGTCTGCCGATATTTCCGGTATTGTTAGGTATTTCTGGTTCTATTAAAACAATGTTAAGCGACATTTTTCTTAGTAATTTTTAAGATGATAACTCTAATTAAAAGTACCCAAGGAAATCCATGTAACACAACATCAAACCAATCCATAGCTTGCATGCCTTTAGCGCCGCCAGCAATCCATTTTAGTTTTCCCCAAATATGAGGCTCAGGAAAAAAAGGCGCTAATCCAAGAGTTAAGCAAAGTAATATAACTAACCTAAAATCGTTAAGTTGTTTCATAAAAAAAAGCCTATTCTTTTTATTTCTGAATAGGCTTTAAATATAAATATTTACAGGTTAACTGTTGGTCTTATTTTGTTGGTTTTTGATAGTTTTTTCATCAATATCAAAATCGTTAGTTTCTCTTTTTGTATTTCCAGTTGGATTGGTTGGGTTTGTTTGTTTTTTTGTGCGTTTTAATTTTTTGTCGGCTATAATTCCCATAATAATTTAATTTTTTTGGTTCTCTTTAATTTAATAAAAACAATACAAGTTTTTCGTAAATCATTGTTAAACAATTCTTTTAGATTGTTAATAAAAAAAGCCTACATAAATTATGTAGGCTTTTATATGATTTAGTGATATTTTATTCGTTTACTTGACCAATCTCATTTATTTCTTCAGTGTTTGGTGCTTTTGGGTCAGGACCATATTGGTTAGCTCCTTTGTCTCCTTCTGTAACAAAAAGAACAAATAACCAAATGCCACCAATTAATGGTATTAAGCTAATTAGATAAAACCATCCGCTTTTTCCAACATCATGTAATCGTCTTACAGCAACAGCTAAACTAGGGATGAAAACAGCTAATACATAAATAATGTATAAAAACATAAAACCAGGTGCATCTAATAAACCTGCTAATACACCAGATACTAAAGCGATAGCTATTATAAAAATTAAATTAAATAAGACAAACATCCAATATTCTTGACGTCTTGCTCTTCCTTCAAAATTTGCGTAATTATCTCTTACGACTTTTAAATACCATTCCATAATGAAATATTTTAATTGGTTAGTGATTAATAACCAAATATATGTTTTATTTTCTTACAGAGCTGATGAAGTTTTCTATTTTGTTAACACCGTTATTTGATAAATGTTTTATAAACGCACTTCCAATAATAGCTCCTTTAGCATAAGTTGTGGCTTGAGTAAAAGTATCGTTGTTATTAATTCCGAAACCAACGATTTGCGGATTGTTAAGTTGCATATCTGCAATGCGCTTAAAATAATTGGTTTGCGTATCACCAAAACCTTTACTGCTTCCTGTAACACTTGCACTACTTACCATATAAATAAAACCGTTTGAGATGGAATCTATAAATTGAATTCGCTTGTCAGAGGTTTGAGGTGTGATTAAAAACACATTGATTAATCCATGTTTTTCAAAAATAGATATGTATTGTTCGTTATACACATCTACAGGTAAATCCGGAATTATTAATCCATCTATACCAATTTCTTGACATTTTTTGCAAAATGCCTCAACACCATATTGCAACATCGGATTAAAATATCCCATAATAATTAATGGAATAGAAACGGTTTTTCTTACATCTTTTAATTGCTTAAAAAGCACTTCTGTAGTCATTCCATTTTTTAGAGCTTCTGTAGAGCTTGCCTGTATGGTTGGCCCATCTGCTAAAGGATCACTAAAAGGTAATCCAATTTCTATCATATCTACACCGCTTTTTTCTAGATTTTCTATTATTGTAACGGTATCATTTAAATTAGGGTAACCTGCTGTAAAGTATATAGACAAAAGCTTTTTGTCTTCGTTTAGTTTTTGGTTTATTCTGTTCATGTTATATGTTATTCCTGTTTAAATGGAATCTATTTTTAGGTTTTTTAAATACTGCGAGAACAAGTTTGAGAGTGATTTTTAGTTAAGTTTTCGTCAACCTGAACTTGTTTCAGGTTCTCATTATATATTGATAGATTCTAGATTTGGATTTTTTTCTTTTATTAAATTTAATTTCCAGTCTTTATGCCAGTTTTTTAATTGTTTTTCTCGTGAAATAGCTTGGTTGATGTCGCTGAATTTTTCAAAATATATTAAATCTTTAAGATTGTATTTTCTTGTGAATTCTGAACCTATTCCATTTTGATGTTCGACTATTCTTTTATGTAAATCATTAGTGACACCAACATAAAATGTTGTTCTGTATTTATTGGTCATGATATATGTGTAACTAAATTTCATGATTTATGAGATGCTGAAACAAGTTCAGCATGACGTTATAGTTTAAAATGTTTAATGTAGGTCTCTAAATCCTTATCACCACGACCAGATAAACTTACTACAACAATATCGTTTGGTTTAAACGTTTTTTGTTCAAAAACACCTAATGCGTGAGAGGTTTCTATAGCAGGAATAATACCTTCTAATTGGCACAATTCTAAACCAGCTTGCATGGCTTGATCATCTGTAATCGAAATAAACTCGGCGCGTCCTGTTTTATACAAATGCGCATGCATTGGTCCAACACCAGGATAATCTAATCCTGCTGAAATAGAATAAGGCTCGGTAATTTGACCATCGTTGGTTTGCATTAATAAGGTTTTACTACCATGAATGATGCCTTCTTTTCCTAATACAGATGTTGCTGCACTTTCACCAGAATCTACACCTAAACCAGCAGCTTCTACAGCGATAAGTTTTACGTTTTCATTATTTAAATAATGGTAATAGGCGCCAGCAGCATTACTACCGCCACCAACACAAGCAATAACGTAGTCTGGGTTTTCGGTACCTTCTTTATCTTTTAGTTGAAATTTAATTTCTTCTGAAACTACTGCTTGAAACTTTGCTACCATATCAGGATACGGATGCGGACCAACAACACTTCCAATAATATAATGTGTGTCTACAGGATTATTAATCCAATCTCTAATAGCTTCGTTTGTAGCGTCTTTTAAGGTTTTGCTTCCAGAGGTTGCAGGTATTACTGTTGCGCCAAGCATTTTCATACGTGCTACGTTTGGTGCTTGACGTGCGATATCAATTTCACCCATATAAACAATACATTCTATACCCATAAGCGCACAAACTGTTGCTGTTGCTACACCATGTTGTCCAGCGCCAGTTTCGGCAATAATACGGTTTTTGCCTAGTCGTTTTGCCATTAAAATTTGACCAATGGTATTGTTAATTTTATGAGCACCAGTATGATTTAAATCTTCGCGCTTTAAATAGATTTTAGTGTTATATTTTTTTGAAAGACGTTTGGCAAAATATAAAGGCGAAGGACGACCAACATAATCTTTTAATAACTGGTCAAACTCTGCTTTAAAAGATGGCTCTGCCATAATTTTTAAATAGTTTTGACGTAATTCTTCTACGTTTGGATATAGCATTTCTGGGATAAATGCACCGCCAAAATCACCGTAATATCCTTTTTCGTTAATGTTGTAATTCATAGTATTTTATTTTATCGTCAGGTCAAGTAATTCCGATTTATCGGAATTGTATCAAGACCTTTTGCTTCTAGTTACAATTTTTTCGTTTCTCAAAAATCACTCGAAGTGATTAATTTGTTTTTTTCTGTCATTCCTACGTAGTTAGGAATCTTTTTAATTTTACATTTCTTTTATTCACTTTGAAAAAGATTCTGCATCAAGTGCGGAATGACATGCTGCTCTTAAATTTTTCTAATGCTTCAATATCTTTTAAACCTGGTTTGATTTCAAATTTGCTATTCACGTCAATAGCGAGACAATATTTGGATTCTTTTTTTTGTAGGAATGACTGAATAATGTCAACTTCATCTAATCCTATGCCACCACTTAAAAAATAAGGTGTTGTTGAAGGATAGTTTTTTAATACGTCCCAATTAAATGTGTATCCATTTCCGCCAGGTAATTTTCCTTTTGTATCAAATAAAAAATAGTCACAAATGTTTTCAAAAGGTTGTAATAATGAAAAATCAAAATGATCTTTTATTGAAAATACTTTGATGATTTTTATAGGATGAGATGCTGAATCAAGTTCAGCATGACGCAACTCGTTACAAAACTCAGGTGTTTCTTGTCCATGTAATTGGATAACGTTTAATTGATGTGTTTCAATTTTACTTAAAATAAACTCTAAACTAGCATCTACAAATACACCAACTTTTTTTATTGTTTTTGGTAACTCAGGAATAACACCTTCAAAAAAGCGACTTGATTTTTCGTAGAAAATGAAACCCAAATAATCAGGTTGCAAAGCAGCAACTTGATTAATGTTGTCTTGGTATTTCATTCCGCAGATCTTTAGTTTCATATTCTTGTCATTCCTGCGTAGGCAGGAATCTATTATTTAATTACTAATTTTAGTCATTTCGACAGGAGCAAAGCGATTGAGAAATCACATAAAGATGAGATGTCCCACATGCGTTCGACATGACAATTATCTATTTAATTCTTCAATAAACACTTTTGCATTTTCTCCTGGACTGTCTGTTTTCATAAAGTTTTCACCTATTAAAAAACCTTTGTAGCCAAATTGCTTTAAATCTTTAATGGCTTCAACAGTGCTTATTCCGCTTTCAGATACTTTTACAAAATCATTAGGAATAATTTCGCTTAACAGTTTACTAGTTTCAAGAGAGACTTCAAAAGTTTTTAAATTTCGGTTGTTTACGCCTAACATATCAATACTTGGCATGATGGATTTGTGTAATTCTTCTTCATTATGAACTTCTAATAAAACATCTAAATTTAATTGTTTAGCAAGTGTTGAAAACTGCTTGATTTCTTCTTTAGAAAGTATTGCAGCAATTAGTAAAATAACATCTGCACCATAAGCTTTTGCTTCTATAATTTGATATTGGTCAATTATAAATTCTTTTCTAAGTAGTGGTAAATTACTACTTGCTCTAGCAAGAATTAGATCGTCTAAACTACCGCCAAAATATTTACCGTCGGTTAGTACAGACATACCACAAACACCAGCGTTTTCGTAACCTTTTGCAACATCTTGAACGTTTAAATCTTGATTTATAGTTGCTTTAGAAGGTGAACGGCGTTTATGTTCTGCAATGATACCTGAAGCGCTATTTTTTAATCTTTCTGTTAATGAAATGGTTTGTCTTTGGAATAGAAACGATTCTTCTAATTGTTTGGCTGAAATAAGTGATTTTTTTAAATCGACTTCTTTGCGTTTATCTGCTGTAATTTTATCTAAGATGTTCATTTTCATTACAATTTTATTGGTCTTTTAAAACTTCTTGATATGATATCTATTAATAACTTAATTCTATTAATTTTTGTAAGCTGCGTTTTGCTTCACCTGTACCAAGACTTTCTTTGGCTAGTTTAAATCCTTCCTGATGAGAAATTTGCTTAACTGTAGCAATAGCAAGACCTGCATTAGCACAAACAACATCGTTTTGCGCTTTTGTGCCTTTTCCTGAAATTACTTTTTTGAAAATTCTAGCAGCATCTTCAACAGTATTACCACCAAAAATTTCTGAAGCTTCAATTTGCTCTATATTTAAGTCGCTTGGGTCTAAAATAACTTCAGATTGGTTAGTAATGATTTTTGTTTTTCCTGTCAGTGAGATTTCATCATAACCATCTATTGCATGAACTATGCTGTAGTTTTTATTGGTTTGTTGGTATAGGTAACCATATAGGCGTTGTAATTCTAAATTAAATACACCAACCATTTGATTTTTAGGAAACGCTGGATTTACCATTGGACCAAGCATGTTAAAGAACGTTTTTACGCCTAACTCTTTTCTTATTGGGCCTACGTTTTTCATTGCTGGATGAAATAAAGGTGCGTGCATAACGCAAATACCAGCTTGGTCAATACAGCGTTTTAAAACATCTTCATTGTTGGTAAAATGCACTCCTAGTTTTTCTAAAACATTGGAAGATCCTGAAGCTGAAGATACGCCATAATTACCGTGCTTTGCAACTTTAACTCCTGCTCCTGCTGTAATAAAAGAGGATAATGTTGATATGTTAAATGTGTTTTTACCATCACCACCAGTACCGCATAAATCTATAGCGTTAAAATCTGAAAGATCTACAGGTATACACAATTCTAAAAGCGCATCACGAAAACCTTGCAGCTCTTCTAAAGTAATGCTTCTCATCATGTAAACAGTTAAAAAAGAAGCTATTTGACTTTTGTTGTAAAGACCTTCTGAAATATTTACTAATACTTGTTTTGCTTCTTCGCTAGAGATGCTTTCGTGGTTTATTAATCGGTTTAATATGTGTTTCATAATTATTTTAACGTGACAATTTTTTTTTAAATCTTTTTTGATTCCCTATCTCTTGAAGGAAAGACGGATTTATTCTTTTAGCCAGTTTTCTAAAATTTTTTTTCCGTAAGGTGTTAATACACTTTCTGGATGATATTGTACACCTTTTACATCATATATTTTATGGCGTAAAGACATGATTTGTCCGTTTTCGTCTACCGAAGTAGCTTCTAAGCTTTCTGGTAAATTAGGATCTACAACCCAAGAGTGATATCGTCCTACTTCAATATTTTTTTCTAATCCATTAAACAATGATTCGTCATCTACAGTAATTGTTACTTTTGTTGATACACCATGATACACATCGTTTAGATTAATTAATTGTCCCCCGAAAACTTCAGCAATTGCTTGTTGACCTAAGCAAACACCAAAAATACTTTTTGTAGGCGCATAAGTTTTTATGATTTCTTTTAATAAACCAGCCTCTTCAGGAATACCTGGACCAGGCGACAATACTATTTTATCAAATTGCTCTACAAAATCTATAGTAAGTTTGTCGTTTCTTTTTACGGTAACATTGCAGTTAATGTCTTCTAAATAATGTACTAAGTTGTACGTAAAACTGTCGTAATTATCTATAACTAATACTTTTTTCATGTTTATTTAGATTTAGGATTAATTAATTTGTTCTGCTAAATCAATTGCTTTTGTTAAGGCTCCTAGTTTGTTGTAAACTTCTTGTAATTCGTTTTCTGGAATGGATTTAGATACAATTCCTGCGCCAGCTTGCCAATGTAGGTTATGGTCTTTGCTTATAAATGTACGTATCATGATGGCGTGATTGTAGTTACCTTTAAAATCCATAAAACCAATTGCACCTCCATAAAATGCACGACTTGTTTTTTCGTATTTTTCTATAAGTTGTAAAGCTTTATGTTTTGGAGCGCCGCTTAACGTGCCCGCAGGAAAAGTATCTGCAACAACTTGCATTGTCGCTGTGTTTTTATGAACTTTACCTGTAACTTTACTTACTAAATGTATAACGTGCGAAAAGAATTGCGCTTCTCTGTAAGTTTCTACTTTTACTTCGCTTCCGTGTCTGCTTAAATCGTTTCTTGCTAAATCAACCAGCATAACATGTTCTGCATTTTCTTTTGCGTCTTCTGCTAATTTTTTAGCTAGCTTTTGGTCTTCTTCATCATTACCTGTTCTTTTAAATGTGCCAGCAATTGGATGTATTTCGGCTTGACCGTTATTAACTACTAGTTGTGCTTCTGGAGAGCTTCCGAAGATTTTAAAATTTCCGTAGTCAAAATAAAACAAATAAGGTGAAGGATTAATACTTCTTAATGCACGGTAGACATTAAACTCATCTCCTTTAAAGCTTTGTGAGAATTTTTTAGATAACACTAACTGAAACACATCACCTCTTGCACAATGTTTTTTTGCTAATTCTACGTGATTTTTATAATCCTCATCTGTTAGGTTAGACTTTATTTCAGATTCTGTGTTAAATTTATATGTAGCATAATTTTTAGAGCTTATTAATTGTAAAACTTCGTCTATATTATTATCTGTCTCAAAACAATGGGCAAAAATATATGCTTCATTTTTAAAATGATTTATAGCTATGATGTTTTGGTAAACAGCATAGTAAATATCAGGTATATCTAAAGAATTTGGTTTTTTACTAATAGTAACATCTTCAAAATGTTTTACAGCATCATAGGCAGTGTAACCAAAAATACCATTGTTGATAAACTTAAAATCTGTTTCAGAATTGACTTTAAATCGTTTAGTAAACTTATGTATCATTTGAGTTACATTTCTTACTCTGTTACTCATAACACTTCCGTCAGGAAAAGTTTGTGTAATCGCTTTGTCATCTACTTTAATAGAGGCTATTGGATTAAAACAGATGTAAGAAAAACTGTTATCGTTAGCGTGATAATCGCTACTTTCTAATAGGATACTATTTGGGTATTTATCACGAATTTTTAAATAAATACTAACGGGTGTTATCGTATCTGCTAATATTTTTTTGTAATGAGTGTATAAGCTAAATGTTTTCATAATGGTAAAAAAAAAAGGCTTGTCGTGAATGACAAGCCTTTATAAAATATTTTTAAATTAAATATACTAAGGGTTTACTTCACGAAGATTGAAATCTTGAAGTTCCACCACCAAGTATGATTTAAAATTGTGTTCATGTGTTTTATTTACGGTGTAAATATAAAAATGAAATTTTAGTTTTCAAATATAATCAGCAATTAATTATTTGTTAAAACTTAAAAATAACACATAGGTGATTATTATTTTTATTCTAAAATTTAGATTTAATGAGATACATATTGCC
>Ga0256829_1001758_pt1 | contig 17165 bp, 31 predicted proteins | sample 131447metaG_FD_185979 | JGI IMG/M metagenome (GOLD analysis project Ga0256829, IMG submission 185979) | Hydrothermal vent microbial communities from Lau Basin, Pacific Ocean - 131-447 | ecosystem: Environmental > Aquatic > Marine > Hydrothermal vents | place: Pacific Ocean: Lau Basin | collected...
ACAAACGATCGTTTTATGCAATAAAAGTTTCGGGCGTGGGCGTCAGCCCCCCAGTAACCTTTGCTCACGCAAAGCTTGACCAAGAAACTGTTCTTGGGAAAAGTTTCATCAAATAATTCTCCCTCAGACAAGGGGAGGATTACAACATTGGGTTTCCTTAGATATCCCAAACTTAACGGAGAACATGGTATGATGTGCTCGTTTTGTGAGGGTTTACTCTTCCTTCGACGCCCTTCGGGCGTCTTTTTGAAGTAAACCCATTTAAAAGTGACCCCCCTGAAGATGTTCTCCCTTAGAAACTAAATCCCAATGATTGAAACCCGCGTTAAAGAGGGCTTAAGAAGCAGTTTATCACTTTCCGCCAGCGCTTGCGCAAGTAAGAGCTGATTGCAAAAAAATTGCATGCCTTCCAACTCAAAAAGGGTTGCAGAGTTCGAAAGCCTTTTAAATATCCTGCATAGACCCCACTTCAGCGTTGAAGTGACCACAGCGAAGGATGACGAAAAAATGGCCTGGCATGTCTTCATTCCAGATTCACTCCTCGAAGAGAGTGACGACCCAAAGATTAGAACCTACAAGATCGGCCAGATAGCCAGGGCCTGCTCAATATTCGGCGTCGAACACATCTGGGTTTACAGGGCCGGCGGTGGGGATGGTAGGTTCATCAAAACGGTCCTTGAATATGCGGAAGCACCCCAGTACCTCCGCAAACGGCTGTTCCCGCTCATGCCGGAGCTCAAATACGTCGGCGTCATCCCGCCGCTCAGAACACCTCACCATAAGCTCAAGGAAAAACCAAAGATCGGCGAAATCCGTGAGGGTTTTGCCTTTCGGAAGGGACGCAGGATCTATGCGGATATCGGCCTCGACGACCCCGCGACGGTTGATGGGGACATTGAAGGACGTGCAACGTTCAGAATCATCTCGGTAAGGCCGCTCAAAGTGATACCCGCGAAACCCACTGAATACTGGGGCTACAGAGTCCATCTCACAAAGAAGCCTCTGGCGAAAACACTTAAAAAGGCCAGGCTGGATTTGGTCATCGCGACCTCGCGCAAGGGTCGCGACGTTCGAGAGGTGAAGCTTCCCCCGCTGGAGGGGGAGGTCGGATTCGTCTTTGGCTCACCGAGGAAGGGCGTGATCGAGCTCCTCGGCGAGGAGGATTATAACTTTGATCTAATCCTCAACACCATTCCAAATCAGCGGACGGCCACAGTCCGCACCGAGGAGGCCGTGCTGGCCACACTCGCTGTGTTTAATCTCATAAGGAGGGATTGAGATGGGAAAAATACACAGGCCAAGGAGAGGTTCACTGGCTTACTCCCCAAGAAAGAGGGCTAAGAGTATAGTCCCAAGAATCAAGAGGTGGCCGCAGGACACTGAGGTTAGGATGCTGGGCTTCGCCGGTTACAAGGCCGGTATGACCCACGTCCTCATGATAGACAACAGACCGGGGCTTACGAAGGGCAAGGAGGTCTTCATGCCAGTTACTATAGTGGAGGTTCCACCGCTCTTCGTCTACGGCATCCGGGCTTACAAGCAGGGTTACCTCGGTCTCGAGACCGCCACAGAGGTCTGGTTCCACGACCTCAACGACCACGTCAAGAGACGCATAAAGCCTCTGCCGAAGGACTATAACGAGGAGGCCTTCAAAGCCAAGCTCGGTCAGCTTGAGGACCTCGCCAATGACGGTGAGATAGTTGATGTCCGCCTTCTCGTCCACACTCAGCCGTGGCTCATCAAGCTCAAGAAGAAGCCCGAGGTTATGGAGTACGCCATCGGCGGGAATGATGTCAGGACCAAGTTCTCCTACGCCAAGGAGAAGATAGGCAAGGAGCTTCGTGTGAGCGAGGTTCTCCATGAGGGCGAACTTCTCGATGTCATAGCCGTCACCAAGGGTAAGGGAACCCAAGGTCCGGTCAAGAGATGGGGCGTCAAGATACAGTTCCACAAGGCTCAGCGCGCCGGAAAGGCCAGGCACATCGGTAACCTCGGTCCGTGGCACCCGACTAGGGTCATGTGGACAATTCCACTGGCCGGCCAGGTGGGCTTCCACCGCAGGACCGAGTTCAACAAGAGGCTCATAGCGATAGGTGAGAACGGTAAGCTCAAGCTCGACGAGAAGCACGAGGTTGAGATAACCCCGAAGGGTGGCTTCCCGCACTACGGAGTCATAAGGAGCGACTTCCTCATGATACAGGGGACCGTTCCTGGTTCCTTCAAGAGGATCGTCAGGGTCAGGCCGGCCATAAGGGCACCAAAGAAGAGACCGCCCGTTGAGAGGCCGCAGATAACCTACGTCAGTAGGGAGTCCAAGCAGTGAGGTGAGATAGATGAAGGTTAAGGTTTTCAATCTCGAAGGCGAGGCTGTTGAGGAGATCGAACTTCCCAAGGTCTTCAGCACTCCTTACAGGCCCGATCTTATTAAGAGAGCAGTCATCGCTTCGTGGACCCACAGGATACAGCCCCAAGGAAGGAGTCCCTACGCTGGCAAGAGAAGGGTCACCGAGAACATCGGAAAGGGCCATGGTATGGCGAGGGTTGAGAGGATAAAGACCTCACCGAGGTTCGCAGCGTTCGTTCCATTCGCAGTTGGTGGAAGGAGAACTCACCCGCCGAAGGTCGAGAAGATAATCTGGGAGGATATTAACAAGAAGGAACGCAGGCTTGCCATCATGAGCGCCATAGCGGCAACCGCTAACTACGACCTCGTTAAGGGGAGAGGCCATGTCGTTGACAATGTCCCGCAGGTGCCAATCATAGTCACCGACGACCTTGAAAAAATCTTCAAGACCGCCCAGACCAGGGAGATATTCAAGAAGCTCGGCGTCTGGGAGGACATCGAGAGAGCCAAGAGGAACACCAAGATCCGCGCTGGAAAGGGCAAGATGCGCGGAAGGCGCTACAAGAAGGCCAAGGGGCCACTCGTTGTCGTTGCAAAGAACGAGGGCATCGTCCAAGGAGCTAGGAACCACCCAGGTGTTGATGTGGTAACGGTTGAGAACCTTGGTGTTGAACTGCTCGCTCCGGGTACCCACCCCGGAAGGCTTACTCTCTGGACGAAGGGGGCCATAGAGAAGCTTAGGGAGATCTACGGGTGATGAGAGATGGACCCATACAAGGTTATCGTAAGGCCGGTTGTCACGGAGAAGGCCGTGGCCATTATCGAGAACGAGAACAAGCTCACCTTCATAGTAGATAAGAGGGCTACCAAGCAGGACATCAAGAGAACCGTGGAAGAGATGTTCGAGGTTAAGGTTGAGAAGGTCAACATCCTCATCACCATGTGGGGAGAGAAAAAGGCCTACGTGAAGCTCAAGCCCGAGTACAGCGCAAGTGAGGTTGCTGCCAGGATAGGATTGTTCTGAGGTGAGATGAGATGGGGAAGAGTTTGATTCAGCAGAGGAGAGGTAAGGGAACCACGACCTTTAGGGCGCCGTCCCATAGGTACAGGGGTGCCGTCAAGTACGTTCCGCTCAATCTTACCAAGGAGAAGACCCTGGTTGGAAAGGTCGTTGAGATACTCCACGACCCGGGAAGAACCGCCCCGGTAGCCCGCGTTAAGTTCGAGAACGGCACCGAGAAGCTCATCATAGCCCCAGAGGGAATCCTCGTCGGTGAGGAGATCTCGATAGGGCCGAACGCTCCGATCAAGATCGGCAACACCCTCCCGCTTGCATTGATACCGGAGGGAAGCTATGTCTACGACATCGAGGGAGTTCCAGGTGACGGAGGAAAGTATGTTAGAGCGGGCGGTGCCTACGCTCTCGTCGTTGGCAAGGAGAAAGACAAGGTCATAGTTCAACTCCCGAGCGGTGAACTCAGGCAGTTCAAGCCAACCTGCAGGGCCACCATCGGTGTGGTTGCTGGCGGGGGCAGGCTTGAGAAACCCCTCATCAAGGCAGGAAAGGCTTACTACATAGCCAAGGCTCGCAACAGGTTCTGGCCGAAGCCGAGAGGTGTTAAGATGAACGCCGTTAATCACCCGCACGGTGGTAAGGAGCATCACATTGGAAGGCCTTCAACCGTTTCGAGGAGCGCCCCGCCGGGAAGGAAGGTCGGCCACATAGCCGCGAGAAGAACTGGTAGGAGGAAGTGATGAAGATGGCGAGAAAAAAGGAGTTTAAGTACAGGGGTTACACCTTCGAGGAACTGCTCAACATGTCACTCGAGGAGTTTGCCAAGCTCCTTCCAAGCAGGCAGAGGAGGAGCCTCAAGCGCGGTCTTTCCCCGGAGCAGAAGAAGCTACTCAGGAAGATAAGGCTCGCCAAGAAGGGCAAGTATAAGAAGCCGATAAGGACCCACAGCAGGGACATGGTTGTCCTTCCGGAGATGGTTGGTATCACCATCCACATCTACAACGGGAAGGAGTTCGTTCCGATAGAGGTCAAGGAAGAGATGGTAGGTCACTACCTCGGCGAGTTCGCACTCACGAGGAAGATAGTCCAGCACGGGTCACCTGGTGTTGGTGCTACCAGGTCATCGATGTTCGTTGCTGTAAAGTGAGGTGGTGTAGATGAGCAAGGGCAGGTTTTCCTACTCATTTCAAAATTTTGACCCCGAGAGAATGGCAAGGGCGAGCGGGAGGGACCTTCGCATGTCCCCCAAGCACAGCGTCGAGCTGCTCAGGGAGATCAGGGGCATGATGCTCAACGACGCCCTTCGCTACCTCGACGACGTCATTGCTTTGAGGAGGCCGGTTCCACTCAAGAAGCACTACGACAGTCAGGGCCACAAGCCGGGCAGAGGTTTCGGTCCAGGCCGCTACCCGGTCAAGGTTGCCAAGGCCGTCAAGAAGGTTCTTTTGAACGCCAAGAACAACGCCGAGCAGAAGGGCCTCGATGCGGACAGGCTTAAGATAGTCCACGCGGCAACCCACAGCGGACCTGTTTTAAGGGGTTACATTCCGAAGGCCTTTGGAAGGGCGACACCTTTCAACGAGCAGACTACTCATATAGAGATAGTCGTCGAGGAGATTAGGAGGTGAGACTTTGGCAATCGAGAGATACTTCATCAGGGAAAATGTTAAGGAGATGCTCATCGATGAGTACCTCGAGAAGGAGCTTAGGAGAGCCGGCTACGGCGGCCTTGACATAAAGAAGACCCCACTCGGAACCAAGGTCGTCATCTTTGCCGCAAGCCCAGGCTACGTTATAGGCAGAGGTGGGAGGAGAATAAGGGAACTCACGAGAACCCTTGAGAGGGAGTTTAACCTTGAGAATCCTCAGATAGAGGTCGAGGAGATAAAGAACCCCTACCTCAACGCCAAGGTCCAGGCCGTCAGGCTCGCCCAGGCCCTCGAGAGGGGCATCCACTTCAGGAGGGCGGCCTACTCCGCCATAAGGGCCATCATGAGGAACGGTGCCAGGGGTGTAGAGATAAGGCTTAGTGGAAAGCTCACCGGTGAGAGGGCCAAGAGCGTCAGGTTCTACCAGGGCTACCTCGCCAAGGTCGGAAACCCCGCCGAGACCCTCGTCAGCAGGGGCTATGCCCAGGCTAGGCTCAAGCTCGGTGTCATTGGTGTCAAAGTCTCGATCATGCCGCCTGACGTCAAGCTCCCGGACGAGATAGAGGTCATCGACAAGGTTCAGGAAGAGGTGAACGCCAATGAAGCCGAGTGAGATTAGAGAGATGGGCCTCGATGAGATGGAGAAGAAGCTCAAGGAGCTTAGGCTTGAGCTTGCCAAGGAGAAAGGAGTGCTCACCATGGGGGCCTCAGTTGAGAACCCCATGGTCATCCGTGACCTCAGGCGCGATATCGCGCGCCTGCTTACCATAAAGAAGGAGAAGCTTAGGGAGAAAAGGTGAGGTTCGGTGCCAAGGATTGTTAACCCTCTGGATGAGATGCTCTTTAAGGAGGTCCTGAAGGAGCAGCAGAGGATACGGGTCTACATAGAGAAGGCCCGCTACGGAAAGCTGAAAACAATAATCGAGGGAATAGACGAAAAAGAGTTCGACCTAGATGAGATAGCAAAGAAACTGAAGGCGAAGCTGGCATGTGGCGGAACCGTAAAGAAAGGAAGAATAGAACTCCAAGGCGATCACCGGGACAGGATCAAGAAGTTGCTTGGAGAACTTGGGTTTTCCGAGGAACTCGTGGAGGTCGAGTGACGGCGAAGAACATCGTCTGGCACGAACTCATAGGGCTGAAAGCAAAGATTATAAGGGCATCCCATCCAGGGCTGGTTGGCATCGAGGGCTACGTCCTTGACGAGACGAGGAACACCCTCACCATCGGCGGTGAGAGGGTGTGGGTTATCCTGAAGGACGTGGTTTACCTTGAGTTTGAGGTTGGCGATAAAAGGATCCGAATCAACGGAAAAGAGCTGATTGGAAGACCCGAGATGAGACTGAAGAAGAGGTGGAGAAAATGAGAGAGATTGGATTGAAGGTTCAGCCTCCCGCTGAGAAATGTGACGATCCCCACTGTCCCTGGCATGGACACCTCAAGATCCACGGCAGGTACTTTGAGGGAGTAGTCGTCAGCGACAAGGGGAAGAAGACCATCGTCGTCGAGAGACAGTATTACCACTACCTCAAGAAGTATGAGAGGTATGAACTTAGGAGGAGCAAGGTTCATGCCCATAACCCGGAGTGCATTGACGCCAAAGTTGGCGACCGCGTCCTCATCGCGGAGACCAGACCGATAAGCAAGACCAAGAGTTGGGTCGTCGTTGCCATCACCAAGAGGGCCGGCGAGAGGTGATATAAATGGCGAAGAAGGGTGCTGGAGCAACTAGGGGAATAAGCCCAGTCAGGCCTACGAGGGCACTGCCAGTTGGCGCTTACCTCAAGGTCGCCGACAACAGCGGCGCCAAGGTCATTCAGATAATTGGTGTCGTTGGATACAAGGGCACTAGGAGAAGGCTCGCTTCGGCCGGCGTTGGCGACATGGTCATAGCTGCCGTCAAGAAGGGAAGGCCGGACATCAGGCACCAAGTCGTCAGGGCCGTTGTCGTCAGGCAGAGGAAGGAGTACAGAAGGCTCGACGGCATGCGCGTTAAGTTCGAGGACAATGCTGCAGCCATAGTCACCCCAGAGGGCGTCCCGAGGGGTACCGAGATCAGGGGTGCCATAGCCAGGGAGGCTGCCGAGAGATGGGTCAGGCTCGGTAGCATAGCGAGCATAGTGTTGTGAGGTGAGAATTATGAAACTCGATACGAAACAACCGAGGAAGCAGAGGAAGTTCCTCCACAACGCTCCCCTTCATCTTAGGGGTAAGATAATGGCCGCCACCCTAAGTTCCGAACTTAGGAGCAAGTACGGAACAAGGAGCATGCCCATCAGGGTTGGTGATAAGGTCAAGATCATGCGCGGCGACTTCAAGGGCAAGGAAGGCAAGGTCATGGAGATTGACCTTAATGGGTATGAGATTCACATAGAGGGCGTTACCCACAAGAAGACCGATGGCACCGAGGTTTACTATCCTGTTCACCCGTCGAACGTTATGATAGTTGATCTCAACCTCGACGATGAGAAGAGAGAAAAGATAATTAAGAGGAGGGCTGGCTGATGGCGCGGAAGGGAGCCAAGAGACACCTTAAGAGACTTGCCGCTCCGAATCAGTGGTACATCCATAGGAAGGAATACAAATGGGCGGTCAGGCCAAGGACTGGGCCGCACAGCATGAAGACCTCAATACCTCTGCTCTACATAGTCAGGGACTACCTTGGCTATGCGAAGACCGCCCGCGAGGCGAGGAGGATACTCAATGAGGGTAAGGTTCTCGTTGACGGCCGCGTTAGGAAGGACTACAAGTTCCCGGTCGGTATAATGGACGTCATATCCATCCCCGAGACCGGTGAGCACTACAGAGTCCTTCCGAACAGGATAGGCAAGCTCATACTCCACCCGATAACAGAGAAGGAAGCCGGGATAAAGCCGCTTAGGATAAGCAACAAGAGAATGGTCAAGAGCGCGAAGGTTCAGCTCAACCTCCACGACGGAAGTAACCACCTCGTCACCATGGATGAAAAGGACAAATACATGACCGCCTACACCGTCCTCATGAAGATTCCGGAGAGGGAGGTCATAGAGGTTCTCCCATTCGAGGTCGGTTCCTACGTCTTCGTTACACAGGGTAAGAACGTCGCGAGGAAGGGCAAGGTCGTTGAAGTCAGGCAGTTCCCAATGGGATGGCCGGACGTCGTCACCATCGAGGACGAGAACGGCGAGCTCTTCGACACCCTGAAGGAGTACGCCTTCGTCGTTGGAAAGGAGAAGCCGGAGATTTCCCTTCCGTGAGGTGAGATGAGATGCAGATCAACAGAGAGACCATACTCGCTGACTGGGAAGCTCACCCGATGAGGAGGCCTAGGATAGCTAAGCTCACCATAAACATCGGCGTCGGCGAGAGTGGTGAGAGGCTTACTAAAGCCGAGACCATGCTCGAGCAACTCGCCGGGCAGAAGCCGATAAGGAGGAGGGCCAAGCAGACCAATAGAGATTTCGGGATAAGACGCGGTGAGCCAATAGCCGTTAAGGTCACCCTCCGCGGTGAGAAGGCTAGGCAGATGCTTGACAGGCTTTTGGAGGCAGTTGACAGGAAGCTTAAGGTAAGCAACTTTGACGAGCACGGCAACTTCTGCTTTGGAATCCGGGAGCACATCAACATACCTGGCGTCGAGTACGACCCTGAGATAGGCATCTTTGGTATGGACGTCTGTGTCACCCTTGAGAGACCAGGCTATCGCGTTGCCAAGAGGAAGATGCAGAGGAAGAAACTTCCAACCAAACATAAGTTGACCAAGGAAGAGGGTATCGTCTTCGCTATGGAAGAGTTCAAAATCCAGATGGAGGGATTGTGAGATGGCGAAGGCTGACTACAACAAGAGGAAGCCTAGGAAGTTCGGGAAGGGCGCGAGAAGGTGCATGCGCTGTGGCCAGTACGGGCCGGTGATCAGGATTCATGGCCTAATGCTCTGCAGGCACTGCTTTAGAGAGATAGCCCCCAAGCTGGGCTTTAAGAAGTACGAGTGAGGTGAGAGGAGATGACTTTGCTTGATCCGCTGGCGAACGCTCTCTCCCACATAACCAACAGCGAGAGGGTCGGAAAGAACGAGGTCTACCTCAAGCCGGCCTCAAAGCTCATGGGAGATGTCCTCAGGGTTATGCAGGAGAACGGTTATATAGGCGAGTTCGAATTCATTGACGACGGAAGGGCCGGCATCTACAGGGTGCAGCTCATAGGCAAGATAAACAAGGCTGGGGCAATAAAGCCACGCTTCCCAGTTAAAGCTAGGGAGTACGAGACCTGGGAGAAAAGGTTTCTTCCGGCTTTCGAGTTCGGTATCCTCATAGTCTCGACCTCCCAGGGTGTCATGACCCACAAAGAGGCAATCGAGAAGGGAATCGGCGGCAGATTGATAGCCTACGTATATTAGCGAGGTGAGAGAGATGCCGATAGACGCGTGGGTAAGGGAAGAGGTTGAGATTCCAGAGGGAGTCGAGGTCACCGTTGAGGGAAACACCGTCAGGGTCAAGGGTCCCAAGGGCGAGCTTGAGAGGGAGTTCAGCTATCCAGGGATTAGGATATCCACAGAGGACGGCAGGGTCGTTGTTTTCAAGGAGTTCCCGAGGAAAAAAGACATAGCCATAGCCAGAACCTTCAAGGCCCACATAGCCAACATGGTAAAAGGTGTCACTGAGGGCTTCACCTATAAGCTCAAGGCCGTCTACAGTCACTTCCCCATGACCATAAAAGTTCAGGGAGATACAGTGCTTGTGGAGAACTTTCTCGGTGAGAAGAACCCGAGGAGGGCCAAGATACTCCCTGGAGTTACCGTTAGAGTCATGGGTCAGGAAGTCATCGTTGAGGGCATAGACAGAGAGGCAGTCGGTCAAACCGCCGCGAACATCGAGCAATCCACCAGGATAACCAAGTGGGACAGGCGTGTCTTTCAGGATGGAGTTTACATCGTTGAGAAGGCTGGCAAGCCAATAAAGTTCTGAGGTGTGAGAAATGAACGAGAAGGCGAGACTCCTTAGGATACGGGCCAGGATCAAGAGGAAGAAACCGAGGTTCCTTCGTCAGGAGTGGTGGCGCTATCCTAAATTCAAGAACAACCCGAAGTGGCGCAGGCCAAAGGGAATCGACAGCAAGATGAGACTCAAGAAGAAGGGGAAGGCCCGCTCCCCGAGCATCGGTTGGAGTTCCCCCAAGGCCGTCCGCGGTCTTCACCCAAGCGGCTACGAGGAGGTTCTCGTCCACAACGTGGGGGAGATAGAGACCATCGACCCGAACAGGCAGGCGGCTAGGATAGCCAGAACTGTCGGCGCGAGGAAGAGAGAAGCCATGCTCGCCAAGGCCAAGGAGCTTGGAGTGAAGGTACTCAACCCGTGAGGTGAGACTCATGCTCAAAATGCAGAGAAGGATTGCCGCTGACCTTTTGAAATGTGGTGAGAACAGGGTCTGGATAGACCCCGAGAAGATAGATGACGTGGCCGCCGCGATAACTAGGGAGGACATCAAAAGGCTCATCAACGATGGCGTCATAAAGAAGAAGCCCATCAAAGGCCAGAGCAGGGCAAGGGCAAGGATCTTTCAGGAGGCCAGGAAGAAGGGCCGTCACAGGGGCCCCGGAAGCAAGAAAGGCAAGAAGACCGCAAGGATGGGCAAGAAGGAGCGCTGGATGATGACCATAAGAGCCCTCAGAAAGGAATTGAGAACGCTCAAGGCCGATGGCAAGCTCGACGAGCACACCTACAGGAAGCTCTACATCAGGGCCAAGGGCGGCCAGTTCAAAAACAAGAGGCAGCTCTACATGTTCATACAGGAGCACGACATCTTGAAGGAGTGAGGTGAGAGAGATGGCACACGGACCGAGGTATAGGGTTCCGTTCAGAAGGAGGAGAGAGGGTAAGACTAACTATCATAAGAGGCTCGCCCTCCTCAAGTCTGGCAAGCCTAGGCTTGTCGTGAGGAAGACCCTCAACCACCACGTAGCTCAGATAGTCGTTTACGATCCTAAAGGTGACAGGACGATCGTTTCAGCCCATACAAGGGAGCTCATGAGGGATTTCGGCTGGAAGGGCCATGGCGGCAACACACCGTCTGCTTACCTGCTCGGTCTCCTCATAGGATACAAGGCCAAGAATGCTGGCATCGGGGAAGTCATCCTCGACATAGGCATTCACCCACCGATCAGAGGTTCGAGCATCTTCGCGGTTCTCAAGGGTGCCGTTGACGCTGGCCTAAACGTCCCGCACAGTGAGGAGATATACCCGGAGGACTACAGGATAAATGGCGAGCACGTGGCGAACTACGCCAAGACCCTTAAGGAAGAGGACGAGAGCCTCTACAGGAAGCAGTTTGGTGGATACCTCGTCAGGGGTCTTGAGCCCGAGAAACTCCCCGAGCACTTTGAAGAGGTTAAGGCCAGGATAATCGAGAAGTTTGAGGGGGCGAGAGAATGAGCGACCCGAGAGAGATGGCCCAGCGCGTTCTTGAGGAGTGGGAGCCGAGGACCAAGCTCGGCATACTCGTCAAGGAGGGTCAGATAACTGACATTCACGAGATATTCAGGAAGGGTTACCAGATAAAGGAGCCTGAGATCGTCGACGTCCTCCTTCCGGAGGTCAACATGAGGGAGAATCAGGAAGTGCTCGACATCGCATTAACCGTCAGGATGACCGACAGTGGTAGGAGGATCCGCTTCAGGGTTCTCGCGGCAGTTGGCAACAGGGACGGCTATGTCGGCCTTGGAATCGGCCACGGTAAGGAGGTTGGAATAGCCATCAGGAAAGCCATCAACTACGCCAAGATGGACATCATCGAGATCAAGCGCGGTTGCGGTTCATGGGAGTGCAGATGCAGGAGGCCGCACTCGATTCCCTTCGCCGTTGAAGGCAAGGAGGGAAGCGTCCGCGTCAAGCTCATGCCCGGGCCTCGTGGCCTTGGACTGGTCATTGGTGACGTCGGCAAGAAGATACTCAGCCTAGCAGGTGTCCAGGATGTCTGGTCTCAGACCCTCGGTGAGACCAGGACCACCGTTAACTTCGCCAGGGCGGTCTTCAACGCGCTCTACAACACCAACAGCGTTGCGGTTAAGCCTGAGGACATCGAGCGCTACGGCATAGTCGTTGGCAGGGAGATGCCGACAGACTTCCAGGTTGAGTGAGGTGAGAGGAGATGGTCAAGTTAGCGCTCATTAGGCTTAGGAGCGGGATAAGGGCGAAGGGGGAAGTGAGGGATACCCTTGCCATGCTCCGCCTTCATAGGATAAACCATCTCGTCCTTGTCGATGACACCCCGAGCTACGAGGGGATGGTTCAGAAGGTCAAGGACTACATAACTTGGGGCGAAATTAACAAGGAGACCCTTGCAGAGCTTATAAAGAAGCGTGGCAGGCTCATTGGAAACAGACCGGTAACCGAGGATTACATCAAGGAGAAGCTTGGAATGACCATTGACGAGTTTGCTGAGAAGGTCGTCAACGGCGAGATGAAGCTCACAGACCTTCCCAACTTTAAACCTGTCTTCAGGCTCCACCCGCCGAGGGGCGGCCTCAGGGGAACCAAGAAGCACAGCTTTAAAGAGGGTGGAGCACTCGGCTACCGCGGCGATGAGATAAACGGACTCATTGAGAGAATGCTGTGAGGTGGCGAGAGATGATAAGGAGAAAGAGGAAGGTTAGAAAGCTCCGCGGGAGTCACACTCACGGATGGGGCTGCAAGAAGAAGCATCGTGGCGGCGGAAGCAAGGGAGGTAAGGGAATGGCAGGAACCGGAAAGAGGAAGAACACCAAGTGGACATGGATCATCAGGTACGCCCCTGACCACCTTGGCAAGCGCGGCTTCCACAGACCCAAGGCAGTTCAGTACACCCCGAACGTTATCAACCTCAGCGACATCGACGAGAACCTCCAGCTATTCCTCGATGCGGGCATTGCCTACGAAGAAGATGGAAGGATAATCGTTGATACCACACAGCTAGGAGTTGACAAGGTTCTCGGCTCAGGAAAGCTAACCAAGCCACTCGTGGTCAAGGCTTACTACGTCACCCCCAAGGCTGAGGAGAAGATTAAGGCCATTAGCGGCGAGGTTCTCCTCGCCTGATTCCTTTTAATTTAACTTTTGGTGGGTGTTAATCATGGGGAAGACAAGGGACATGATCTATGCCATAGAAAGGTACTTCCCTGAGGTTGAGAGGCCCAAGCGGCACGTTCCCCTCAAGGAGAAGTTCATGTGGACCGGGATCGTTCTGCTATTGTACTTTGTGCTCGCAGAGATTCCCATTTATGGGATGCCGAAGAACATCCAAGACTACTTTGCCACACTAAGGTTTGTCCTTGCCGGGAGAAACGGTTCCCTTCTGACCCTGGGTATCGGTCCAATTGTTACCGCGAGTATAATCATGCAACTTCTCGTCGGTTCTGAAATTGTTCACCTTGATCTCTCAAATCCCGAGGACAGAAGGTTTTACCAGGCCACTCAGAAGCTCTTTGCGGTCTTCATGAGCTTCTTTGAAGCGGCCATATACGTCTTCGCCGGGGCATTTGGTAGGGTGGACACGGGCATCGGCTCCTTTCAGACTATCACCACTCCGGAGGGTGCCGTCTTCATTGGAATAGGTCTGGGGATACTCATAATACTCCAGCTCGGCTTCGCTTCCACCATGTTAATCCTCCTCGATGAACTTGTGAGTAAGTGGGGTATTGGGAGTGGTATCAGCCTCTTCATTGCCGCCGGCGTCTCTCAGCAGGTCATCGTCAAGTCCCTCAATCCCTTCACCACCAATCAATACATCGATCCCCTAACGGGTGGACCCGCTATTGTTGGTGCCATCCCTGCGTTCATACAGCATCTCATTCACGGCGACCTAACGGGGGCGATATACAGGGGGCCCCTGCCAGATATGTTAGACCTCACCGCGACGATAATAGTCTTCCTCATCGTAGTGTACCTCGAGAGCATGCGCGTCGAGATACCCCTCAGCTATGGCCGCGTTACGGTCCGTGGCAGGTACCCGATAAGGTTTATGTACGTCAGCAACATACCGATAATCCTTACGTTGGCCCTCTACGCCAATGTTCAGCTATGGGCGAGACTCCTCAACAACTACGGCTACACATGGCTCGGGACGTTCGATCAACATGGAAATCCGGTAAGCGGTCTTGTCACCTACCTCTACCCACCGATGGATATCTACCACGTCATGGCCGACCCGGGTAGGGCATTGGTTTATGCCCTCATGACAATCGTATGGGCGTTGATATTCGGGTTCCTATGGGTTGAGCTGACGGGCCTTGATGCCAAGAGTATAGCGAAACAGCTTCAGAATGCTGGACTGCAGATACCTGGATTCAGGAGGGATCCAAGGATACTGGAGAGGGTGCTCAACAGGTACATTCCCTACGTTACGTTCTGGGGTTCGTTCACCCTGGCAATAGTTGCAGTGCTCGCAGACTTCCTGGGGGCTCTTGGAACGGGAACTGGAATCCTCCTTACGGTGGGCATACTCTACAGGTTCTACGAGGAGATAGCAAGGGAGCAGGCGACAGAGATGTTCCCAGCGTTGAGGAAGTTCTTCAGCAAGTGATTTCCTTTTTTTACAAAACCTTTTAAACCCGTCCGTTTACTTCCTCCAGAAGCCTTCCTGGGTGAGCGTGATGCCGTTTGTCGTCATGATAACTGGTATTCCCGGGGTCGGTAAGAGCACTATCACAAAACTCTCCCTCAAAAAAGCCCGGGTCAAGTTCAGGCTGGTGAACTTCGGCGATCTAATGTTCGAGGAAGCAGTTAAGGCAGGCTTAGTTAAGCACAGGGATGAGATGAGGAAGCTTAACCCTGGCGTCCAGAAGGAACTCCAGATAAAAGCTGCGAGGAGAATCGTTGAGATGTCTCAGAGTGAACCAGTGCTCATAGACACTCATGCGACCATAAGAACCCCAGTCGGCTACCTGCTTGGCTTCCCCAGGGAGGTTATTGAGGTCATAAACCCGAACTTCATAGTCATAATTGAAGCCACTCCAAGTGAGATACTCGGTAGGCGTCTCCGCGATCTGAAACGTGACAGGGACGTTGAAACGGAGGAGCAGATACAGAGGCACCAGGATCTGAACCGTGCGGCTGCGGTTAGCTACGCAATGCATTCACGGGCCCTTGTTAAGATAATTGAGAACCACGAGGATAAGGGCCTTGAGGAGGCCGTTAATGAGCTTGTTGGAGTACTTGATCTGGCGGTGGGAGAGTATGTTTGAGGGAATATACAGTTTCCTTGACGGCATATTTGGGCCACTCATACAGGCGTACAGCCCGATAGTGGTCATTACAATAGCGGGCATAATACTCGGTGCTTTATTCACCCTTTTGAACTACTTCTTTGTTGACCAGGAGAAGGCGAAACTCCTTCAAAAGAAAAGCAAGGAGTTTCAGAAGAAGTACCGTGAGGCCCAAAAAGCAAAGGATGAGAAGAAGCTCAAAAAGCTTCAGCAAGAACAAATGGAGCTTATGAAGCTCCAGAGCGAGGTAATGAAGGATAGCATGCTCAAGGTTTCCCTGCTCACCCTCCCCATCTTTTGGATATTCTGGGGATGGCTCAAGAGATGGTACGTTGAGGTGGGCATAGTCAAATCCCCCTTCAACTTCTTCCTCTTTGACTGGTTCCACAAGATGTACCATTCGGCCCTTCCAGCAAACGAGCTGGGCTACCTTGGATGGTACATGCTTACCTCAATGGCCGTCGGTTATATCCTTAGAAAACTCCTCGATATGAGTTAAATTTAAAAATGCTCCCTTTAAAGGAAAGCCGAGGTGAGAGCATGAAGCCGATGTACAGGTCAAGGTCATGGAAGAGGAAGTACGTTCGCACTCCGAGCGGAAGGACGGTCATACACTTTGAGAGAGAGAAACCTAAGGTTGCCCACTGTGCCATGTGCGGAAGGCCGCTCAACGGCACCCCACGCGGAAGACCGAGCCAGCTCAGGAAGCTCCCGAAGACTGCCAAGAGGCCGGAGAGGCCCTACCCGAACCTATGCCCGAGTTGCATGAGGAAGGTCATGAAGGCCCAGATCAGGGCCGGCATTGCCATATGAAGGTGTGTTCCAATGCCAAGGGGCTGCCTCGTTATAACGGTCAGCGGCTTGGCCGGTTCGGGGACCACAACCCTCTGCCGGAACCTCGCCAAGCACTACAACTTCAAGCACATCTATGCGGGTTTAATCTTCCGTCAGATGGCGAAGGAGACGGGGATGACCCTGCAGGAGTTTCAGGAGTACGCGGAGCTTCACCCCGAGGTGGATCGTGAGGTTGATAGGAGGCAAATTGAGGCAGCCAATGAGTGTAACGTCGTTATTGAGGGTCGCCTTGCCGGCTGGATGGTCAAGGAGGCTGACCTTAGAATATGGCTTGACGCGCCCATAATGGAGCGCGCGAAGAGGGTTGCCCGTAGGGAGGGCATCTCCATCGAGGAGGCCTTCGTTCAGATTGCCGAGCGTGAGAAGGGCAACAGGAAAAGATATTTAAACCTCTACGGGATTGACATCGACGACAAGTCGATTTATGATTTAATCATCAACACAGCCCATTGGAATCCGGAGGGGGTCTTCGCGATTGTGAAGGCCGCCATCGACCACCTGTACCCCGACGGTGACGCGGGGTCGGGTTGAACCCGGGCAAGAAAAAGATGGAGGTGGTATGAATGCCAGCTATGGAAGTCGGAAGGCTTGCCGTCGTTATCGCCGGAAGGAGGGCCGGTCAGAAGGTCGTCGTCGTTGACGTCGTCGACAGGAACTTTGTCCTCGTTACCGGCGCTGGCCTCAACAAGGTCAAGCGCAGGAGGATGAACGTTAAGCACCTCGAGCCCCTTCCTGAGAAGGTGAACATTGAGCGCGGCACCGATGATGAGGCCGTTAAGGCCGCCCTTGAACAGGCTGGAATCAGCCTTGAGTGAGGCCTTTTGTCTTCTCTTTGATTCTCTTTTTGGTTTACATTGTCAATACGTTAAGAAGAACATTTTAATTATAGAGTCTCTATCGATTTTATCATGTTTCACCTTCTCGAAGATATTCTCAAGAAGGATGGCGCGGAGAATTTTGTCATTTTTTTATACTCCTTTATCGCCTCATATATGATAACGGCAAGATCTGGATATGTGACTTGTAGATAAATTCCTATCATTAAATCTTCAATTTTGTCTATTACCATTGATGCAGCAATAAACTCCA
>Ga0256829_1001759_pt1 | contig 17159 bp, 15 predicted proteins | sample 131447metaG_FD_185979 | JGI IMG/M metagenome (GOLD analysis project Ga0256829, IMG submission 185979) | Hydrothermal vent microbial communities from Lau Basin, Pacific Ocean - 131-447 | ecosystem: Environmental > Aquatic > Marine > Hydrothermal vents | place: Pacific Ocean: Lau Basin | collected...
AAAACTCTTACAATAAACGGTAAAAAAGTTCATATAAAATTAACGCAGTTTATACCTAATGTCATACAGGCTATTGTAGAGAGTAAAAACGGAGCACCTATAGCTAATATGATGATTACTTCACAGGGCAAAGGACAACAGACAAAGTTATCACCGGGACAGTTTTTTGTGTCTGATAGCCTGGTACTAGATTTTAACTCTAATCATCACTTCACAAGACCTGCTATAAAATTTTTTGAGATAGGCAAAAAACTGTATATGAGCCACTCTGTACCTCTTACATACCTAAAGATGGACACAAGAAAATCTGGGATATTGCCTCCAAACAAAAAAGAACTTGTATTTAGTAGAACGTTGTATTCATATAAAGCCACTCATTTTGTTTTGCGTTCATTTTATCCACATGCCAATATTAAGCTAATTAGCAATCCGCATGCCAATCCTCTAAATCCTGCAATGGGTGCTTTGCGCTTTAAAATAAGCAGTGGCGGGGTTAGTAAAAATGCGTTAGTTTATGGTGAATCAGGAATGACGGGGAGCCCGGCGACCGTAAATCTAAATGGTTTGAGAGTGACTGTAAATTACGGATCAAAGATTATTCACTTGCCGTTTAAAGTAAAATTAGATAAATTTCAATTAACTAGATATCCCGGCTCTATGGCCCCTGAGACATATTCAAGTTATGTGACTTTAATAGATACTAGACATAATGTTACAATACCGTATAGGATACACATGAATCATATTTTAGAATATAGGAATTTTAGATTATTTCAATCATCTTTTGATCCTGATTTAAAAGGGACAATCTTATCGGTTAATATGGATCCGGGTACGGATATTACATATCTTGGATATTTGTTGCTGGCAATCGGCTTTTTTGGTTCATTTTTTGCGTCCAATGGAAGATTTGCACAGCTTAGCAGACTTGCCAAAGCCGCAAGTGCTAAAAAAAGCACCTTAGCGGTGCTAGCACTGGCACTTATGTTTCATTATACAAACACATACGCAGATACGCTAAATCCAATTATTAAAACTATCACCTCCTATAACAAAACAACTGCCAATAAATTTGGCAGTCTAATAGTACAAAGCAGTGCCGAACGCGGGCGTATGGAACCGTTAAATACTTTAGCTATTCAGATTATGGAGAAGATTCACGGTTCGCAGTCAATACTTGGCTTAAGTGCCAATCAGATTGTTTTAGGCATGTTGACTCGTCCTGACTATTGGCGACAAATCAAGATGATTAAAACTGGAAATAGCTTGGTTAATAAACTTATCGGTGTTGCTCCAAAGACAAAATATGTATCATTTTCTCAATTTTTTACCGATCCAAATACAATGAGCGGATATAAACTGGCCGCTGAAGTAGATAAAGTGATGAGATTGGACCCTAAAAAAAGAGGTGTTTATGACAGAGCCGTCTTTACAGATAATGATAAAGTAAATGTTGCTTATATGGTTTATACCGGCTCTATTTTTAAATTGTGGCCGGAGCCTAATAGCGCTAGTAGAAAGTGGTTTGGTACTGTAAATGCATTAAAACATTTTCCAAAACAAGAAGCAAATAAAGTTCATAATCTGGCTTTGGGATTTTTCCTAAGTGTTAACAAAGCTTTAAAAACAGGTAACTGGAAACCTGTAAATAATGCAATTTCAACAATATCTGAGTATCAGCGATTTTACGGTGCATCTGTTTATCCATCTGGCGGAAGAATTAAAGTGGAATTGATTTACAATCAATTAAATATTTTTGAGAGATTATGGCCTCTATACTTTTTTGTAGGTTTTGCTTTACTTATTTTATCGTTTATTAAGATTTTAAGACCAAAATTTCCTTTAAATATCTATAGCCGTATATCTATGGTTTTATTGATACTCTTTTTCATCGCTCACACCTTAGCTCTTATCATGGTTTGGTATATATCAGGACATGCGCCGTGGGCAGATGGTTTTGAGTCTATGACCTATATCGCATGGGCATCAGTGCTCGCCGGTTTTATCTTCGCAAAGCATTCTCCTATCACGCTGGCAGCAACATCGATACTAGCTGGGCTTATCTTATTTGTTGCTCATTTAGCATGGATGAATCCGGCTATTACAAATCTTGTACCGGTGTTAAATTCATATTGGCTTGATATACACGTATCAATGATTACGGCTAGTTACGGTTTTATGGCTCTTGGCGCTTTGCTGGGTTTTATAACTCTATTGCTTTTTATTCTTAAAAATAAAAGGAATGAACAGCGTATAAGCCTAGCGATTATTGAGCTTAATTCAATAAATGAAATGAGTATAATGATAGGACTTGCTATGTTGTCTGTGGGCACATTTTTAGGTGGCGTTTGGGCAAATCAAAGCTGGGGTCATTACTGGGGATGGGATCCAAAAGAAGTTTGGGCGCTTGTATCTATGCTTGTGTATGTTATAGTAGTGCATATTAGATTTATTAAACCAATATATACGCAATTTAATTATAGTGTAATTTCTTTATTATCGTTTACATCGATTTTGATGACGTATTTTGGAGTCAATTATTATCTTGGCGGTTTGCATTCATACGCCAAAGGAAATCCGGTACCTATCCCTGCATTTGCTCCGATATCATATCTTGTTATATTTATAGTTATAGCTATTGCGTTTAGAAATAGAAAGTTGGCTATAGATATTAAGTCTTTAGAGTCGTAATCTTTGCGGCTTCTCATATAACTATATGAGAAGCTTTATTCTCCGGTGCTACCAAATCCTCCTGTTCTTTGTTTGTGGGAGTGAATATTAAACATAAAACCTAAATGCTGCAACATGGCTATCTGTGCTACTCTGTCGCCTTTGTTGATATGTTTTGCAGGCATATTGGCAGGATTGTGAATACGTATCATAATCTCATCAGTATAATCTAGATCTATTACTCCAACACCGTTTGCAATTATTAGCTGTTTTGATAAAGAACTTCTAAGCATTAACTGCAAATAGTGAGTTTTTAAAAATAGCTCATAATTAGATATGCCTATTTGATCAAAATAGTACTTATTTATATTGAAATTCTCTTTTAATTTTTCAACATCAATACACACACCTAAGGGAATTAGCGTTGTTTGCGCCTGGGCAATTATCATGGTTTTGTTGGCATATAGATCTACACAGGCTGAGTATTTACTTCCTCGCGATGGTAGTATTCCACCATTTATACTTTTAAACATCTTAACTCCATAATTATTTTTTAATATGTTATATGTTATCCTAAAACTACAAATTTTTTGATAAAATAGGGCATACACATGGAACAATTTTTACAAGAATCAAAAAAAGCAAGTACCTGTTTTAATCAGCTAAGCGGTGCAGATAAAACGAAGGTTTTAATGCAAATGGCGCAGGCTATAAGGGATTTTAAAAAGAGCGTTATCGCGGCTAATCAAAAAGACATGCAAGAAGCAGACAATAACAATCTTACATCAGCTCTAAAGGACAGACTTTATATTGATGAGAGTAGAATCGAAAATATGGCGCTTGCAATTGAGCAAATAGCATCTTTAAAAGAACCTATCGGTAAAGTTCTTGATGGCTGGGTAACACAAAACAATCTAAAAATAGAAAAGGTATCAATACCGATAGGAGTTATAGGCATTATATATGAATCCCGTCCAAATGTAACTAGCGATACGGCGGCACTTTGCTTTAAAAGCTCTAATGTCTGTGTGTTAAAAGGTGGAAAAGAGGCTCAAAATTCAAATATTGCTATTGCTAATATTTTGCGCGGCGTATTGCAAAAAAATGGTATTCCCCCTTCATTAATATCTTTATTACCTGATTCATCAAGAGAGGGAGTGTCAAAGCTTATTAAAATGGATAAATATGTTGATTTAATCGTGCCCAGAGGAGGTGAGGGGTTGATAAAGTTTGTAAGTCAAAATGCAACGGTTGCTGTAGTTAAGCACGACAAAGGACAGTGTCATACATACATAGATAAAGATGCCATTATGCAAGATGGTATAAATATTGCGGTAAATGCAAAAACAGACCGCCCGGGAGTATGTAACGCTATGGAGACTCTTTTGGTTGACGAGAGTATCTCTAAAGAGATTCTTCCTATGCTCAAAGAGGCTTTTGATAAGACACAAACATTGCTTAAAGGATGTGCGAAAACTACCGAAATAATATCCATAGCAGATGCTAAGGAGGAAGATTTCGATACCGAATATCTTGCAAATATTTTAAATATCAAAATAGTAAAAGGTGTTGACGGTGCGATAGAACATATTGCTAGATTTGGTTCCGGGCATTCTGAAGCAATTATTACACAAAATGTAACAACTGCTGAAAAGTTTTTAAACGCGATTGATGCCGCTGCTGTTTACTTAAATGCCTCGACAAGATTTACAGACGGGGGTGCGTTTGGATTTGGTGCGGAGGTAGGAATAAGTACAAATAAGCTACATGCCCGCGGTCCTATGGGGATTGAAGGACTTACGACATATAAATATAAGATCTATGGTTCAGGGCAGATACGCCAATAAAATCTAGTTGGATTTGGTATTATTACTGTAAGCATCATATGTTTGTTGCATTTTTATTCGAAGATTATTTAGCCAATCTTTATCACGTTTATCTGCTGTAAAAGATTCTAGGAATATAGCTTTTATTTTCTTTGGTTTATAATAGTATTTTTTTATATTATAACACGAAGAAGTTGCAATTAAAACAATTGGTTGCACTCTTAATTTATATTTATCGGCCACTATTTTTGCTCCGGGTTTAAAAGGTAATATTTTTTGTGTTGTGCTCCTTGTACCTTCAGGAAATATGGTGATAACTCTACCTTTGTCAATTCTTTCTTTGCTTGCTTTGAGTAATTTTAAAAGTGAGCTTTTATTTTCTCGCTCAATTGGAATATCATCAGGCAAACTAAGTGTTAGACCAAAAAAAGGTATATCAAAGAGTTCCTTTTTTGCCACCCATGCTAAATCTCTTTTTGTTATTAGCTCCACAACACCTATATCCAAATCGCTTTGATGATTAATAAGAAACATCTCAGCTTCCGGATCCTCTTGACCTAAAACTTCATATGACCAAAATGTACAAAGTTGAATCAGTTTTGCTGAAATCTTTTGTGCTTTAGGAGGCTTTACGAATTTAAAAATTATTATCATAAATGTCATGGAAGCAAATATTACAAATGTTGCATATGCCCAGCTAATTCTTGCAAATATCTTCATTTTTTACCCATCCTACCTTATTTTTGTTAAGTTCAATTCTTGTATATTTGTTTCTCTTGTCCAGCACTTTAAACTTACGGTTTGTCTTTGTTTGTTTAAATACAATACCTTGCCCAATAGGTAATATTTGTATTTTTGAACCACTTTTTATGCATACCGTATCAGGCGGAAGTAGTAGATACATAATGTATGCGCCAACTATTAAAGCCAGTAGTATATAAAATAATTTTCGTCTAAATATTACTACTATGATAAGAATAAACAACACAGCAGCTGCAGCTGCCAATTTTATAACGGTGTGTTGGTCTGTTACCGGCGAGATGTTTGTTTGTGTGCTTACCGTATCGCTTATCACCTTTATGGGAATGGAGATTTTTTGATAATTTTGATTATTCAAATTAAAATAAGTAAAATTAAAATTTTCAAGATTTTTGTTAATAATTAAATAATATATGGCAGTAGATTCCCCCGATCTATTTTCATCAAGAGATTCTAATCCTTGTTTTGTAATATTTTTAAAGTGGATTACTTTTAAGTTTGAATGAAGCGCTTTTGCAAAAAATAATAAAATATTAGATTGGTTATCATATGTCGTTGTTTTGTAATTTGTTACTTTAAAATTATCTGCGATAACTCCTGAAAAATTTTTAGGTGGATTAAGCGTGATTACGTTTAGTCGTTGTGGCTGTAGTTGTGCTGTTGTAGGATATGATGAATTTGTTTCTCTATTGACAGCTGTTGCAGTGATTGGGGGAGTGTATTGACTATTGTTAGAATCATACAGATAAAGAGTATCTATGTGATAAATACCGGATTGGGAGCGTATAGGAGTTAGTGTTGCGTGTGTTTGGTTTAATGTGTATCGCAAAGATGTAAATTTTGGGTTAGTGATAATATATTTAATTGAGACAGGATATATTTGTCCGTTAATGATACGCTTTGGGATAGAATCGTAAGACCAATAGATAATTTTTGTATTAGAAATATTGATGTCATTTATATTGCCCGTAACCACCGATGCTGACTGGGCATATGAGATGGCAGTAAAGAATATAAAAGAGATAAAAAATCTAATCACGCGTTAAAAAAACCCTCTAGCATTTTAACTCCATCGTCACTGCCAAGGAGTTTTTCCACAGCACGTTCAGGATGCGGCATTAAGCCGTATATATTTTTATTTTTATTGCATATGCCTGCAATTGAGTCGGTAGAACCGTTTGGACTTGTGTCATGGTTATTTTGATCAACATATTTTAGTAAAACCTGATCATGATCATATAGCTCTTTTAAAGATGCTTCATCTATATAATAACTCCCGTCATGATGTGCTATAGGTATATTTACAGTCTCATTGATTTGGAATTTATTTAAAAAACTATTGTTATTAGATATAACCTTGAGTTTATGATGACGAGATATAAAATGAAGCTTATCGTTACGCTTCAAAGCACCGGGCAAAAGACCTATCTCTGTTAGTATTTGAAAACCATTACATATACCAAGTATATGTCCGCCGTCTTTGGCAAAATCTATCACACTGCTCATAATCGGAGAAAACTTTGCAATGGCACCGCATCTTAGATAATCTCCGTAACTAAATCCACCGGCTAATACAATAAAGTCGGTATTTTTCGGTAAAACGGTATCTTTATGCCATACTATAGCTGTTTGCGCACCCAATTTATTTAGAGCATATTGCGTATCGTACTCACAGTTGGTGCCTGGAAACTGTAAAATTGCTGCTTTCATTTTATATTTTCTATCTTATAATTTTCGATAACCGTATTTGCAAGAAGTTCTTCGCACATTTTAGTTACATCTTCCTTAGCTTGATTGTAATCTTGTGTATCAAGATCAAGAATAATTCGTTTTCCTATTTTAACATCCTGTATTGTATCAAAATGCAGTGATTTTAGTGCATGAAACACAGCTTTGCCCTGCGCATCAAGAACGCCTTTTTTTAAAAAAATATTTATTGTAGCAGTCATAGTTTTATCCTAGTATTCTATTTAGAACTTCTTGATAAGCCATACTTAAACCGCCAAGACCTTGTCTGAAACGATCTTTATCAAGCTTCTCTTTTGTTGTCATATCCCAAAAACGACAATTATCGGGCGATATTTCATCGATAACAATAATATTTCCGCTACTGTCTTTTCCAAACTCTAATTTAAAATCAACAAGATTTAGATTTTTTTTGGCAAAATATGGACGAAGTATATCATTTATCTGTTTAGCCATTCTACGCAGTTTGTCTAGTTCATCTTGAAAATCAACAAGACCCAAAAGTAAAGCATGTTGATCATTTAACTTTGGATCTCCTAATGCATCATTTTTATAATCAAATTCTACAAGAGTAAAAGGCAAAATTGTACCGTCTTTTATGCCTAGGTTTTTGCTTAAACTCCCTGTGGCAATATTTCTGACAATCACTTCAATTAAAATTACATCAGTCTTTTTATGAAGCATATGATTATCGTCTATCATTTTCACAAAGTGGGTAGGAATGCCATGACTTTGTAGTAACTTAAACAGTTCAACGGATATTTTATTGTTTAACGCACCTTTGCCTATTTCACTAGATTTTTTCTCACCGTTAAATGCAGTTAAATCATCTTTAAACTCAGAAATTAATAATTCATCATCATCTGTAGAAAAAAGCTTTTTGGCTTTTCCTTCATAAACAAGTTTTCCTTTTTGCATCTAATGTGTTCCTTTGGTTATTATTAGCGCTTTCATAATATCAACTGCAACTTGGAGTTGAGCATCTTTTCTTAGCTGTTGTTGCGTAATTATTTTTATTTTTTTATTGCTATCTTTTTTCTTAATGCTTTTATTATGGTCATGGTCTAATTTATATTGTTTGGAATCTTTAAGTAATATAGCTTTGAGATGATCTTGTAGGTCAACCTCTTTTATATCAAATCCGCCTTTATAGGTTTTAATTTCTCCGGGTTTGACCTCTACATCAGGTGTAATACCGATATTTTGTATCGTTCTTCCGCTTGGTAAGTAATATCTCGCAATAGTTAATTTGACAGCCTGATCTTTAGCAATAGGCAGTACAACCTGCACGCTTCCTTTGCCGAAACTTTTTTGTCCAATAATGATTGCGCGTTTATGGTCTTGAAGTGCGCCTGATGTGATCTCTGCAGCACTTGCCGTGCCTCCGTTAATTAAAACAACAATAGGTAAATTTGTCATAAATTTTGCAGGATTTGCTTTATATATCTCATCTTCAGATTTAAGTCGCCCTTTTTGTGAAACAATAATGCCATGTTTTACAAACATATTTACAAGTCCGACTGCTTGATTTAGCAATCCGCCAGGGTTGTTTCTAAGATCTAAGACGATACCCTTGTCCGTATGTCCGTATTTGTTTAGAGCTTTTTTTACACTCGGTACGACATGTTGATCAAAGCTTGTTATTTTTATATATAAAATATTTTTACCTATTTGTCTGGTATAAACAGATTGTATTTTGATTAATCCGCGAATAATATGAATTTTGATAGGTTTTGCTGCGCCTTTTCTATAAACGGTTATATTAATAGGAGTACCTATTTTTCCGCGCATTAGTTTAACTGCATTATTGATATTCATACCAATGGTAGATTTATTGTTTATCATTAAGATGATATCACCGGGTTTGATACCTGCTTTATACGCAGGAGTGCCTTGTATAGGCGCAATGACTGTAAGCATGTGGCTCTTCATGCCCACACTAATTCCCAAGCCTCCAAATTCACCGCTGGTTTCTGTTTGTAGATTTTTATAGCTTTGCTTTATTAAAAATGCAGAATGGGGATCAAGATTTGTCATCAATCCTTTTAGAGATTTGTTTATTATTGTATTTAAAGATTCTTTATTAACATAATATTTTTGGACAATATTGACAACACGCGTAAACTTTTCCAATGCCTTCAAGCGGGCGGTCTCTTTTAATTGTTGTTGTGAAACATTTGCATATAATGAAGAAGGCATAGCCAAACCAAAGGCAACCATAACGGATGCTAGAGTAAGTAGATAAAATTTTCTTTTGAACATAAAAGACCCATTTTTTAAATTTAATTTTTATATCATTTGAATTATACTAAAAACTCATTAATAAGACAATATATTCAAAATAAATTATTACTTATATAAATAGACTCACAAGACTTGACATTAATAGACTCAATATGATATAATCTAACTATTAAATTTAAAGGAAAACATTATGGATAATATTTTTGAAAAATTAACACACAATATGACAGAAGCGATAGAGTCGTCTGTATCACTGGCTTTGCACAATAAAAATATGGAAGTCGATCCGATTCACTTTTTATGGGCTTTACTTACTAATTCCAATTCAGCATTAAATCAAGCATTAAATAAAATGAATATTGACAAAACGGCAATTGAGCTTGATGTTAGGAGCATGGCAGAAAAACTACCAACTTCATCATCAGTTACAAAAGAGAGCATTAGACTTTCTAAGAAATTTGCAGATTCCCTGCAACGTGGAGCTGCCCAGATGACTAAAAACGGCGATTCGTTTTTGGCGGTGGATAGTTACTTAATAGGTAATATAGATGAAGTCCCGTTTAAAGAGATATTGGGTAAATATGTGGATACCATGGAGCTTGCTAAGACTCTTGAATCATTTCGCGGTGGTCAAAAGATAGAGTCTCAAACTGCTGATGAGAATCTTGAAGCATTATCAAAATATGGCATAGACTTAACCAAGCAGGCAACTGAGGGTAAACTCTCACCGGTCATTGGACGTGATGAAGAGATAAATCGTACTATGCAGATATTAATAAGAAAGACAAAAAACAATCCGATTTTACTAGGTGAACCGGGTGTAGGTAAAACTGCCTTAGTAGAAGGATTGGCTCAGAGAATTTTCAATAAAGAGGTTCCGCTTTCTTTACAAAACAAGCGATTAATAGCTTTGGATATGAGCTCATTGATAGCCGGTGCAAAATATCGCGGTGAGTTTGAAGACAGATTAAAAGCTGTCGTTGATGAAGTGAAAAAAAGTACGAATATAATACTTTTTATAGATGAGATACATACTATAATTGGTGCTGGTGCCAGTGAAGGAAGTATGGACGCGGCAAATATCTTAAAACCTGCATTAGCCAGAGGAGAGTTGCGAACTATAGGAGCCACGACTTTAAAAGAGTATAGAAAATATTTTGAAAAAGATGCAGCTTTGCAAAGACGTTTTCAGCCTATTAGCGTAGATGAGCCAAGTGTTAATCAGGCACTGCAAATATTACGCGGTATCAAAGATAATTTAGAGACATTTCACAATATTACGATATCTGATTCAGCATTGGTTGCAGCTGCAAAATTGAGTCATCGTTACATCTCAGACAGATTTTTACCCGATAAAGCTATAGACTTGATTGATGAAGCCGCAGCTGAACTTAAAATGCAGATTGAAAGTGAACCAAATGCGCTTGCATTTGTTAAGCGTAGAGCTCAGGAATTGCAAGTGGAAAAAGAAGCATTAAAGATGGAAGAGTCCGAAAACCATGAAAAACGTCTGCAAGAGATAGAGCAAGAGCTTGCTGATGCAAAAGAAAAACAGCGTGAGCTTGAGTCTCAATTTGAGCATGAAAAAGAGATATTTGAAAAAATAGCTTCCACTAAGTCGGATATAGAAGCAAAAAAACGTGAAGCTGATTTGGCAAAAAATAACGGCGAATACAATAAAGCAGCAGAGATTGAATATGGAGTGGTGCCTAAATTGATCCAAGAGGAGCAATCACTTCAGGAAAAATGGAAAAAGATGCAAAGTGAGGGTACTTTGCTAAAAAATAGCGTAGATGAAGATGCGATAGCTTCAATCGTCAGTAGATGGACTGGAATTGCAGTAAGTAAAATGCTTCAAAGCGAAAAAGATAAAATCATACATGTAGAAGAGGAACTAAACAAGTCTGTCATCGGCCAAGAACGCGCTACACATGCAGTCTCAAGAGCGATTAAGCGAAACAAAGCAGGCCTGAGTGATCAAAATAGACCAATAGGCAGCTTTTTATTCTTAGGACCTACGGGCGTGGGTAAAACCCAGACGGCTAAAACACTGGCAAAATTTTTATTTGACAGTGAAGATGCAATGATAAGAATTGATATGAGTGAATATATGGAAAAACATGCCGTGTCTCGTCTTGTCGGTGCGCCTCCAGGATATGTCGGTTATGATGAAGGCGGACAGTTAACGGAGGCTGTCAGGCGAAAACCATACAGCGTAATTTTGCTTGACGAGATTGAAAAAGCTCATTCTGATGTTTTTAATATACTGCTACAGGTACTAGATGATGGACGTCTAACTGATAACAAGGGTGTTACAGTCGATTTTACAAATACCATTATTGTAATGACCAGCAATATAGCAAGCGATAAAATAATGTCGTTAAATGATAATTATGATAAGATGCAAGACGCTGTTATGGGAGATTTAAAGCTCGCTTTTAAACCTGAGTTTTTAAACAGACTGGATGATATTATTATATTTAATCCTTTAGGCAGTAAACAGATCGAAGGTATTGTGGATATCTTCTTTAAAGATATTGAGCAAAAAGTAAAAGAGCGCGACATCACTTTAATATTGACGCCTAGCGCTAAAGAGTTTATCGCTAAAGCCGGATTTGATCCGGTGTATGGTGCAAGACCGTTAAAAAGAGCTTTGTATGAGATTGTTGAAGATAGATTGGCTGATCTTATCTTAAGTGGAGAAGTAATTGAAGGCTCACAAGTAACGTTTGATGCTAAAGATGGTGTAGTGGAAGTTGTGGTTGCGCATAAATAAACAACTAAAGTGTTGCATTTTTTACATAAGGTATGCTTAACAAGCATTTAAGCAAAATTTTACTATAATTTCAGACTTAAAATTTAATAGAGGATTTGGCATGAAAAGAACGTATCAGCCACATAATACGCCGCGTAAGCGTACTCATGGTTTTAGAACCCGCATGGCTACTAAAAACGGACGTAAGATTATCAATGCGCGTCGCCGTAAAGGGCGTAAGTCATTGACTGTATAGGTCGTTTTGCTCTAATAAAAGAGCATAAAGAGTTTCAATATATTTACAAAAGGGGCAAGCGGATCCATTTTATTGGATTTCTCCTCTTTTATCTTCATAAAAAACATACCCTTAAAGTCGGTTTTACTGCATCAAAAAAAGTTGGAGGAGCTGTTATTAGAAATCGCCTCAAGCGAAGAATGAGAGCGCTTTTTTATCAATATTCAGAATCACTTCAAGACGGATATTATGTTTTAGTGGCAAAGAGTGAACTAAAAGATATAGATTTTACTAAATTGGAAGCTAATTTTACAGCAATATCAAGAAAAGTCGGTTTGGTAAAAAAATGATTCGTAATTTTTTACTTTCTGTTTTAGCTCTTTATCAACGCTTTTTTACTCTGCTAGGCTTTGGAAGCTGTAGATTTTATCCTACATGTAGCGAATATGCTAAGTGGGAATTTGAAAATAATTCACTTTCAAGTGCTTTTTATCACTCTTTTACTAGAATACTGCGTTGTAATCAATTTTTTGAGGGCGGTATTGAATATCCAGTCTTAAACAATCTGAACCTTTGTCCTAAAAAGATGGATATTTGTCTAATTAAATATTGGCTGGTACCAAACAAGAAGAATCGTTATTATATAATTAAAAATTTTAAGTATAAAGGCAAAAAGTGTTTGAAAAATTAACGTCAAATCAAAGATTAATCCTGGCTGTAGCAATTTCATTTGTTTTTTTTATTGGTTATGGTTATTTGTTTCCTTATAAAGCAACAAAAACCGTACATAACACCGCTAAACAAAGCCTGCAAACGAAACATACGAGTTTATTTTCTGAAGCTAAAGCGTTAGCTACAAACAGCGGTTTAAAAAAAGTACATGTAACTCCAAGCAAATCTGATACCTTAGTGGTCGTAAAATCAAAAAGATATATACTAAAAATCGATACACTAGGGCGAATATCTTCGATGGTTTTACTGGCTAAAAAGTATATCACTAAAAAAGGCAATCCGACTCAATTAATAGAACAAAATGGCGAAAAACCTTTGGTAATACGTTTTGATAATGCGGCTTTAAATAAACAGGCAGCAAAAATTGCATATGAAGCCACAGCGCATGAGATTGATGTAAAAAATGGAGCAAAATCGGTTACGCTTATTCAACAGTTACCATCTTTGACGGTCACAAAAAAGATAACCTTTTATAGTAACGGACATTATAGTGTTGATGTTGCTTTATCAAAAGATATAAAATACTCTATCGGTCTTGGACAGCGTCCGATGGTAAAAGCTAAAATGATGACCGTAGAGGGCACCATGATATATTACGGTGACGGTAAGAATAAAATTTTTGAGGATGGCGATGCTAAAGTTAAACATATTTTTCACGATGTTCATTTTGTATCGGCATTTGACCAATATTTTGGCGACATTTTTTATAATATCAAAAAAAATGCAATTGTTACCGTTGTACCGGGAGTAAAAAATAATCCACTAGTTTATATAAGTGGTTCAAAAAAAATGCAACTACAAGGGTATTTAGGTCCTAAAAACTATGAAACTCTAAAATCTTTAAATCCGCTTCTTGTAAATACTATAGAGTATGGATGGTTTACTTTTGCAGCACGTCCTTTATTTTTAGTGCTTGCATGGCTTTATTCTATCTTTGGCAACTGGGGATGGGCGATTGTAGCTCTTACTGTTTTAGTCCGTCTTGTATTGTATCCGCTAACATATAAAGGGATGGTTTCAATGCAAAAAATGAAACTGGTAGCCCCAAAAGTAAAAGCGTTACAAGCGAAATATAAAGGAGATGCTCAAAGGGTTAACGCAGCTGTAATGCAGGAGTATAAAAAACATGGAGTAAACCCTCTTGGGGGTTGTTTGCCTATGGTTTTACAGATACCGATATTTTATGCCATGTATAGACTAATATTTAACACGCCTGAACTTCAGGGAGCTCCTTGGATTTTGTGGGTGCATAACTTAGGGCAGATGGATCATTTTTATATTTTGCCGATTTTGATGGGCGCTACAATGTTTTTTCAGCAACATATTACACCAAATAATTTTACAGATCCGCTTCAGGCAAAAGTATTTAAATATATACCGGTAATTTTTACATTTTTCTTCATAACTTTTCCTGCTGGATTGGTGCTTTACTGGTTAACAAACAATCTTGCATCTATCGCTCAACAATATATGGTAAATAGAAAGTTTGCAACTTTTAAGCAACCTGATGATGAGAAGTCTGTGGAGAAACTAAAATGATTAAAATTGAAGCTAAATCACTAGAAGATGCTTATCAAGAAGCAACTGCACATTTTAAATGCTCCTTAACCGAGGTTACGGTAGAAGTCATACAATATCCAAGCCGAGGGATTTTCGGTTTATTTAAAAAGCCGGTAATTATTATAGCGTCTAAAAAAGAGCCAGCAAGAGAAGAAGAGGCAAAGCAAGAGCACCCCGAACAGGAGCCAAAAAGACAAGAGCAGCCAAAGCAAAACAAGCCAGAGCAAGAAGATCCAGAGCAAAAAGAGCCTAAAAGATTGGTATCTAAAAAGGAGATAAAAGCAAAAGCATCCGATACTCACAAAGAGCATTTCACAGACACTATCTTACCTGTCTCTTTTGTTAGCGGACAAGATGATGACTTGGATGATGATTTGGGTGAGCTTTATCTGACACCTCAAGATGATGAACCTGATGATGAGCTGCGCTATAAGCAGGTGGCAGTTATTATTAAAAAGGAGATCAACAGCCTTTTTTCTAAAATTTGTTTTGATATTGGACCAGTTGAAGTTAGAATGTACAATGAAGACACTTTGCTAGTAGAATTTAACGGCGAAGATGCTGCACTTCTTATAGGAAAAGAGGGGTATAGGTATAAAGCACTCTCATATATGATATTTAACTGGATAAATTCAAAATATCAGCTCCAACTTCGCTTAGAAATAGCAGAATTTTTAACTAATCAAGAAGATGCGGTCTCAAGGTATTTGTCAGGTGTTTGTGCCATAATAGACAAGCAAGGGCATGCTCAGACAAAAATACTAGACGGCGTATTGATTCAAATCGCGCTAAAGCAGTTGCGTCTTAGCTATCCAGATAAATATATATCCGTTCGTACTACTCGTGATAATCTAAAATTTATTGTTATAAATGACTATCATAGTCAATATTGACATGTTATGAATGAAACGATATGTGCCGTTGCCACTGCACACGGAGTAGGCTCTGTGTCTATCATTCGCATAAGTGGCATCAACTCTTTAGATATTGCAAAAAAATTATCACATGCAGACACTTTTGCTCCAAGATATGCTACTTTACTACCTGTTTATGCAGCTGATAACAGCATTATAGATGAAGCTATTTTTTTATATTTTAAAGCACCGCACAGCTTTACCGGTGAAGATATTGTCGAAGTGCAGTGCCATGGAGGTTTTATAGTAGCCCAGCTTGTTTTAAAAACCGTGTTGGGCTATGATGCTCGCTTAGCTAACCCGGGCGAATTTAGCAAGCGCGCATTTTTAAATAATAAAATTGATCTAAGTAAAGCAGAGGCTATTGCGGCGTTAATAGAAGCAAAAAGCGATGATGCCGTAAAAATTTTAGCTACACAATTAAGAGGCTCACTTGGGAGATATGTTGATAATATACGAGATGAGCTGCTATACGTTTTAGCATATTCTGAGGTAAGCATAGATTACGCGGAAGAGGATTTGCCAAAAGATTTGATAGAGCAGATGATATCTAAACTAAACGCCCTACATGCAAGTTTAGCCGACACTCTGCAGGCGAGTAAATCAAGAGAAGGTCTTATGCAGGGCTTTAAAGTATCCATTGTCGGTCGTCCAAATGTGGGTAAAAGCTCACTTCTTAATATGCTTTTAAATTATAATCGTGCAATTGTCAGCGAGATAGCGGGGACTACCCGTGATACTATTGAAGAGTCGGTCAAAATCGGTACACATCTTGTTCGTATCATAGATACCGCAGGTATTAGAGAGGCAGATGATGAAATAGAGCGCATCGGCATAGAGCGCTCTATTGAGGCGATAGATAAGAGTGATATCGTTATCGCCTTGTTTGATAATTCCAGAGCTTTTGATGATGAAGATGCACAGATACTGCGTATCTTAAAGCAGTATAAAACAAAAAAAGAGATAATCGCTATTTTGAATAAGATAGATCTTGATAACCATTTTGACCTAAGTAAATTATCCGAGTTTGATTATATAAAGCAAAATTCTAAAGAAAATGCAAGAAAACTAATAGATAAGCTGCAAGCGATACTAGATAAAAATAATTTCTCAGATGAGACTATGCTTGTTTCTTTACGTCAGATTGAGGCTGTATCAAAAGCAATGCAGGCAATTACAGATGCCAAAGGGCATTTACTTGATCAAGAGTTGGAAATCTTTTCATTCTGCATTACCGAAGCCATTCATGCTATAAGCTCAATTACTAAGGCATTTGAAAACGATGAGATGCTTGATAAGATGTTTGGCAGTTTTTGTCTTGGAAAATAGATGAAGTATATAGCGATAGATCTTGGCTTAAGGCGCATAGGTGTTGCGTGTTGCGTATCTAAAGACTTAGTAATTCCTCTTGATGCCATACAAAGAAAAAATAGAAATCAAGCTGCCGAGGAGGTTGATGATATTCTTAAGAAGTACGAAGCAGATATTTTAGTTGTAGGCATACCAATGGGAGGAAGCGCGCAAGAGGAGATGCAAAGACGGGTGAATCATTTTGTATCGCTGTTAAGCTTTAAAGGCGATGTTGTTTTACAAGATGAAAGCGGTACATCTGTTGAAGCAAAAGAGATGCTAAAAGGCAAGATAAAGCAAAAACGAGACGGCAGGATAGATTCCATCTCGGCTCAGATTATATTACAAAGATTTTTGCAGACTGTTTT
>Ga0256829_1001760_pt1 | contig 17159 bp, 11 predicted proteins | sample 131447metaG_FD_185979 | JGI IMG/M metagenome (GOLD analysis project Ga0256829, IMG submission 185979) | Hydrothermal vent microbial communities from Lau Basin, Pacific Ocean - 131-447 | ecosystem: Environmental > Aquatic > Marine > Hydrothermal vents | place: Pacific Ocean: Lau Basin | collected...
AAAAATCTGGTAAAATATGAAAAATATTAAAACTTTCAGGACAAACAACTGTAGAATGAATATCTTTATGAGCATTATGATGAGCCATTAATGTAACTTTTGATTGATGAGAATGGACTACTCAAGATTTTGTAGAATGATTTATAATGGCAGCAATGTTTAAAATTATGTGAAAATGAACTAATTTTACTATTAAAAAAATTAATTGAAAAATTGAAGTTGGAACAAAAACTGAAAATATATCAAATTCACCCTCTACAGAATATTATCAATGAAAAAAATATAAATACAAATTTGAAAATTGAAAATGGTATAATATTGACACATGAAAAGAATTAAAAAATAAGCCTAAAAATATAGAAAAAATTGAAAAAAATATAATAAAATGAACTGCATCAACTCCAGTAGAATTCTATAAAAATCCTAAAACTTGAGAAACTTATACAAGAACATTAGATTGAACTTATTTTAATTCAAAAGGAGAAATAGTTTATAAAAAATGAATAGATTTTATAAATAATAAAAAAATAGATCCTGATTTTTTACAAAAAATTGAAAAAATAGAAAAACCAATAAATTATAAATGGTCTACTGAAGCACCAATAGATAAAGATGCAAAATCTATAAATAAATATTGAACAAAAACTAGTAATAAAGAAGAACCTACAAATGAAACATGAAAAGATAATTCATCAAATAAAGAAAATGTAAAAAAAGTTGAAAATAATATACATAAATTATTTATAAAAGATTTTGATGATTTTTTTCCTAAAAAATTATTTTGAAAATATGATACAAAAACTCTTAGCCTTGAGAATTCATCTTGAGAAAAAATAGAAATAAAAAGATGGACAGATTGACAATTTACTATAGAAGGAGAAACAGATAAACTTTATTCTAGAAAAGAAATACTAGAAAAAATAAAAAATGATTATCCTGATTATGAAAATAATTTCATAAAAGAAAAAGCTAGGAATAAATATCATAAAATAAAAGATAGTAAGGAAACTTTTATAACTGATTGATGGGCTTTAAGACCAAATGAAAAAATTACAGAAAGATGATTAGAAGTAAAAGAATGATGAAAATTTAGACCTGCTACTCAAGAAGAAATAAATGAATTTTTAAATAATAATAAAAAAATTGAAAAACTATTAAATGAATCTCTAGAACAAAAAATAAAAACTGATATAAAAGATAATTGACTTAAAGAAGCATTATTAAAAAACAAATGAGCTCTTATAAAAGATATATTTTTATGAAAAAAATATTTTAATTTATGGTTTCCTGCACTAATAACAATAGGAGAAATTCATGATAAAAAAGATTTTAATTTAAGTATGTTTTTAAAAGAATTTAGCATAGCATATTTAGGTAGTGCTGCTTTAAATTGAGCTTTTATGTTAAGTATTTGATGATTAAAATTAGTTTTTTCCTCAAAACCTATAAAAACAGTAGGAAAATTCATAAAAAATAATTGGTGAAAAATATTAATTATACCAGCTTGAGTATACTGATGATATCAAACATATATATATGAAAAAACACACTAATTAGTGTGTTTTTTGCTTTATAGTAAATAATATGATAAAATAATAAAAATAATTATTAAATAATAAATTTTATGAATCCAAATCTAAAATCAAATGAAATATTACAAAGCTCTCCTGATGAAAAAATAACAATAAATTCAATTGAAGATTTAGAAAAAAAATTAAATACTAAAAATCTTCCAGATAGCTTAAAATCATATTTTTCTGAACCAATACAAACAACAAGATGAGATCTTGAAGAACTTAGAAAAAAATATATGACAGAAAAACCTGATTTAAAAACTATTAAAGCTTTTTTAGAAAAATCTAGAAATTCTATTTTAGAAAAATCTAAACTTAAATTAAACCAAGTAAAAAAAGTTACATGAAATATAAAGGAATCAATGAAATTTGAAGCTAAAAAAATAGCTGAATGAAAAGAAAAATGAAAAGAAGCTGATAGTTTAATAAATAATGCATTTGAAAAACCTAAAAAAGTAATTGATAAATTATGAAATTCTGAAACTGCTAAAAAAGCTAAAAAAACAGTAACACAAGCAGCTAAAAAAGCTAAAGAAACAACTAAAAAAGGAGTTGAAGCTGTTAAAAAATCAAAATGATTTATAAATTTTATTGATTGATTAGAAAAATTAAAAAAAGAATGATGATTATTAGGATTTTTTGCTACAATAGCATTATTTATACTTTGAATTTTTGGATTTACTAAAGAAAAATTAAAGAAAAAAGCTGAAGAAAAAACAAATGAAGTTTTGAAATGAAAAGAAGCTGAAAAAGTAAAAAAAGAAGTAGTAGAAAGAATAAAAACAGATATTTTAAAAATAGATAAATTACAAGATCCTATAATAAAAGCTGAGCTAGAAAAAATCATAAATGATCCAAATATAATAAGTGAGACAAATCTTATAAAACTACAAAAAAAATTAAAAGAAAATTGAAAACTTACTCTTTTAGACTTAAAATATATTTTATGAGAGAAAAAATTTAGACAACTTCAAAAAGAAATTTTTTCTCCAGAAATGAGAACCTATTTAAAAGCAAAAGCTGAAAAAACAATTGTTGATAAAATATATAAAACTTACAATCTTGATTTAAATAAAGAAAAAAGAGTTCAATTAGAAAAATTAGTCTGAAAATATATAAATGTAGATAACTTTTTTGAATTAGAAAACAAATTAAAAACAAAAGGTGTTAATTTAGCTGATGTATTATGAGCTACATTTTCTCAATGATGAGATATTGCTTTATTTATGATAGAGGCAGTATGAAAATGAATTATTGGTCCATGAAAATTAATGATTTATGCTAGTAAAAAATGAGCAGAAACTGTATCACTATGATTAGCTTGACTATGAGTAAAATCTGATATAAGTTTTGATAAATTCAGAGAAGAAGTACAAAATATGAATTCTATTGAAAGATGATTATTATTGTGAACATTATATAGACATACTTGATTTTTATCTACAATACTTTGAGAAATAGCTTGAACATCTTCAAGATTATTAATAGAATGAATGTCTTCAACTCCTGTAAGTTCATTTAAAGCAGGATTAGCTTGACTTTGAAGTGATATTTCTAGAAAAAATGAAATCTTCTCAAAATTGGAATCAATATTTTGAAAATCAGCATGAGAAGAAGTGATAAAAGATAGTTTAGCACAAATAAAAACCTTAAAAACAAATAATGAAATTATTAGGCTTTTAAATCAAAGTAATAATAATGTTGATACATTTAAAAAATTACTATCTTGATTAAATACTAATGAATATGATAAAAATATAATAGAAATCATAAAAGATTTAGATAACTCAGATTTTACTAAATTTAGAGAAAAAATATCAGAAAAAGTAATTAATTTAAAAAATATATGAATCTCAAAAAATATTAAAAATAAATTATCTCAATTACATTTCCCAATTGAAAAATTTGAATATGAATTTTATCAAAATACTGATAATATTTTAAAATACCAAAGAGAAGCTATAAAAAGCTGAACACTCTCAAAAGCATGAAAATTTTTAACTAAATTATGAGAAATACAATGATATTCCCATTTATCAAGAGATTTAGAAAAACTTCATTTTGAAAATTTAAGTAAAGAACAAGCTCTTACTAAAATGCAAGCATTAAAAAAACTATTTCTAGATTTTCCAGAACTTTCAAGAAGTTTCTTCTGAGCTATTCCTGAAATTGGATTTTTCTGACTAGCATTAGCATGAAAAAAAGAAGATGAATCATTTTATGATACAATGTTTGATACACTACTTTATATGACACCTATTATAGGACCAGTAAAAATGATACTTTCTTCAAAAGTAAGTTTAAATGAAAAGTGATTTCAATGGTATAATCTAGCAGAATGATGAGCTGGTATAGCTCTACTATGAATAGATGCAAGTTATGTTTGAAAAACAATTTTAAGTTGATGAAATTGAACTGAAAAATTTTTAAAAATTTGAAGTCATATTCTAAAACCAGTGACTTGAACATTTAAATTTTGAATAGATAGTTATAAAATGTGAAAAAACCTTTATGATGTAGTAAAAGCAGAATGAAAAATAAATTGGTGAAAACTTTGAGAAAAATCTCTTGAAGCAATAAAAAAATTATTAAACATAAAAAATAAATACCTAATAGCTATTTGAATATTAAGTATATGATGATATATATGACATGAGATTTTTAAAGATGATATTTCAGATGATTATAAAGAATTATTAGATAAATGAATTATTGATAAACAATGAAATATAAAAGATTATGAAAAATTAAAAGAAGAATATGATAAAATGGATTCAAAAGAAAAAGAATCAATAATAGAAATTATATTTTTAATGGCTAGTGTTCCAACAAGTTGATTAGAATTTAAAATAAGTTGAAATAATTTAAATATTATATCTCATAACAAAACAATTCAATCAGACTGGATTTTAAAAGATCCTGAATGAAAAATACTAAAAGCTCTTGATATAATTTGATTTTCAGCTGATACAATCAACTTCAAATATGAAAAACCTGAATAAAATCAGGTTTTTTTTGACTAATAATTTTAAAATATATAATATACAAAATTTAAATATAAAATTATAAATAAAATGAAACTTTCAGAATTTAACTACAATCTTCCAGAAGAATTAATTGCCCAAACTCCAAGTACACCAAGAGATCATTCAAAACTTATGATTTTAGATAGTAAAAAACAAGAAATAAAAGATAAGCATTTTTATGATATATTAGATGAACTATGAGAAAATGATGTATTAGTATTAAATAAAACAAAAGTAATAAATGCAAGACTTCATTTTAGGCTTGAAAACTGAAAAATATGAGAAATATTACTACATAAACAACTTTGAGAAAAAACTTGGGATTGCCTAGTATATCCCTGAAAAAAACTAAAACCTTGAAAAGAAATAAAATTTTATTTAGATCAAGAGAATTTAAATTTTTGATTTAGTGAATGAAAACTGTCTGAATCCCAATCTATGATTGGTTGAGTTTTTGATTGAACTAAATTAAACAATTTAAATCCTCCAATATTAAAAGCAGAAATTAAAGAAATATCTGAAAAATGAAGAATTATAGAATTTGATAAATGATGAATAGAATTCCTTGAAATAATAAATAAAATCTGAGAAATTCCACTTCCTCCATATATAAAAGAAAAACTAGATAACCCAGATAGATATCAAACAATTTGGGCTGAAACTGAAGGTTCAGCAGCAGCTCCTACTGCTAGTTTACATTTTACTACTGAATTATTAGAAAAATTAAAACAAAAAGGAGTAATAATAGAAAAAGTTTTACTCCATATATGACTTTGAACTTTTATGCCTGTTTCTACAGATAATATAAAAGATCATAAAATGCACTGAGAATATATAGAATTAGAAAAAGATGTTGCTCAAAGATTAAATAAATATAAAAAACAAAAAAAGAAAATAATTGCAGTATGAACAACAGCAATTAGAGTACTTGAATCAATGTCTGATGAAAATTGAACAATTCATTCAGGAAGTAAAGAAACTGAGATTTTTATCTACCCTGGTTATAAATGGAAATTTGTAGATTCCATAATTACAAACTTTCACTTACCTAAATCTACTCTTTTAATGCTAGTTTCAAGTTTTGCATGAAAAGATTTTATACAAAAAGCATATAATCATGCTATTAAAAATAATTATAGATTTTTCTCATTTTGAGATGCTATGTTTATAAAAAATAAAGAGCAAAATTAATTTTGCTCTTTATTTTGAAAATGATTCATTTGGTTTACCTTTTTTAAGTTCTTCAACTATATTAAGTATTTGTCTTGCTGTTTTTAATGGTTCAGGAACAATAGCCATATGAAAATTACTTGCATTTCATGCTGTTTGAATAGTAACAGAACCATAATCAAACAAATTAGCAAAAATTCATTTTGTTTTACTATTTACTTCTTGTACATCAGCTAAACTACATTCAGAAACTGTTCTATTTAAAAAAGATATTTGGTCTATACCTATAATTCTTTTATTTGATATAACATACATATCTAGTTCATTATTTAACCAATCTATAAATAAAAACAATATAGAAAACATTGTAAAAATAATTACTATTAGATTTGACATCAAAGTAAATCACATAGTAAAATATACAGAAATAATTATAATTAAAACTAATACACTATATAAAAATAATGGAACAAAAGCCATCCAATGTCTCCTTACAACTTTTTTTACAACTTCTCACTCTCTAAGATGATCTAAATTTAACATAAATTATTTTATTAAGAAATATTATTTTTTAAAAATTTCTATATCTTCAATATATCTTATTTTCCTAACTTTATCTTCATTAAAATATACAAATACTCTATAATTTTTTATAGTAATTGTTACAAATATTTTATCTCCCCTTATCATATTTCAAACAATATCTGAAGATAAAACAGTGAATATATTATCAATAACTAAGTTATAAAAATTATCAGCAATAACAATATAACTTTTTATGATTTCCTCTTCTCAAACTAATCAAGTATTTATAAATAAATTTTTAAAATAAGTTTTATATCAAGAAATATAGTGTTTTAAATATTCAATAGATTTTAAACTAAATTCAATTTTAAACATAAATATCTCATTTAGATTTTAATTTAATTAAATCTTCTTCTAATTCTTGAGCATTTTTTCTTACAGATTTTTTTAAAATATCCTTAGTTTCATTTAATGTATAATATTTATTTTTCATAAATTATTTTATTAAGAAATACTTGGTTTTTTAATATAAAGTGGTTCTATTATTTTTTCTTTTTGAAATTTTATATTCTTTATTATATCAGAATAATTAATTTTTTCAATTAATTCTATACCTTTGTTATCTCAAGGATTAAAATCACCATAAATTTTATTTATATTATTTTTTAGTAAATAATCAATTAAATCAATATTTGAAATAATCTCAATTTCACTATTTATATCTTTTTTTAAAAAACAATCTCTTTTTGAAGAAGTTTTTACAATTGAATAATTATTAAATAAATCAAAAAATGATATACTTGTAATATTTTTATCTATAACAAAATTTATAGTATTTACCATTAAAACTATAGTTCTAATTCAAGTAAAACTACCAGGTCAAGCAACCACAACTAAATTTTCTAAATCATCATATCATAAGTGTGATTTTTTTAAAAAGTCATCAACTAATCATATAAGTTTTTCACTTTCATTTCAAGCAACCTCTATCTCTTTTTGAAAAATAATATTTCTATTATCATCAAAAAGAATTAAAACTCATTTTTTTACAACAGCATTTATAAATAAATTCACTTTTTTATTATTAAAAAATATTTCTTATATATTATAATAATTTTATAAAAACTCAACTTTACAAAGAAAATTATATTTTTACACTTATTAAAATTTATTTTCCATATCAATATATGTTAAAACTAGAAAAAAACACATCTTATATAAATAACTGAAATTTATTTTCAAAAAGTTTAATCCTAAAAGAAAATCAAAATCAATATAAGAAATTATTTATAGTTCAAAATCAAAATGACTTAAATAATTATTCAAAAATATTTGATTTCTTAAATATATGATATCAAGTAATAGATTCTCAAGCAAATCTAATTGACTTATTATTTAACAAAGATTGATTTTATATAATAAATTCTGAAATATTAGAAATAAACATAGATAAAATAAATCAATTAAAATATAATAGTTTAGAACTTAAAACAAATGAAACTATAAATTATGAAGAAACAATTAAAAAATTAAATACTCTAAATTATAGTTTTAATGAATATCAAAATCCAGCTAGTTATAATAAAAAATGAGATATATTAAACATATATTCTAAAGATAATAAAAAACAATATATTATAAGTTTTTGGTGAGACACTATAGAAGAAATAACACAAATAACAAAAATCTGAGAAATAAAAAAAGACACTATAAAGTTAGACAAATTATATATATGAAAAGCTGATAATATAGCTGAAAATCTAAAAACTAATTATAATATTCTAGACAGCATATTAGACAATGATTTTTTAATTATTTTAGACAACTTAGACTTCTATAAATACTATGAAAAAATAATAAAAAAAGCAAAAAATATAATAAGTTTTGACTATTTAGGAAATAAAAATCTAATAATAAAAGACCTAAATATAACAAGTCCAAAAATACAAACTTCACTAGAATTAAAAAATATTTTAAACAAAGAAAAACAAATAAATATTTTCACTAAAAATATAAAAACAATACAAAATTTTATAGATTTTAATGATATAAAAAATACAAAATTAATAGAAACAAAACTAAATAATATAAAAAGTTTTAAGTATAAAAAATGACTATATATATGTGATGATATATTAAATCAAGTATTTACAAAAAAAAGAATTAAAACAAAATTAAGTTCAAACCTAGATTTATTATTAAAGATAAAACCTTGAGATTATGTAGTACATATAGATCATTGAATAGGTATATTCAATGAAATTATCAAAAAAAGACTTCCTTATACTAATAATAGAGGGGTAAAAAGTGAGATTATCAAAGAATATCTAGAAATATTATATGATAAAGATGATAAATTATTTGTTCCAATAACTGAAGTGGGGAGAGTAAATAAATATGTTTGAATAGAAAATCCAAAACTAAATAGTTTATGAACAAATACTTGGGAGAAAAAAATTACAAAAGCAAAACAAGAAGCATGAGAAATAGCTCAAGAACTTATAGAACTTTATGCTCAAAGAAAATTACAAAAAACTTATGCTTTTAAAGATTTTGAAAAACAACAAGATGATTTTAAAAATAGTTTCTCATATATACATACACCTGATCAGAATCAAACAATAAATGAAATATTAAATGATTTATCTCAAGATAAACCAATGGATAGATTACTTATATGAGATGTGTGATTTTGAAAAACAGAAATAGCATTCAATGCAATATATAAAACATTTTTGAATAAAAAACAATCTATATTTATAGCTCCCTTAATAGTTCTTGCATATCAACATTATAATAAATCACTTGAAAGATTTAAAAATCTATGAATAAAAATAGCTGTTTTAACTAGACTTGAAACTCCAAAACAAGAAGAAGAAATAAAAAAGAAATTAGCTTCCTGAAAAATTGATTTAATAATATGAACTCATAAATTACTAAGTGATAAAATTAATTTCAAAGACTTATGACTTATAATAATAGATGAAGAACATAAATTTTGAGTTGCTGATAAAGAAAAAATAAAAAACTTCAAAGCAAACATACACTCTCTTGCTATGTCTGCTACCCCAATACCAAGAAGTTTAAATATGGCTCTATCAAAATTAAGAGAAATTTCTATACTTAAAACTCCTCCTGTTAATAGACAAAATATTTCTACAATCATAAATAAATATGAAGAAAATATCATAAAAGAAGCTTGAACAAGAGAATTTGAAAGATGATGACAAATGTTTTTTGTCCATAATAGAGTTGTAAATATAGAAAACTATAAAACTATCTTACAAAAAATATTTCCAGATAAAAAAATAGTTGTAGCTCATTGACAAATGTCATGAATAGAACTTGAAAAAAGAATAATAGCATTTCAAAAAAAGAAATATGATATATTAGTCTCTACAACTGTTATAGAAAACTGAATTGATTTATCAAATGTAAACACAATTATAATAAATGATGCTCCAAATTTCTGACTTAGTCAGATTCATCAACTTAGGTGAAGAGTATGAAGAAGTGAAAAAAAATGATATTGCTATCTACTTTATAAAAATGAAAATCTAAAACCTGAAACAATAAAAAGACTTAAAACAATTGTAGAATTTAGTTACTTGTGAGCATGATTTGAGTTGGCCATGAAAGACTTAGAAATAAGATGATGATGAGATTTACTTGGTTTTAGACAAAGTGGACAATCAAGTCAAATATGAGTCAATTTATATTTAAAATTGATAGAAGAAAAAATAGAATTTTTAGAAAACAAAAATATAGATAAATATCAAGAAACTAAAAATAATATAGATACAAAAATAGATATAGATATCAATTTAGATATAGATGATAAATATTTCAACAATGAGATAGATAAACTAAATTTCTTCAGAGAAATAGAAAATATATACTCAATAGAACAATTAGAGGAAATAAAACAAAACTTTATTGATATAAATTGAAAACTAAGTCAATGATTTAATAATTTATTTTTACTACTAGAAATAAAAATAAATTCAGCAAAATATAAAATATCAAACATAAAAAAAGTTGGTATAAACTATCAATTAGATTTTGATAAATCAATAAAACTTGAAGAACTAAAAAACTTTCTTGATTTAGATAAGCAAGTAAAATTTGTTGTAATAACATGAACTAGATTAAGAACTTCAACTAAAAATTTTGAAAATCCTAAAAAATTCTTAGAATACTTAAGTAATATTTTCAATAAAAAAGTTTGAAAAAGAAAAATTACAAAAAAAAGTTAAAAAAAACATTTTTTCTAACACTTTCTTGACACAATATAATTATAATATTACTTACTTATTTATTAATAATAAAATTATATAAATGAAAAAAATTGCTATACTATTATTTTTATGACTTGCTTTGGCTAGTTGTACTACACAAGAACAAAAACAAGTTACACAAAATAATAAACAAACAAATAATAATTTAACAACTAATATAAATAAAAATATGGAAAAAACTGGAGCAACTCAAAACTGAGATACAAAAGTTATAATAGATACAAACAATCCTATGGCATGAAAAACTTTAGTTTTTGATATAGAAATAGTAAAAATAGATAAAAAAGGGAAAAATAATACAAAAAAAGATACTGTGGAAGTATGAGATAGTATAGAAGTAAACTATAAATGAACTTTTACTGATGGTACAAAATTTGATTCTAGTTATGATAGAAAACAAACTCTACCTTTCACTGTATGAGCAGGTCAAATGATTCCAGGTTTTGATAAAGCTGTAGTATGAATGAAAGTTTGAGACAAAAAAACAGTTACACTTAAACCAGAAGAAGCATATGGACAAAGAGATCCAAATAAAAAACAAGAAATAGTAATTACAGCTGCTGATAAGAAAAATCTTGAAGCTGCTTGATATGAAATAAAAAAAGGAGCAAAACTTCCAACTAGAATGGGAGAATTAGAAATTCTTGAAGTTGAAAAATAAAAACTTTTTAATTAATTTAAAAAAATAAAAGGACTAGTAATAAAAAATTACTAGTCCTTTTAAAATAGATAAATTCTAGGGTACCGGTACCCTAGAATTCTAATTCATCTAAAATCAAATCCTTATATTTATCTATTTTATCTTTATTTATTTGATGATAACTTGTCCATTTATAATTATTTATATCATCTACTACATTATGTTTCAATGGATTAAAATTCACATAAGCAAGAACTTTATATAAATAATCATCATTATCTATAAGTTTTGCTTTGAACCTTCATTCAAATACAGGAAGTTTAATAAGGGTACCGGTACCCTTATTTTCTAATGGATATTTTACTCTAAACCAAACAGAATATGCTCATTGTACTTTTTTCATAAATTTTGAAACTTGGGTACCAGTACCATCAAGATTATGAATAATAAAATGAAAATGATTTGGTAAAAAAGTCCAAGAAACAATTTTTAATTGTCAATTAAATTCTTCTACATATTTTATTAAATATGAATAAAATTTCTTATAACATCATTCATCTTTAAAAAGAATAGATTTATTATATCATCTATTATAAATATGATAATAATTATTTTCCAAAAATGGATCTCTTCTATTTCATCTTCACATGGGTACCGGTACCTTAATTGATAATATAGCTATATTATATAAAAGCTGAATTTTGTCAAAAGAAAAAGGGTACCGGTACCCTTTTTTATCACAAAAAAAGAACTCTTTCAAAAAGAAAGAGTTCTTTAAAAATAAATAATAAATAAATATTTTTATAATTAACTTTTAACTAATAAACTAATTATTTAGTTTCAGTTAAAGGTAAAGTACCCATGTTAGTATAATTAACTGCACCAGTAGTTGTTTTACCTAAATTAACTGTAGCATTAGTTAAATTAACTGTCCAATCATGAGAATTAGAAGTTGAATCAACTACAGCATTTGGGAAAGTAACTATATAATGAACAGTAGTTCAAGCAGTTACATTTTTATAATCACTAAAAATAACAGATCCACTATAAGAAGTACCATTATTATTAAGTGTACCAGTGGCAGCTAAATTAGTATCAGCAACTGAATCTTTATATACTTTAACTTCAGTAATATCTCCAGTATAACCAGAAATATTTGCTTTAATATATGCACCAGTTAATACAACTTCATTATTACCAGTAGCAGTAACACTAAATCTAAGTGCTGAATTAGCTAAATCTTTATTAGTATTAGTATCTTGAGCAACAACTGCCATATTTTGAGATACAATATTTGCATTTCAAGTTATATCAGAACCTGTCATAGCTATTTCATTACCATTACTAGACATTATTTTTGAACCAGTAAGAGCTAAATTAACAACAACATTAGTAGCATCAGTATTTAAATTTACATCAGCAACTAAGTAATAAACTTTTGTACTATCTTGAGATATTACATCATCAGTGTTGATATTTTTAAATGTAACACCTGTAGAAGTAGCAGTTGTAGCTTGATCAACAACAACATTACCTCCATCTGTAATAACTTTGAAGTTATTTAAATCATTTAAATTAGAACCAGTAAATACTAAATCTCTTAATTTAACATTATCATTTGAAGCTCTAACTCTAAATGCTAATATTTTATTATCTGTAGAACCAGCTAATAATACTTGAGATAAAGGATTTTGATCACTATCACTTAAAGTTCCTTGTGCTTGAGCAACTGTAAATACTGCAGAAGGAGCTGGAGAATTAATAGTAATTCAACCATTAGCAACAGTACCTGAAGTTAATACATCTGATAAATCAGCAGTATGAAATTGAACTTTTAATGTACCATTTGCAAAAGCATCTGATAAATCAGCTTTTACAGTTAAAATCATAGGTTGATCAGTTATAACACCATTAACATTTTCAAAAGTAATATCATTACCTGAAGCAACATCTAATGTTTTAGTTTGAACAGCATTTCCATTAACATATAAAGTTAAGAAAACATTGTTTTGTGCAGCACCACTATAAGTAACAGTATAAGCCGGATTTGATACTGAAACATTATTACCTTGAGTTACTTTTAATGCTATAGAGTTTAATTCTACATCATTTGAACCTTGAGCAACAGTAGTATTACCTAATCCATCAACTTTATTAATACTTACATTTGTAGTATCAATTACAGTAGATATAGCAGAAATAGAACCAACACTACTTGTTACAGTATTTTGATTAGAAACATATTCAGGAGTAACAAAATCAGAAAGTTTTAAATCATTAAATTTAAAAGTAACTGAAGGAGCAGTATCTCTTATATCTGCATATATTCTAACATCATTTTGTCCAGCAGCTAAAGTAGCTATACCAGAGAATTTAGCTTCAGTATCAGTAGTTTGAGGAGCCCAGTTCATTACAGTAGAACCAATTTTAATATAAACATTATTAAAAATTTTATTTGCTCCACTAGCAGAAACACCACCAATTGTAAATGGTAAATTTAAATCTTCTAATGTAACAGGAACTTTTGAAGAAATTGTACCTTTTAATAAAGTTACATCATCTGTACCTTTAGCTACATTTTGAGATAAATTAATAGAAGTATCTCTAGCAAAAGTTAAATCAGATCCATTAGCTGTATATAAAGCTAATTTTAAGTTATTTAAAACTTTAATTGTACCAGCATCATTTTCATTAATAGTAGATCTAAATCCACTAGTAGCTTCATCAATATTTACATCAGTATCTTTTCTGATTTCAAATTGGTAAGTATCACCATCATTGTTATCAACATTATCAACTAATCATTTAACATAATAAGTTGCAGTAGCTGAATCTTTAATAGTATCATTTACAGTAAATGTAATGTTTTTAGCATCAGTAGAAACTGATTCAGAAACTTTTTTACCATTTCTTTCTAAATAAACTTCACCTAAGTTAGATAAATCAGCATTACCATCTTGTCTTAATGTAATTGATTTGAAAGCAAGATCTCTTGTTTCAGAACCAGTATAAGCATTATGAACAGTAAATTTACCTAATTCAACAGGAGAAGATAAATCAGTATAAGTTAAATTAGTTCCTCCTGATTTAAAAGTAGCAGAAGCTACAGTATAACTAGCAGTTTGTAATAAAGGAGTAGTAAAACTTGAAGCAACAGGAACTGAAGCATCAGTAACTTCACCTTTAAGTTGGAAATCATTACCAGCAACTGTATCTAATTGAACATATAAATCTAAAGTTTCAGTTTCACCAGCTTTTACAACAAATGCAGGAGCAAATGAAATAACAGCAGTATTATCAGATGAGAAAGCAGCTTTACCAGAAAGTCTTAATCCATCTTTTTCAAACCAAATTCTTGTTCCAGTTGGAATAGAAGCTAAAGTAAGTTTAGAAATTTTAACATTTCTAATTGTAGCATCTTCATTACCAGCAGTAAAATCAACTTTAGCAAATCTAACAATTCATTTATTTGGAATTTGAGAACCATCAGTTAAGCTTAAAGGAGAAGTTGATACTTGTAATTCATTAGTAGTAGCTGCAGTATTTGCAGTAGTATCTGTAGAAGTAGTATCAGTAGTAGTTCCAGTAGTAGTATTAGTATCATCACCTAAATTAAGTAAATCACCTAACCCTAAATCATCAGTACTAGTAGCTGAATCCATAGCATTAACTGTCCATTGAAAAACTAATCCTCTAGTAGCAGGAGTATTATAATCAGTAAAAGCTGAATTTAAAATTCCATTAGAAACAGCAAAATCTACTAATTGTTCTTGCCATGATGTACCTTTAGTAGCATCATATTTATATGCATCACCATATGCAGCAGAAACCATCATACCTAAAGCTTCAGCTTTTGAAATGTTAGCTTCTGGTCTAAATTTAGCATTTTTAGCTAAATATCCATTATCTCTTAATGCTTCAACTACATAACAAGCCCAATTATTTGGAGTAGTAGCTGTAACATCAGAATATTCATTATCACATTTTGTTTTTTTAGTTAATTTAGCAACTGAAAAAGCTACAGCAGCAACTTCATCTCTTTTAACTAAATTACCTAACTCATATTTAGAAGTATCATTAGTATGACTAACAATAACTCCTTCAGCAGCTAATTTATTAGCAGCATCAACACTTGCAGTACTGCTTGCACTAACACCTGTAACAGTAGTAGCTGCTACCAATGTAGTCATAGCAATAGTTGCAATAACTTTTTTAAATAAGTTCATGTATTCTTATTTAGTAAATAAAAATTTAAGTTAGTTTAAAATTTCAAAGATTTTTTCTAATTCTTTATTGAAAATATTTTCTCAAAAATTACTTCTAGCAATTTTCAAAGATTCTTCTCACATTTTTTTTCTCAAAGTAGTATCTTTTATCAAAGTTTCAGTTTTTTGTAAAAATTCTAAATCAGAATTACACAAAAAACCATTTTTTCAATCTTTTATAATTTCTCAAACTCATCAAAAATTAAATCAAACTATTGGAAGTGATAAAAACATCATTTCCAATATACTCATTCAAAAAGAATCAATCAAAGAAGGAAATAAAAAAATATCTGATTGTATAGCATAATTAAATATATCATCTTGTGAAAGTTTTCACAAAAAAGAAATATTTTTATATCAACTATATTTTTCAATATATTTATCTAATTGCTTTCCTTCTCATCATATAATCAAATTAAAATCATATTTACTTTTTAAAAAATCAAACATTTTAAAAATAACTCATATATTCTTTCAAGTTACCCATCTAGAATATGTTAAAAGTGTTATTTTTCGTTTTTGTCTTTCTTTTTTCCTATTGTATTCAATAAAAATATCAGATACAACAGGATGCAAGATTTTAATTTGTCTACTTTGTCCAAAAATGTCCAACAAAGAATCTTTTATATATAAACTATTAGCAACTAACAAGTCTATATAATCAATAGAGAATTTTTCAAATCTTTTTTTTAAGCTAACAAAAAAAGTGTTATGTTTTTTTTCATAATACCATGGAAAATGATGATTCCACCAAATTAATTTAAATTTAGCTCTAAATAATATTTTTGAAATAACTCAAACAAAATGCATTGGAGAGTTTCAAGCAAAAACAATATCATAATCTCTAATTTTATAAGCTATAATAAAATAACTTATAATTTTAAACTTTGAGCTAATTTCCATAACTAGAATATCTAAATCTTTTTTAAAATTATTTTTTGAATATAAAGTAGTAAAAAAACCTACTTTATTATCTTTTGATAATTTTTGGTATAAAAAAATCATCATTTTTATAGCTCCTCACATCTCTACAAATCTAGGATGCAAAACAGCTATTTTTTTTCTTTGTGGTATCATAATAAAAACATAAAAAACGGTTAAAGCCTTAACCCATAGTTGTTCAACAACCCTGGGAGACAATAGTAAAATTAAGAAAAACTTCACTACTAACCCCCAGAGTTATTTTATAACTTATGAGTTATTAATTAAACATCAAAAAATGTTAAAGAGCCAATAATTTTTTATTGGCCCATATAATACTAAATTTTTATACTAAAGTCAAACTTGTAGCCTTATATTTCACATAGTCTTCACATAAAAAATAAAGTATTTAATTAAAAATACTTTATTTCTTATTTATTTGATATTGTATTTGATAAATTCATAATTGGCTGCATTATAGCAATTGCAATAAATCATACAATAACAGCCAAAACTATAATAATTACTGGTTCTAATAATTTATTTATTGATCCTATAATATTATCTACTTGTTCATCATAAAAATCTGCTACTTTTACAATTGTTTGATCAAGTTTTGCTGTTTCTTCTCAAACTCTAATCATTTGAATCATCATTTCTGGAAACATTTTATCTCACTCTATTGATTCCCAAATCTTAGTTCATGATTTTACACTTTCAGCCAAAAATAAAACTCTTTG
>Ga0256829_1001761_pt1 | contig 17138 bp, 20 predicted proteins | sample 131447metaG_FD_185979 | JGI IMG/M metagenome (GOLD analysis project Ga0256829, IMG submission 185979) | Hydrothermal vent microbial communities from Lau Basin, Pacific Ocean - 131-447 | ecosystem: Environmental > Aquatic > Marine > Hydrothermal vents | place: Pacific Ocean: Lau Basin | collected...
TGGTTCAAACCATACTGTCTTATTGATTGCATTTGCAATTGCATCTTCTAATGTGAAGAATGTAGATGATGCTACTATTTCGTGGATTCTTGTTCTGTAATCGTCTTGAGTTGTTGGTTCAACTATGTAGATTATGACTGGTTCTGATTTATACATTTGGTGTCCTTTATGTGATTATAGTTGTGTTATAGGAATTTGTTTATGCCAAAGTTGGTTTATGTTGTTCCAGAAATTTAAATCTTTTTTTTGGGTAGTAAAAACTACATGCAATTATGTCCTTTGGGTTGCCTATTTGCTGTTTAATGATTCTGTCAAGTCTTTCATCAAACGTGCTTAAGCTTATCCATGTTTGATTTACTTCATGCACATATTTTTCATAAGCTTGGTTTCTCTTTAAGAAGTTAATTAATGTTGTTTTTGTTATTTCGTATTCCATTTTGTCAATCCTTTATATATGGTTCCGACGTGAAAACAAACCTCTCTTCCTCTTGGGTTCTATCGCACCCTATCCGAATTAGGTCTGACTTCTGTCAGATCCTAATTCCCTCTTGGGTCTTCTGATGGTAAGCATACAATACCATCTGCTAAAATTACTAAATTCATAGTTTTCTCCTTGCGATTAAGATGTGAACCAGAGCTGTTATGCTGTTTCTGGTTCAGTTTGTTTATCTGCTAATAAACTGTCTAATTCATTTACAGATACTATCTGACCGATGTTGCTATATTTGTCCATCAGTTCAGATCGTTTCTCAGCGTTACTGAGTTTTACCTCATGCTTATAAGTACCGATTGTATCGTCCATCAGATCAAGTGCTGTTTCAGCTACTACGATACCAGTGTCTACTGTTGTGTCACCTAAAGATGCGATTCTTTTAAGTGTGCTACTGAAGTATACTATTGCTACTAATGTGATGATTCCAGCGATTGCTATTGTTGTAAATTCCATTTTGAATTTCCTTTTTATTTAATTTGAATTGGCTATAAGGTCGCTACCCTCTTTAGTATTTATTCTGCAGAAGAGCTACAGATAGTTCAAATATATATTTATATATATTATCACTGAATAAAAGTTCTATTGCCATATCCCTAGCACAATGTACCAGAGAGAGTTTCCATATCATATGGTGGTTCATATGGTTCGAAGCTGTCCATTATTGTCTCCTTGTTAATCAGATGTATATCACTGAATAAAAGTTTGATTGTTATGGAGGATTGTTTTGGTTATTTATTTATATATATAAGAAATATTATCTATATAATATAACTGTGAAGTTTATTTTTATATATATATAAAAAACCTTTTCGGATTCTCTGCAGACCACTGCAGCACGGACTAAACCCCAAAACTTAGAATTACCTTATGGTAATTTAAAAAGGTAATTAATTTTATTACTAATAAGTAATGTTTAAGCCTTTAAGGTGTATAATTTTTTTATCTTTATGTGAAGGATATAGTATGAAAAAGATAAGAGGAGTTGAACTAATGATTAACAATAAACTTTACAATGTATTTATGATGGAGACAACTGGTTCAGCTAAGAAACTAATGCTAGAAATATTAATTGAGATGGATCCAAATACTAACTTTATTACAATTGGTGGAACCACGTTGCATAACCTAATGGATAAAACAGGAATGTCTGAGTCAATGGTTAGAAAGGTAGTTAGTGAATTAAAGAGTTTATATCTTATTGAACCAACCAAGAAAATTAAAGCTGAGTATGTTATTAATCCATCTTTTGCAATCAAAGGTGATACTGGTTCAGTGTGGAGAAGCTATGGTAATCTTGAAAGAAGTAGAGGAAATGTAGATGCGACTGTTCCCAATGTTGGAGGAGTTAAGATTAAAGGAAAGAATCTTCTGCTTAATGATATTGACTTTGGGATTATTGGTGCTGATGCTGATGAGAAAGAAAAGCTTAGAGATATTTACTATGGATGATCTGGTTCCGTTCTATCGCAGTTGCCACGGAAAAAGAAAAACAAATAGAGTAACAGCTATAAAGCTGCTACTTCTATTTTCTTCTTAGGAGTTATATCTCCTAAGAATATGCCTTTTGCAATGTTTACAAGGAACATTACCTCATCAGGTAATTGTTCGTTTCTTTTGTCTCCTACGAGACCAACATCTCTTGCCCACTCAAAGAGTGTTGCGTATATTGCTGACTCATTGTCAGCATCAACATTGGCTGCTTCCATAGCTGAAGCAAGTGCCTCAGCTTGCTTCCAGCCTGTTTCCGTTAAGATGACTTTGTCATCGCTATTTGTTGTTACGTATCTGTCAATTGTGATTTTCATAATTGATCCTTTTAAATTTTGTGGATTTTATCCACTCAATAAAAGTTAAGCTGTCACGGTGTTAGTGTCAGCTAAAAAAAGGTACTGAGGTACCTATGGGGGGGGCGTACCCCAATCAAATTCCTTTGGAAACGAGGATACGGCTCATGTCGCAAAAATATATAGTTTTCCCTAATATTTTAACCTTAATTAAAACTTAATGCTTCTCTAGCAAATTTATACAATTTTTCACTAATGGCTAACCTTGATGTAATCTTTATATTGTAAAGTGCTGTTGTTATTTTACTTATATAGCTGAACCAATGAAGCTATGGTATAATTCCAGATATATGACAAAGGATACATATGACAACAGCAAACAGAATAAGTGAATTTGATCTTGAGAGTATCAAAGATGAACAATGGCTTACAAATAAGCAGAGAGATTTGGTTCAGGCATTATTAAAGAATAATTATCATGTCAAGAGAGCATCTGATGATCTTGGAATTATTTATAGAACCACACAGAAAAGAGTTAAGGTGTTGAAGAAGAAGATACTTAAGATGCAAGTTGATGACTATATTCCTGAAGGGATGATAGCTACAGGAACCAGCACATACTATAGTGTTGATGAGGAGACGGGGGAGAAAAAGGAGAGAGGTCAATGGATCAAAACAAAGAGAAGTGAGCAGGATGAGCTTGAGGCTATAAAATATGTCACGAAAAAACTTTCTAAGAAAGTTGATGGGATAGCTGAACCAAAGAAGATTCCTGAATATACTGAAGATGGAATGCTTGTTGTGTATGTAACTACTGATATGCATCTTGGAGAATATGCATGGAAAGATGAGGCTGGGAAAGACGTAAATACAGAGAGTGTATATAATAATACATTAGGTGCTGCTGTACTATTGAATAAAACTACACCAATGGCGAAGACAGCAATTGTATTGGATCTTGGAGATACACTTCATGCAAGCAATGATGCGAATAGAACCAAGAGCGGGCACGAGCTTGATGTAGATACAAGACATGCAAAAGTCTTCAAGATGCTTGTGGACCTGAAGATCAAAATGATAGATATGGCACTTGAGAAACATGAGGAAGTAAGATATGTAATAGTCCCTGGGAATCATAGTGATTTAATAGGACATTATCTTGTTGCAATGCTTAGTGCATATTATAGAAATGAACCAAGATTTAGTGTTGATGAGAGCGCAGCTATGCATAAGTATTATAGATTCGGAAAGACGCTGCTTGGATTCCATCATGGACATGCGACAAAACTTCAGAGATTGCCAGAAGTAATGGTATGGGACAGAAAGGAAGATATCAGCGATACGGATTATAGATACTGGCTTACAGGTCACGTACATCGCGATACGGTAATTGATAATCCTATCTGCAGAATGGAGAGCTTTAGAAACTTGACATCTAATGATGCATGGGCTGCAGGAGCTGGATATAGAGGAATAAAGCAGGCTGTTGCAATTACATATTCAGATATGTATGGAGAGATAGCAAGAAACACAGTGAATATAGCGGAGGTGGAAAATGCTAAACGATGAAGTAGATGATAGATATCCAGTGAAAAAGAAATAGAAAGGACAGGGGCATGGATAATAATATTAGATTAAGAATGTATCCACTTGATGAAATAAAAAGAGAGTCAGATATTGTACGAGAGGCTAAGGCTCAAACAATGATGAATGAAGTTCCTGGGCTTGCTGCCTCAATGGGTCTGTTGCATACAGATGGTGGAGACTACATGGCAAGAGGAATAATTAATAGAGACTATAGAGGTCACGCAAAAGATGGAGTAAAAGGTGATAAGATGGTTGGCAAGCTTCCATGGCATCCAACATTCAGCAATGAAAGCCCATATAGCAACGCAAAAACTCCAGGTGGACAATGGATTAGTGACGACTACAGACCGAGCGTTCAGATGGTAAATGACGGAAGAACGAGAGGGCTTGCTGAGTATATGGCCAATGTGGAACCAGACTCAAAACTGCTTACGCCTATACCAATGAGAAGAGACTACTTCGAGAAAAGGATAAAATAGGCATGGATGTGTTTGAGTTGCTTGGAACCATAGATAACAAAAAGGAAGTATTCAATCCATGGCTTCCTTCATGGACATATAATGATGAAGAATTATATGGGATCAAGAAAGAGTATAGATGCGATGAGAATGGATGGTATGAAACTATAGAGATTAAAGAAACTCAATACTATAATAAGGACCAATAAAGCTTTGCGGATGTATAATAAATAATATCAATAAGAAAGGATCAGCGATGATACCTAATGATAGTATATGCAAAAAGTGTGAGTTTTACTCGTCATGCTACGACGGTGAGTTCCAATGGTGCAATAAAGCATTGTGCCATATAAGTGCAGTAAAGGAGTGCAAAAATGCTACTCCTACTAAGTAATCTAAGAACTGGATATGGATAGGTGATCCTCTAGGAAATAGATAAATTAAGAAAAGTAAAATTCAAGAAAAGGAGGAATTCATGGCTTGTAAAACAAAAGCGAAAGCAAAGAAAAAACCTACTAAGAAAATGAAGTAGATATATAGAGTCCACTAAGGTGGGCTCCAATATATGTATAGGAGAATACAATGGATATAAGTGAATACCTTGATGAAATAAACTTCCTGCTTGACGAATTTCATGGAGATGAAGAGAAGTGCAAAATGATTGAGTTCACAATGATGTCAATAGCTAACCAGAGCGGATGGGATATTGAGAGAGAAGTGATTGAACCAACGGAAGACATACCTATATCAGAGAAAAAGGAAAAGAGATGAATAGAATAGATGCAAAAAAAGAATTTTGGGAAAAAACATTTAAAGAAACTTTCCCAACAATGGATGATTATAATAAAGTACTTAAAATGAGTTATTATGGTTCTGCTATAGATAATTTTATTAATAAAATATATGATGATATTGAATATAAGATTTGTGAAAATTGTAAGTTTTTTTATATACCAGAAGTTGAACATTTGAAAAATAATACTGAGTGCGATTTAGGAGTAGTATCCATACATTCCATAGAAGGAAAACTAGTTTCACCAAATTTTGGGTGCAATAAATGGATTAAAAAAAATTAAATAACAACCTAGAAAAATATACTACTTTATCTAGAAGTAGTCTGCCCAAAATACCCCAAATAAATATAGTGGCATTAGGCAAGGAGGCTCGCACCGTACATCAATGGACTACAGGCAAGCGAAGCGCAGCTCCTGAGCGAAGCGAAGGATCCATTGATGGCGTAGCGTACTGACGCAGCCGTAATGTCCACGGATGTCAATAGATGAACCAACATCAATACAAAATATATGTTGATGTTGGTTCCAACTGTTCGGAAACACCTAACAGTTCAGATGTTCGGAAATGCCGAACTACTTGATTTTTGGATTATGAAGATGTGAGAATGAATCGGCATTACCGCTGCGCTAGCATGCCGATTCGGAAAGTGGTGAGGTGCAGACTAAAGCTAATTAAGATTAAATTAAGCAAATAATAACTGAAATAATAAAGTCCCACTATATATTATATATATAAAGCATAATACAAAATTTCTAAATAATAAAAAAAGGTGACATTTGTCACCATTTTCAAAAAAGGTGACAAATGTCACCATGATGAAAAGTATATGCACAAATAGATTAAGATACACAAAAGCATAAATAGTATATAATACATATAATAAACAAAAAGGATACGCAAATTATGGACACAGAAAAAATGAACAAAATGACAACAGTAAGAGTAACTAAAAATGTTACTACAAAACTAAAGCTTCTATCTGCACTAAGAGGAAACGCAGAAACTATAAGTTCAGTAATTGGATCTCTAGCTGATAAAGAACTAAAAAGATTTAATATACCAGGAAATAATGATGATTAATAATAATTCAGGAATATACAAAACTGGAAAAGAGTATACTGTGCCACCAAGCAATATAAAAATGGATGAAGGAATAGTAGAGTTCAATCAACTTAAGAGTGATGCAGAATATGAGTCAGTAAAAGAACAAATCAAAAAAGATGGACAGCTCCAGCCAATATACATAAGAAAAGGATTATGTGTTGATGGAAGACATAGAACAAAGATATGTAATGAACTAGGAATAGAAGTTAGATGTATCGACTTAATAGATACAATGAGTGATGAGCAGTGTGTAAGAATATCAAACACAAACATATTCGGATCAAGAAATGATGGACCTAACCAACTTGCAATAAAAGCATATAAACTTGTGAAACAATTTGGATACAAAGATGTAAAAGCTATAGAATTGGTAGGAATATCAAAAACTACTGGAAAGCAATTAATGCCAGCAATTAGATATTTAGTTGATAATGGTTATGAGTGGGTAATAGATAAAGTACTAAATAAAGAGTCATGTACAATATATGATGAAAAAGAAAATGTTGTATATAGGGGAAGTAGTTTGAGAAAACTAAAACAAGTAATATATGACATAGAAGATTCTGATAACCTAGAAGACGAAGATGACTATATTGAACTAGTGATAGATTATAATTCAATAATAAAATCTGAAGCTGATAGAGTGGTATTTTGGGATAGATTTGGAAAGAATGATATGCTTACAATAGATGATAAAGTATTTATATGTAATCTATTTAATAGAAAGTACATTGGTGAATAGCTAATTGCAAGCTCACTAAAGAAAAGATTAAGCTAAGCTGATATACAATTACAGTGTACAAAGAATCTCATGAAAGGAATTACTATGATGCAATATCAACTTAACAATTATAATCAGCAGAATAGTAGTTCGAGTATATGGCTAAAGGTCATCTGCTAAAGGCTTCATAGAATCAACCCTCCTTGTTTGGTTCTCTGAAGTATTTTCAGAGATTCCAAAATCCCTCTAAATACATTCATCAATATCAAATATTCCGTAGTACTCAATTGGCACGAGGCGTGACTGTTAATCATAAATATGTTGGTTCAAATCCAACCTACGGAGCCATTGGAAGATAAACCAGATAGGATCTGGGCTGCCCTGCTAAGGCATGCGTACGCATCTTGCGTATTCGGATCGAGACCGATGTCTTCCTCCATAATGAAGTATAGCCAAGTGGTAAGCCAGCTGACTTTGATTCAGCCATTCGCAGGAGCATTACCTGCTACTTCAACTATTATAAAAATTATGCTATAATTACAATGCGGGTTTGTAGCATATAGATACCTTCGACGACCACTGACCACGGGTTAATAAATCTATTATAAGCTACACACTATCTAATCTATTTGTCAGTGATGGGATTGGCTCTGGTGAACTGTAAAAAGTTGCTCGTCCATTATTATGCTATAATTCCATAACACAAATATAGGAATTGCAATGCAACCTCAATCAAATGACAACAGAACCACAACTCCATCAAATAATAATAAAATGCTACATACCTATCTAATGCAGAATGATCCAAAGTATCGGAACCAATTTAACGGAATGCAAAAGCTAAAGGCTGAAGATAGACCACTTGAGGACATGTCACTTGATATGTTTGGAGCTGGATTAGCTGCACGAGAAGTAGGTGCTGGAGTAAAAGGATTGGCAGAAGCTGTTGGTTCAGGGGGAAGAAAATTCTCACCTGAAGTAGCTGCAAAGTATAAAAACCTATATGACAATACAGCTCAATATGCATCAGAGAATGCACTATATATGCCTCCAAGTGAACTACATTATAGACAATTGGTAAATAAATACACTAGTCCAGAAGGAAGAGCAGAGATTGACGCATACTTCCAAAAAAGAAATCCTGGTTCTCCAACAATAGATGAGCAATATCAAATCATACAAAGCCTTCCAAAAGAAGAAGGCCTTGCCAATATGAGCAAGAAAGATATGATGATGAAGAAGAAAGATTGGCAGGAGATCTGGACAGCACTTCAAACTCAAAAGAATTGGAAACTTGAACAATAATAAAAATATGCTATAATTCTACAATTCAACTATAATGATAAAGGAATTATATGCATAATAAAGCAATAATATCTCCTGATGAACCATATCAGGAAAACTTCGAAGACCAAAACATCACAAAAGAAAAACTTCAGTCGATGGTTCCAAAGGGAACCAAGATTACAATAGATGATGAAATCATAGACATGGTAAAAGGCATGGAAGATGATACTGGTGTAATGCAACAGTATCTCGAAGAGCAGTTGCTTGCAAATATGGGCGTACTTAAAGAAGCGAAGATATCAATGCCTGAATATATCCGTGCAGTGAAATTCGTAGCACTCAAGCAAAATACAGATATCATAAAAGCATGGGCGATAGTCTTTCCAAAGAAATATGACCAGATAATGAAGCGCAAGAAAGAAGGCAAGCCTGTAAATGAATACTCGTACGCCAGCAACTATGACAAAACAAAAGCTGTGCAGATAATTACAAAACAGACATTACTTCACCCATCAATATTATTTGCTCCGTACCATAGTGAATCAATCAGAAAAATGTACAGCATTATGAATAATGATGATGCGTCATATAAAGTGCAACTTGAATCAGCAATAGCTCTTGAGGCTGCAACAAGAATGCCAGAGGATAAAACTCTTAAAGTATCTATCAGTCAAAGTGATGCGCAACTTGAGCAGCAAAAAGAGATGAACCAAAACATTAGCAGACTTGTAGAACAGATGCAGAATGGTTTCAAGAATGGGAAAGATGTTGCGGAGCTTCAAAAGATACATGTAAATGTAATAGATGTAGAGGCTGAATAAAATGAAGTGGTTAAACAAAATGATGTCAAAAGAACATGCAGTTCACCAGGTGTGGTCTGGAATATTCAAGGTGTATACAGTGTATTTCCTATTTGGGTTTATTGTAGTGTATGTCAAAGAGCGTGAACCAAGATTCAGAGATAAGAAAATGGCACAAGTATATATCGAAAGACTAAAGGATCAGGATGCCTAAGACAAGGCTATCATGTTTGCAAAAATAATATTATTTATGTATAATTGTATTATGAAAAATAAATATGATAAAGAATATAATTATAATGGATTCAATCCAATAGGAATGAAATTTAATATGCTTAACTGTACAAGTCTTGCATATGAGAAAATATCAAACAACAAATACAATAGTAAAGTTAGATATTGGAATTGTGTATGCGATTGTGGAAACAGTGTAATTACGCACACTCAAGCTCTAAAACAAGGAATAAAAAAATCATGTGGATGTTCATCAGAAAGCAGACTGACAAAAGCGAAAACTGAAAAAATATGCGAAATGTGGGATGATGGATATACAATAACAGATATATCGAATATTGTGCATATGTCTTGTACAACGATCAGAAAATACATAAAAGAAAATATTGGATATGATTCAAAAGTTGATACAAGAAGACCTGACAAAAAACTATCAAAGAACCATGATGCTTTTATGGACATGACAAATAAAGATAATAATTATTGGGCAGGAATGCTTGCAGCAGATGGAAGCGTAAATAAATATGGAATAGTATCACTCGAATTAAAACATGCAGACATCAGTCATATCACAGAATTCAAAAATTTCATGCAAAGTGAAAATAAAATTATAATTTCTGATAGAAAAGATAAAAACAGCAAGACTGCAAAGATATCATTTATGAATAAACAAACATGTGAGTATTTGAAAAATAATTACAATATAGTCCCAAACAAAACAGACACTTATGTTGTGCCTTATGATATGATATATAATACAGACTTTTGGAGAGGAGTTATAGATGGAGACGGAAGCATATATTTATCTCCAGATAAGAAAAAGATAAGATTGAATTTGGTAGGATCAAAGAATATGATAGAATCTTTTAATGAATTTATAAGAAGCGTTGATGATAAAAGCATAATTAAACCATGTAAAAGAAAAAGAGAAAAAAGTCTATACTCAATAACTGTTAACAAGCAAGATATTGCATTTAGAATATTAGATATGCTTTACGGATCATGTTCAGTACGCCTAGACAGGAAATATAAAAGATATAAAAACTATAGGGATAAATTATACACAAAGGAAAAGCATTGATAATATCACATAGAGATTTTAAAGACAAGCAACATTATGTCCCTATAACAAAAGAAGAAATGGACTGGGCAATAAATAATAATTATGTCATTCCAGACTTTAAAGACGGAAAGCTTACAGTAGAAAAAATGCTTGATAATATAGACCTTGAGCTTGAATGGTATATACCTAGTCAATTTGCAATAGAATTTATAATCTTTATTAGATTGGTTCTCGGAGAGGAACCAGAGAACAGCAATCCAAAGGCACATTACTTCTTCATAGATTGCTTATTTGCACAAGATTGTGTAAAGCCTTTTTTTCAAGTAAGAAATATACAGTTTGATACGATGAAAGACAGAATCGCAATACTGTGCTCAAGAGAGTTCTCAAAGTCAACATTAGTAACTTACCTTGTAATGTATTTAGCAGCAAAAGGTGAAATGCCTGGATTTGGAAAGGTTAATTATATTGTATATGTATCTGACAGTATGCGAAATGGTGTTGAAACCATGATGAACACATTGTCGAAAGTATATAATGAAAGTGTGTATTTGCGAAGCTTATTTGAAGATACTAGACTAATAGCAACTGAAGCAAACTTTGTACGCAAACCAACAACTGAAAAAGAAATTGCACTATATAAAGAAACATTAGACAATGGCGATAAGCCCGAGAATGTTCCTGGTCGAATGAAAAGAACACTGACAATAAAAGGTATAGGTGCAAGCTCTGGGGCTAGAGGTACGAGAGATGCTTTGGCTAGACCAAATTTAGCTATTTTTGATGATCTAGTCCCTAGTGAAAAGGAAGCAGCATCTTCACTAGTATTAGACTCAATAGAATCTACAATAGAAGCAGATGTAATGCCAGGCTTGAGTGGAAATGGGAATAAGGCAATTTTAATTGGAACGCCCTATGGATTCAATGATCCAGTATACAAGAGGATTGAAATGGGAACATGGATGCCTGTAGTATTCCCGAGAGGAAACATGCTTCCTGAAGATCCTGAAAAGTTTGTAAGTGTATGGCCAGATAGACATAGCTATAAAAACTGCAGGAGAGACTACTTAAATGCAATAAAAGCTAAAGAAGCTGGAGATAAAAGTGTAATGCGAAGACTAATGCAAGAGCATTATCTAAGAATCACAAGCGATGAAGATAAACTAATTCCTGAAGAGCTGATCCAATGGTATGATAGAAAGATGTTAATGAAGATGCTAGATGGGTATACTATACTTATTACTACAGACTTCACAACAACATCATCAGCAAAGAGTGACTTTAGTGGTATTGGAGTATGGGCAATAAGCAGCAATGATGATTACTATCTCCTTGATTTGTCGCTAAAGAGACTTGAGCTTGAGGAACAATATGAAGCATTATTCAGAATGGTGTCAGTATGGAGTAGAGGAGGAAGACATATAGAAGTTGGAGTTGAAATAGATGGTCAACAGAAAGCACATATATTTGCACTAAAAGAGATGATGATAAAGAAGAATTTATACTTCTCATTTGCTAGACAAAAAGGTGCTCCTGCTGGACGAGAAGGAATACTGAGTAAAGCTGCAGCTGGAAGCAAATTCGAAAGATTTAAATATATGCTACCTCATTTCCAGAACCACAAGTTCTATTTCCCAAATGAACTGAAAGAGACTCCAGATATGACAGAAGCAATAAAACAATTAACTAGTGCTACATATCTGGGGTTCTTGGGGCATGATGACTTTAATGATGTTATTAGCCAAATAGGAATGATAGACTATATTCCTGGAAGCGGATATGGTGGGGAGTCAATAGAAGATCATGGAGCAGATAGTGGCATATGGGGAGTAATAGATGATGAAGAAGAAACTTCGAATGGGAATACTATATTCTAAATAAAATATGGTATAATGCTGTAATGAATAATTAAATAGGAAAAAATATGACAGCAAATGAAGTTATCAGTCTGGCTCAGAATGGTGAGCTCAAAACGCTTGCAGTAAAGAATGATGTGAATGCAGTAATTGGATTCATTAATCTTGGGCTGATAGAGCTGTATAAAAGATTTCCACTAGAAACAAAAGAATTCATTATCACTATGGTAGATGGAGTTGAAGAATATACACTGCCAAGTGACTTTATGTGGATAGTCTCTGCATATGGAGAAGTTGACTACAATGACAGAAAAGGGCTTCTTGAACTTCCAATAAATGACGAAGATGATCCACTAAGCGTAAATACAGTTGGATGGAACAAGATCCAGATACCTTCTGCTATTGGAGGAGAAAGAGTATCATTAATATACGTTGCTGCTCCTTGTCTTGTAACAGAACTTACACTAAATGATCCACTTCCAATGCCTCCTCAATTCCTTGAAGCATTACTAAACTATATAGGATATAGGGGGCATGGTTCAGTAGATGGAAAGATCAACGCAGAAAGTAATACTCACTATCAAAGATTTGAAGTAAGTATCAACAAAATCAAAAAAGAAGGAATGTTCACACCTGAAAGTGTCAAGATGACAAGACGTGTGGATGTCAAAGGATTCGTATAATGGCAAGAAGTTCATCATTAAATGGAAATACTGCATCAGCTATAGCAAACACAATCGGAAGCAAATACGATGTAGTAAAGATAGTAGCTGATAACATATCAACAGTTGAAAATGTAGCAAACCAAAATGTGCAGGCATTGACAGATGCCCTAAATGATGCAAAAGATTTCACTGGCATAAATGTGGTTCCAGTCAATGAAGGTACAGCATCAAGCTGGGACGCAAATACAAAAACTCTATATGTAGAAACAATAAGAGGGAATGATGGAGCGCAGGGCCCGCAGGGTCTGCGTGGCGAGAAGGGCGACACTGGAGAAAAAGGAGCAACAGGAGAAATTGGTGCTCAAGGACCTAAAGGAGATCAAGGTCTAAAAGGTGACAAAGGAGATGCTGGAGACAGAGGTCTTCAAGGAATAAGCGTTCACCATACAAAAGGAACCAGTACGGAAAACCCTAATGGAGACTTTGGAGTTCATGGATTCTCAGACACATACACATTCTATGGAGATGCAGATGAGACAATAAACCTAGGGTGGTTCATAGTAGCAAATGCAGATGCTACAGGAAATAGTTACCTAATCAAAACAGTATATGATACAAATAACGATGGTGTTGTGAACGACTCTGATAAAGTTGGAGGCAAGACACTTGCTCAAATTGAGACAGAAAGAACTCAAGAAATAGCTGCAGCAGCATTAGCATTAGGAACAAATTACACAGTAGCTGATACAACACAAAGAGATGCATTGACTGGATTAGTTGTAGGAGATGTGGTTCATGTATCAGATGATGGTGATGGTAAATGGGCAGAATATTATGTCACGCAAATCACAGACGGTCAAGGATCTACAAGTTCATTTCAAGTAGTAATGGATGAAGACACATATCTGAATGCAAATACTAAGGAATCAATCAAAGCAACATATGAATCAAATCCTGACACTAATGCATATACAGATGCAGAGAAATCAAGAGTAGATATATCAACAGCGCTTCAGACTGGTGCATTTACATTACCTAGTGCAGTCAATGAGCTTAAAGGTAGGGTAGATAATATTAATGTTGCTGCTGGTATATCTGGAGATACATATACTTCCAATGCAAATGCTAATTATATAGATGGTGCAACATCACTGAAAGATGCTGATAATCTTCTTGATGCGCAAGTAAAAGTAAATACTGATGGGTTAGTTCAAGAAATAATTGATAGAGTAAATGCTGACTCTGCGATTCAATTAGAGCTTGATGCTACTCAATCTGGAGCTGGGCTTAATAGTGATGGGACATATTCACCAAATGCATCTGGAAACTATATAGCATCTGCAGCATCGTTGAAAGACGCAGATAATAGAATAGATGCTCAAGTTAAGATGAATGCTGATAATTTGGCACAAGAAGTATCAACAAGATCTGCAAACGAAGGTGATTTAACAGCTCTTTCAACAGATGTGAAGACTGACATTGTTGGTTCAATCAATGAAGTGGATGGAAATGTTGATGCGCATACTTCTAGAACTGATAATCCTCATTCTGTAACAAAAACACAAGTTGGACTTGGAAATGTTGACAACACATCAGATGCTAATAAGCCAGTAAGTACTGCTCAGCAAAATGCACTAGACCTAAAATACGATAAATCTGGAGGAACAATCAGCGGAGATGTTGTTATTTCTGGTTCTACTACGATGAACAATGCAACAGTTAATGGAGATTTGCATGTAAATGGAACCACAACGACTGTTAATAGTACAACAGTGGAAACTGCTGATAACCAAATCACTCTTAATAGTGGTGAGACTGGGAATGGTGTAACAAAAGGTTCGGCTGGATTCAGGATAGACAGAGGAACAGCAAATGATTATGTAATTGGATGGTCTGAATTTGACCAAACAACAGTAGTCGGGCAAATCGAGACATGGAACATAACAGACATAACTGGTGATGGAACCACTGCAGTAGTAACTATAGATGGGTCAAATACTAGAAATGTTGGAGATGCAATATTTATAGAGGGAAGCATAAGCTATGATGGAGTTCATGTGCTTACAGCAGTTACATCATCAACTATGTCATTTGACAGTGTATCAACTGCGAATGATAACACAGGAGAAGTGCAGTATGCAGGCTTCCTACAAAAAGTATCGACAAGAGAAGATAATCCTATTGATACAGGATATGCAGTGTGGGATGATGCTACTCAAAAATTTATTACAAGTAGAAGCATAAATGCTGATTCAATAACTGTATCAGGAACAGTTGATGGAAGAGATATAAGTGTAGACGGAACAACATTGGATACACATATTGGAAATGTTTCAAATCCACATAGTGTGACAAAAGATCAAGTAGGTCTTGGAAATGCAGACAATACATCAGATGCTAATAAGCCTGTGAGCACTGCTCAAGCAGCAGCAGATAGTGCAGTAGATGGCAATGCTTTGGCATATGCCATCGCTCTTGCATAAAATAAATAAAAGGAATAATAAATGGCTAATAATTTTCGAGGATATGAAAGTACTGGGATAACTGCAGAAACAATAGTATACACAGGTCCAGCAAGTACACAGGTGACAATCATAGGATTGACTGCTTCAAATGCAAGCGGTAATGCAACACTTGTAAGCATCAAAAAGAATAGTGCGTATTTAGTGAAAGATGCTCCAGTAGCTAATGGTGGTTCATTGGTTGCTGTAGGTGGCGACCAAAAGATTGTAATTGAACCAAGTGACACAATTAGTGTATCTGCAGATAATACAGTAGATGTAATAATGTCTACATTAGAAATATCTTAGGAGTAAAACATGGGAACTATAGGACGAGCTAATGGAGCAGTACCATTCGATACATACGACAAGACAGATATAGATAGCAAAGACGCATTAAAATTAAATGCTTCTAATTATACAGCTTTAGATGTGTTAAACAAGATTAAGACTATTGATGGTGCAGGATCAGGGTTAGATGCAGACAAATTAGATGGATTAGATGGCACGCAGTTTTTGAGAAGTGATGTTGATGATTTAATGTCAGCTAACTTACATATCGGAGATGGTGTGACAGGAAACTCTGTATATGTTCGTGCAGTTACAGGATCAAACGCACATTACTGGTTAAAACGTGCAGATGGGACATCGGCAGGATTAACATACTTTGACAGTGCGTCAGAGTATGTCATACTACGAAAATATAATACAGCTGGTTCAACTGTTACTAACCAAATTAGATTAAGTGATACCAACATTGATATTAATGGCCATACCATTTGGCATGCTGGAAACGATGGCGTAGGAAGTGGATTAAATGCTGATAATCTTGATGGTGTAACATGGAGTAATGTAAACACAACAATTAGCTCAACTGGAGTTATTGAGTCTGGCCGTGGTTCTGGTGGTGTTGCTATGACCATTAATGATGGATATGGTAATGCTAATGTAACATGGAACCATGCATCTGGAGTACCAGAACAAAATGGTAATGCTGCAAGGATTACAGTAAATACGGATTCAACTACTGGAGCGTATATAGCGTTTCAGGTAAAATCAGGAGTTACTGGTGGTACAGCAACTGCATTAACAAGTTCGCTTATATTACATGAGACATATGCGACACTTTATGGAAACACCGTTTGGCACGCTGGAAACGATGGCTTTGGGTCAGGTTTAGATGCTGATAACCTAAGAGGACTTCCTGCAGACTTTACATCAAGCAAAGCAACTAATGGATATCAAAAATTACCAAGCGGGTTGATTATTCAATGGGGAACAATATATGCAAATACAGGTGATAATACAGTTACATTCCCTATCGCATTTCCAAATGCCTGTTTTGTTGTAACTGGTAGCCCAGAAGACAACAACAGTGCAGCTGAAGGAAATGATGTTTGGAGAAATTTAACAACTACAAATTTTGTACTTGAGAACTGGACTGGAGTTGCAACAAACTTTAGATATATGGCAATAGGATACTAAGGATACTAAAATGAAATATGCATATTACGATAAAACAAACGGAAAACTTTTAGGTTGGTATGATAGTGAAATTAACTCAGCAATACCTACACCAAACATTGAAGTAGCTGAAACAGATTGGCAAATAGCTATCGATAATAATTATAACTTTGTAAATGTGAATACTGGTGCTTTGTCCTTTAAAGATTTTAGAACTTTCGATGATTTGAAAAAGCAGAAAGTGAATGAGATAAAACAAGCATTTACAGAAGAATTATCTCAAGGATATGCTTGTGACAATGGGATCAAAATGGATTGTAATCTGT
>Ga0256829_1001762_pt1 | contig 17133 bp, 12 predicted proteins | sample 131447metaG_FD_185979 | JGI IMG/M metagenome (GOLD analysis project Ga0256829, IMG submission 185979) | Hydrothermal vent microbial communities from Lau Basin, Pacific Ocean - 131-447 | ecosystem: Environmental > Aquatic > Marine > Hydrothermal vents | place: Pacific Ocean: Lau Basin | collected...
TACGAGTTGAAGTTGAGAAAACAGTAGAGTCAACACGAGCAGAAGCTTGGTTACCCATACAGAGTGAACAACCTGGAACTTCAGTGTGTGCTTCTATAGCTTTATACACATCGTAGTATCCTTCGTTAATAAGTTGTTGCTCATCCATTCTAGTTGGTGGAACAATCCAGAACTTCTCAACATTTACAGCAGACTCACCGCGCATAACTTCACCAGCAGCTCTATAGTGACCGATGTTTGTCATACAAGAACCTAAAAATACTTCATCAATTTTTGTTCCAGCAACCTCAGATAAAAGTTTAACATTATCTGGATCATTTGGACAAGCTAAAATTGGCTCAGTAATAGTATTAAGGTCGATGTTAATTACCGCTGCATACTCTGCATCAGCATCTGGTTGCATAAGAGAAGGGTTTTCTAACCACTCTTTCATTTTTCCAACACGACGAGCTATAGTACGCTTATCTTCATAACCATCAGCAATCATAGACTCTAAAAGTACAACATTTGATTTTAAATACTCTTCAATCGGTGCAGTATCTAAAAGAACAGTACATGCAGCAGCAGAACGCTCAGCAGCTGAGTCAGAAAGCTCAAATGCTTGTTCAGCTTTAAGTTGTGGAAGTCCTTCTATCTCTAAAACACGTCCAGCAAAGATATTTTTCTTTCCAGCTTTAGGAACAGTTAAAAGACCATCCTGAATAGCTTGGTAAGGGATCGCGTTTACAAGGTCACGAAGAGTGATTCCCGGTTGCATCTCACCGCTAAATCTTACAAGAACAGACTCTGGCATAGTTAAAGGCATAGAACCAGTTACTGCAGCAAATGCAACAACACCAGATCCACCAGGGAATGAAACACCAAGAGGGAAACGTGTATGAGAATCTGCACCAGTACCAACAGTATCAGGAAGAACCATTCTGTTTAACCATGAGTGGATAACACCATCACCAGGACGAAGTGCAACACCAGAACGGTTAGAGATAAAGTCAGGAAGTGTATGATGCATAGTTACATCAGATGGTTTAGGGTATGCTGCTGTATGACAAAAAGACTGCATAACTAAGTCAGCATTGAAGCCAAGTGCCGCAAGTTCTTTAATCTCATCACGAGTCATAGGACCAGTTGTATCTTGAGAACCAACAGTACTCATCTCAGGTTCTACATACATACCAGGACGAACACCAGTAAGACCAGAAGCCTTACCTACCATCTTTTGTGCAAGCGTAAAACCTTTACCAGTATCAGCAGGTTGCTCAGCAGTTAAAAATGCTTCAGATGCACCCATACCTAAACAAGCACGAGCCTTAGAAGTAAGACCACGACCGATAATAAGTGGAATACGACCACCAGCACGAACTTCATCAGTTATAGTGTTAGGATTAAGTTTGAAAGTTGCTATACACTCACCATCTTTATGAGCTTCACCTTTGTAAGGGTAGATAGTGACAACATCACCTGTTTCCATTTTAGAAACATCTAGTTCTAAAGGAAGAGCACCAGAATCTTCACTCGTTGCAAAGAAGATAGGAGCAATTGTATTACCAAGAACAACACCGCCAGTACGTTTGTTAGGAACACCATCAATGTCTACACCCATGTGCCATTGCACTGAGTTTACACCTGATTTTCTTGAAGAACCAGTACCAACAACATCACCAACATAAGCAAGAGGATGACCTTTTTTCTTAAGTTCTGCTAGAGTTTCTAATGGTTTTTCCATTCTATTTACAAGAAATGAATTTGCATGTAAAGGAATATCTGAACGTGTAAATGCTTCAGATGCTGGAGAGAGGTCATCTGTATTTGTTTCACCAGGAACTTTATAAACAGTTACTGTAATCTCTTCAGCAAGAGCATCTTTGAGCGTAAACCACTCAGCATTTGCCCATGAAGTCATAACTTCAGTTGCTGCTGCATTTCCAGCTGTGTGTAATTCTTCTACATCGTTAAATGCATCATATACCAGAAGTGTTTTGTTAAGTGCAGTAACTGCCTCTTTTACAACAGCTGCATCAGAAGATGAAAGTGCATCAATCATTGGCTTAACATTGTAACCACCAAGCATCATTCCAAGCATCTCAACTGCTTTTGAAGGTGCGATAGCACTAACTGTTACAGTACCTGCTGCCACATCATTTAAAAATGCTGCTTTAACATATGCTGAATCATCAACACCAGGTGCTACACGATTTCTAAGTAAGTTAAGTAACTCATCTGTACAGTCTACTTTTATAAGCTCTATTAACTCTGCTGTTTGTTCAGCTGTAAGTGGTAATGGTGGAACACCAAGTATCTCACGCTCTTCAATGTGTGCTTTATAATCTTCCATAAATGCCATATTCATTCCTATATGTAAATAAATTTTAGACATTGTAACTAAAGATAAGAAACCTTCAATACAGTGTTACGAATGTAAACACTTATTTCTCATCAGAATACTAAAGTGTGATTTATAGTAACATTATAATCCTCTAACTTTGAGTTCTACTTCCATAGTATCTCTCTCATATCCAAAATAACTACTCTTCAGCCATAGTAAATATGAATCTGGAAGTTCATTATAAAGCATTCCCTTATATTGTCCAAAGCTAATTCTAGGTTTAACTTTGTAAACAATTGGGTTATCCATACAAATAGCGTTTAAAAATGAAAGTTCTATTAGATGTACAAACTCTTGAAATTCTAATTTTTTGTGAATAATAAAAGAGTATGTTTGAAAATCAAAAAGCCCATTTCTCTTATCTACAAATTTTTGAATTGTTTGAATTTGCTCTACAGAAAGAGCTTCTAAGTTTTTTATAACCACCTTAAAAGAACTCTTGTGAGCAGTAAATATAAACAGAGGTTTTATCATTAAAGTATTTCTCTAATACCTTTTGCATTTGGGGCAGAAAGTATCCCTTCTTGTTCTAACTGTTCAATCACACGTGCGGAACGATTATAACCTATTTGAAGTTTTCTTTGCAGATAAGATATGGAAGTTTTTCTATCATTAAGTACAACACTCTTTGCATCATTATATAACTCATCTAACTCCTCGTATGATTCATTGATTGAACTATTAGATTCAGTCTCTTCAACTAAAAAGCTTTTATCATAATTTGGTGCTCGTTGTGCTTTAATAAATTCTACTATATTCTCTATTTCATCTTCAGTAGCCCATGGGGCATGAAGGCGTACAAGTCCAGTTGATCCAGGAGGTGTAAAAAGCATATCTCCACGACCTAAAAGTGACTCAGCACCCATTTGGTCTAAAATAATCTTGCTATCTATTTTCTGCCCTACTCTGTAGGATATTCGAGAAGGAAGATTAGCTTTAATAAGTCCTGTCACAACATCTACAGATGGTCTTTGTGTAGCAACAATAAGATGAATCCCACAAGCCCTAGACTTCTGTGCAAGTCTAGCTATGGAGTGCTCAACATCTTTCCCACTAGTCATCATTAAGTCTGCTAACTCATCAATTATTACGACAATATATGGAAAATGTTCTCCACCCTCTTTTTTTATTTTTTGATTATAATTTTCTATATTTTTTGTACGTGTTTCTGCCATCAACTCATAGCGACGTTCCATTTCTGCAACCATATTGTTTAGTGCAGCAATTGCCTGTTTTGGTTTTGTTATAACAGGGGTTAAGAGATGTGGAATATCATTGTAAGTAGAAAACTCAAGCATTTTTGGATCAATCATAAGCAGACGCAGTTGGTCTGGAGAGTTTTTATAAAGTAGAGAAAGTATCATGGCATTAATACCAACACTTTTACCACTACCTGTTGTTCCAGCTATGAGAAGATGAGGAAGTTTTTTTAAGTCAGTTACAAAAGGTTTTCCAACTATATCTTTTCCTAACGCCATTGTCAGAGGGGAAGAAGAATCTTTAAAGAGTTTATCATCCAGAATCTCTCTTAAGTAGATAGTATCAAAGGTATCGTTTGGTATCTCTATACCTACGACATCTTTACCAGGTATAGGAGCTTGAATACGGATAGTTTCTGCAGATAATGCCATTGCTAAATCGTCTTGAAGTCCTAAAATTTTACTCACTTTCACATTTGCAGCTGGTTTAAACTCAAAGGTTGAGACAACTGGTCCCGCATAGGTTCGTACTACATCACCTTCTATTTTAAAGTGAGCAAGTTTTTCTATGAGATATCGAATCTTATCATCAAGTTCACTCTCATCTACATTCTTTGTCGTTATCTGTGATTTTTGTAAAAAATTTACTGAAGGTAGTTTAAAATTTTTAGGTTTTTCAACTTTTCCTTTGTCTATGTCTGCAAGTAGTTTTGCATTTTCTTCTAGTTCATCTACAACAATTGCATTTTTATGCTCTTTCACTTCTTGAGCTAAATCTAAAAGATTCGGACTCTTTTTTACTTTCTTTACTTTTTCTATTTTTGGTTCTACTTCTTCTTGAATAATACAATCTTCTTTATCTTCTAAATCAATAACTTGCTCTGATTCTACTTCTTTTATTGTAAATTCTTTAGCTTTTTCCTTTATTTCCTCTCTATCCGTAGCGATTTGTTGACCTATAAAAGTACATAAAGAATTAAAAATTTCAGAAGTACTTTTATCTAAAATAATGACGATAGATACAAGGGAGATAATCAACCAAAATACCCACAAGCCAAACACTCCAATATAAGGACTAAGAAAGTCTACGAAATCAGCACCAAATTTACCACGAAATTCATTTTGAACAAGTAGTGCTTGTGCAAGTAAAAAGGAAGAAAAAATCAAAAAAGATGCAGTAGTAAGTTCTGCCTTTCGAAAGTCAAAGAGTGTGCTTTTATATAAAAAATACATAGGGAAAAGAAGCACAAACAGATAAACAAATGATATATAACCAAAATAAATATGATTATAAGATGCGAAACTTACACCATAACTTCCCATCAATGAACTCTCACCAAAGAGTGTTGCAAATCCTAGATACACCAAAACACCAAAGACTATAATAAAAAAAGTATCTTTCAAATCAATAAATCCATATATAAAAATTTAAAAGAAGTATAGCAAAAAATTTGTGTTTTAAATATAATTTACTAAACTTAACTTAGATACTTTACTTACAGTTGAAAGCATTGCTTTGTAGTTAAGTGTTAGCTGAGAAAGTCTTAACGATGACTCTGCTAAATCTGTATCAATTACCTGCGAACGAAGACTCATAGTACTAATTTCAAGCAGTCCGGTTCTATCAACTGCATTGGTTAATACATTTGATTGTGCCCCTACTACTGATTGCATCTTAAAAGAATGGTTCAATAAATCATCCATCATTGTTATTGCATTCCCTATACCAACATTTCTTTTTACAGTAGAAGTAGCATCTGGATTATTGTTGTAACTCTCAACAGCTTGAATCACTTCTTTAATTGTTTTGAAAAAGTCTGTTTTAGGATCACGTACAGTAAGAGCATTATTCGTATTAAAAGTCATCACTGATGCAGGTCTTGTAAAATCATTTGTGTTTGCATCATACAAAGACATAGTAGCTTTTGTTTTTGCATTATTTAAATCTTTAAACTGTATTTTTCCATCATAACTTAATGATGTTTTAGCAACTAGTTCACTATCCTTAACTGCTTTTTGATAATCTGCTGAAGTATTTGTGGCTGCTGGTAATTTATTTGTTTCAGCCACATTAAGAACATCCATCATCTGTCTGTATGTAATATTATTTGCCGTTGCTTTTGTGCCATCTACATTATATATTGTATAGTTTGTTGTTCCTCCATCTAAAGAGAAGGTAGAACCTGCATCTTTAAAGTCTATCTGTAGACTAACTACATTACCATTAATATCTGTTCCTTTAGAGAGTAATTGAGTTCCATTTAAACTATAAGTTTTAGGAGTTGTAGCAGGTAGAACTTCTTTTGCATCAGCAACATCCGAAATTTTTGTTGCATTTGTAGCAAAAGTATTTTTACTTAACTGTGTAAGTGGATTTGTAGTTGTATTATATGATTTAAGCACTTGTGGCACATTGGAGGTAAGGCTCGCTCCATTTTGTATAAATGCTGCTCTGTCATAAATCAATCCCTCTATAGTAATAGGAGAAGGAGAAACTAACCCTGATTTAGAAAACTCTTTTACATAAAGATTTCCAGTGGGAGGATATGTTGTTTCACCAGAGTTTAATGTATCAATATTTGTAACATTTGCACTTCCAGCCGTTGAATTAGTATAGTCAATAGCCCCTACCATGTGAAAGTCTAATTTACTAGATCCTTTAAGCTTATCTTGAACAACTATCTCTCCACTACTATTAAACAAAACATTGACACTATTTGAACCATAAGCAGTTTTTATTTTTGATAACAAAGAATCAATTGTATCGGTATCACTTAAAGTATTTATTGTCGTTTTAAAAGATGTTCCATCACTTCTGGTACCTCGGAGATAAAAAACTGGTACATTAGGAGAAATACTATTCTTATCCCCCATTAATTCACGAAGAGTACTTGTATTGGTAAGAGAAGCAGTTCCCAATAAGTTAGAGTTTACGACATTACTTGTGATTTCTCTGTTCACTCCAGACTCTTCACCTAAAAAAAGATCCGCTCCTGTAATATTATAAGTTTGCTGATTTGCAGAACCCAAGAAAGCTTTCATGGAAACACTATTGCCTTGGTAAGTCCCATCGGCAGCAATAGGTTTTACATCAGTAGCTGATCCAGAAAAAAGATACTGACCATTGATTGATGTATTAGATATAGAAGCAAGATTTTTTTCTATTCCCTTTAATTCTTTTACAATAGCATCTAGTGATGTATTACTATTTGTACCATTCGCCGCTTGTACAAGGAGCGTTCGCATTCTATTCATACGGTTTGTAAATTCATTCATTGTTACATCTGTTTGATTGGAAACTTTGTATGCACTTTGAGAACTCTTTTTGATTTGACCTATGGTTGTTAGCTCATTATCAAGTCGCATAGTTTCAGAAAAAGTTCGTACATTATCACTTGCATACTGTATCTTAAGTCCAGATGCAATTTGTCTGTTGACATCAAACAACTCTTTATTCAATTTTGAATTATTATTACCAAAAATATTATTATAGTACATACTCTGTGTAACACGCATCATGCACCTCCGAAATAAATTATCATTTTATTACTAAATTACTAGCAATAAAAGTTCCATACTCTTATATCGGCATATGTTATTTACTTTTAAGTAAGATATGACTACAATTTCGACTGCACTTATTGTAGCCAGAGTGATGGAATGGTATACATAGCGGATTCAAAATCCGCCGCCTCACGGCTTAGGGGTTCAAATCCCCTCTCTGGTACCATAATTTGTACACTTAGTCTCTCTAAAGAAGGCTCCTATGAAGCACTTGCTCATACTTTGTGTATTTACTCTTGTAAATATTTTAGCAAATTCACAATTACAAAATAATTATCTTATCTCCAATAACTATGTACTTCTTTCTGATATCGTTCCAAATCCAACAAATGATATACAAATTTTTACTATTGATAGTTCACGGCATTCAAAAAGAGTGAAAACAAAAAAACTCTTACAAATTCTTAAAAAGAATGGCTATTCATCTTATACTTCAAAGTATAACTACATCCAGTTCACACAGAAAAGCCCTATAAATACAGCAAAAATTGCATTTGCGATTAAAACTTATTATTTAAAAGCATATAAAAACATTAGCATTAGTGCCATTTCTATTACACCTCGTACCTACTTATATGCCCTTCCTAAACAATATGAAATAGTTCTATCAAAAACAGCATATCTTAATAAAAACGGTATACTTTCTATTAAAACTTTTGATAATAAAAAAATCTTTTTTAACTACACAATAGAAGCCAAACTTTCTCTTTTTGTTGCAAAAACACAACTTAAAAGGGGAGATGAACTTTCTCTTTTAAATTGTAGAAAAAAGAGTATAATGCTGGATAAATTTTATACTATGCCTTTACAAAATTTACCAAATAATAGCTATGAATCTAAATTTACAATACGCAAAGGTACAGTACTTACAAAACGAGACATTATAGGTTTACAGCTCATCAAACGCGGTGAAAATGTAGATGTAAACACTCAAGATGGCACTATATCTATCTCATTTAGTGCTAAAGCTGACCAAAATGGTAGACTAGGTGATACGATACGAGTGATAAATATGCACGGAAAAAGAATAAAAGCCGTAGTAATCGGTAAAAACAGAGCGGAGATACGATAAGTGAAAGTAGTTGTAGCAACAAGCGGTGCAAGTGGAGTAAACCTAGGATTAAAAACTTTAGAACTTCTCCCAGAGAGAATAGAAAAGCATTTCATTATGTCAGACAATTCGCAGACTGTACTTTCTAAAGAGATGCACGATGTAACCGTTCATGACAACTCAAATATAGGAGCAAGTATAGCCTCTGGATCGTTTGGAGTTGATGCGATGATCATAGCACCTTGTTCTATGAATACTCTTGCTAAAATTGCTTGCGGTATTTCGGATAACCTTATTACTCGCGGGGCAGCTGTGATGATAAAAGAGCAAAAAAAACTTATCTTAGCACCTCGTGAGATGCCTTTTTCAGCCATAGCCTTAGAAAATATGCAAAAGTTAGCAGCTCTTGGCATCATCATAGCTCCTCCAGTTATGGCCTACTACTCAGAACAGCAGACACTCGATGAGATGGAAAATTTCATCATAGGCAAGTGGTTTGACCTGCTAGGCATAGAAAATAACTTATATAAAAGATGGGAATAGACTTGAACTCAAAAAAAATTGCACTTTACCCTGGGACTTTTGACCCAATAACTAACGGACATTATGACATTATAGAGAGAGCTTCAAAGCTTTTTGATGAAGTTATCGTTGCTGTTGCTGACTCAGTTGAAAAAAAACCTATGTTTAGCCTCAAAGAGAGAATAGAAATGAGTGAAGTAGCCATAAAAGGACTCCAAAATGTTCGTGTGGTTGGTTTTGATAATCTCACTATTGATCTCGCTCGTGAGCACAATGCAGGTGTACTTATCCGTGGGCTTCGTGCAGTGAGTGACTTCGAGTATGAGCTTCAGCTTGGCTATCTCAACAACTCTCTCGATGCAACAGTCGAAACAGTATACTTAATGCCAACACTACAAAATGCATTTATTAGTTCTTCCATAGTACGTAATCTTCTCAAGTTTAACGGAAAAACAGAGCATCTTCTCCCATTGGATGTGCAAAATATCATAGGGAGTATGACTTCATGTACATTGCCATAGAGGGAATAGATACCGCAGGTAAAAGCACACAGATAGAAGCTATAAGTAAACACTTCCCTGCTGCTATAGTTACTAAAGAGCCAGGTGCAACAGAGATAGGAAAAGAGATACGAGAGATGGTTCTCTCCGCTCGAACAAAGAGTAAAAAAGCAGAATTTTTACTCTTTCTCGCTGACCGTGCTGAACATATGCTTGAAATTATAGAGCCAAATATAGACTCAAAAATGATTATTAGCGATAGAAGTGCTGTCAGTGGTGTAGCCTATGCCCTCACTCAAGGTGGCATAAAAGAAGAGGAGTTGGTAGCTCTTAACAACTTCGCAACTAATGGCATTTATCCCGAGAAAGTTTTCCTTCTTCGCCTTACAAAAGAGGAACTGGAAAATAGACTTTCACAAAAAGAGCTTGATGGAATAGAGCTTCGTGGAAGTGAGTATCTTTTATCTATACAAGATGCCATAGTAGAAGCTACAAAGCTCCTTGGAATCGAACTTGTAGAGATAGATGCCACCCAATCTCGCGAAGAGATAACACAAAACATATTAACTAATATTAAATCTTAAAGAGTCCCTTATAAAACTCATCAACACTGACTATGTAAATACAAAAGAAAAAGAACTCGTAGAACTTTTTCTTCATGACAACTCTGTTAAAAAATTCATCTTAGGTATCAATAAACTCACAAGGTCTCTGCAAAAACTCGTAGAAGTTGATGGCGTTATAGATGACTTTACTCGTGTGCAGCATTCACGAAAAAAAGAGATATACAAGATAGAAGATGTACCAAAAGATGCTCTCATACTCTCAACGGCAACAGGTAGCCCCCTTGAAGTAAAAATACGACTCGATGCTATGGGATTTAATAACATCAACTACCTTTCACTTTGCAAATACTCTTCTCTAGACTTAATAGAACCTCCCTTTATCATGGACTTTTCTCAAGATTTTCAAAAAAATCATACTGAGTATGAAAAAGTTTATAAACTTTTAGCAGATGAAAAGTCAAAAACTATCTTCACTAAAGTACTTAACTTCAAAATCTCTTTTGATTATGATTTTATGGAGGGCTTTACAAATGACCATGAAGGACAATACTTCGACAAAGAGATACTCCCAGACTTAAAAAATATCAGTTTTCTTGATGGTGGTGGTTATGTTGGTGATACAGCGACTGAAGTTATAAAGAACTATCCAGACTTTAAAAAGATCTACCTTATTGAACCCATAAGTGAGAACCTCCGCATAGCTAAACGCGAGTTAGGTCACTACGACAACATCGAGTTCGTTCCCTTTGGTTTAGGCAAACAAAAAGAAACTCTCTTTTTTAACGAAGAGAAGTCTTTTTCTAGTATGTATGGCAAAGGTACACAAAGTGTCGAGGTCGATACCATTGACAATATTGCCAAAGAGAAAGTGGACTATATAAAGCTCGACATTGAAGGTGCCGAACAAGATGCAATAGAAGGAGCAAAAGAAACTATCAAACGAGACCATCCAATTTTGGCTATCTGTATCTATCATAAGGCAGAAGATTGGTATAAAATCCCTCAAAACATTTTAGCTATTCGTAGTGACTACCGCATTTATCTTCGCCACTATATGGAAGGTATTTTTGAGAGTGTGATGTACTTTATTCCAAATTCTCTTTAAGTTTTTAAGCCTCTTCTTTTGCTCTTGCCTCACGAAGTTTATCTTTTTTACTTTTTTTCTTACCTTTTATAGGAGCAGGACCCTTCACTTTTTGTGGAGCATCGCCAGTAAGTTTAAACTCCTCTATCTCTTCTCTCTCAAGAGTTATGCCACTGCGTTTTTCTATGAGTTTGAAGTGATCCATTGTCTCATAGTCCACAAAACTTATAGCTTCACCACTTTTTCCAGCACGAGCAGTTCGCCCTACTCTATGGATATAGTCCGCAGGTGAACGCGGTAAGTCGTAGTTTATCACACACTCTATCTCGTTTATATCGAGTCCACGAGCTGCTATATCTGTGGCAAAGAGGAGTCTTACTTTTTTATCTTTAAAGGCTTGAAGTGTTTCATTTCTCATGTCTTGTTCTAGGTCTCCATTAAAAGAGGCTGATTCAAAACCATGTTTTCTAAACTTTTCAGCGATGTTATCGGTCGCACGTTTATTTGCCATAAAAACTAACACTCGGCTCCACTTATTTTCTTTTAAAAGATGTCTTAGAAGTGGTCCACGATTTTCTCTATTTACTTTTATAACTCTCTGCTTTATCTTCTCAACAACACTACTTTCATCTGTTAAGCTCACTTCTTGGGCATTTGTAGCGATTTTTGCCGCTATAGTCTGCATTTTTGGTGGATAACTCGCTGAGAACATTAAGTTTTGGCGTTTTTCCGGCAATGCCTCAAGAACACCATCTAGCTCTTCTAAAAAGCCAAGGTCAAGCATCTTATCTGCTTCATCGAGAACGAGGTACTCAACAAAAGAGAGATTCATCTGCTTTTTACTCAGTACATCTAAAAAACGTCCACTCGTAGCGACTAATACATCACCCCTGCTGAATATCAAAGAGCTGATCACCGATGCTTTTTCCACCGATGAGAGACACTATACTAAGCTTTTTTCCTAGGTATTTTGAAAACTTCACAAAATCCTCACTCACTTGGAGTGTAAGCTCTCTCGTAGGAGTAAGTACTATCACTTTTATCTTCGCTTTTCCCGCCTTTGAGCTTGCATTTAACTGCTCAAGTATAGGCAGAACAAAACTCGCACTCTTTCCTGAACCCGTTTGACTTAAAACAATAAGGTCTTTTTTCTCTAATACAAGAGGAATAACTTTTTCTTGTATAGCAGTAGGGCGAGTAAAGTTACTCTCTTTAAGAGCTTTGAGAATATTTTTTGAGAGTCCAAGTGTAGCAAAAGGCATGAAATTTCCTAAAAGTTTGATAGGTGAAGTTTATTATAATCCTGCTTCACTTAACTTTCATTCCATCTATAAATTTAATCCATTTCTGTATTCACTTAACTTTTACACCTAAATCCAAGCTAATTTTGAGTAGTACTTCCTAGTCTAGTGTTTATGTTATAATTGCATTTCTAAAACTACAAGGCTATTACAGTGCAGCAAACTTCACAAAAAAAACAGAAATTCATACTAAAACTTTTTCCAGAGATCATGATAAAAGGCTCTTCAGCTAAACGCCAGATGGTCGGACAACTTTACACAAACTTACTCACTATCTTTGGGCGAATCTCTTCAAACATTGAAGTAAAAAAGTTCTCAGATAAGATGGAAGTACTCTGCCCTACTCAAGTACTCCCAGAGGTAAGACAGAAACTTTTAGACACTTCAGGAATTGAGCAGATACTAGAGGTACTTCAGTTTGATGGTATGGACTCGCTTGAGAAGATAAAAGAAAAAGTGGGTGAACTTGCGATAGAGAGCTTAGCGAACAAAACTTTTGTGGTTCGTGTTAAACGCACAGGGAAACATGAGTATAGTTCTATTGACATTGAGCGAACTGTTGGTGGGTATCTTCTTGCACATTCGAAGGCTCTTAAAGTGAGTCTCAAACACCCTGAAGTTATCGTGCAGATGGAGCTCATAGAGAGTCAGCTCAACATCATCACGACAAAGTATAAAGGTCTAAGTGGTTTTCCTATCGGTACACAGGGCGATATACTCTCTCTTATGTCTGGAGGTTTTGACTCTACTGTAGCCTCTTATCTTACTATGAAACGCGGTATAAAAACACACTTTATCTTTTTCAATCTTGGTGGAAATGCTCACGAAATCGGTGTAAAACAAGTTGCACTCTACCTCTGGAGCAAGTTTGGCTCTTCGCATAAAGTGGAGTTTATCACTGTACCTTTTGATGATGTACTTACTGAGATATTTCGCTCCACACCACCTGCCTACATGGGTGTAACACTCAAACGCCTTATGCTAATGGCAAGTGAAAAAGTAGCAAATGAGATGGAGATAGATGCACTCCTAACAGGTGAAAGTGTTGCACAAGTCAGTAGTCAAACACTACGTAACCTTGCTATCATCGATGAAGTAAGCTCGAAACTTATCCTCCGCCCACTCTCAACTATGAACAAGCCAGAGATCATAAGCATAGCAAACGACATTGGAACTCGTGCGTTTGCTGAGAGTATGCCTGAGTACTGTGGTGTTATCTCTCAAAACCCTATCACTCATGGTTCTTTTAAACGCATGGAAAAAGTAGCTCTCAAGTTTGACTACGATGTTTTAAACAAAGCAGTAGAAGACGCACAACACATTTATGTTCATGATGTGATTCAAGACATTAACGATTTAGCAGCTGTTGAAGTGGTTCAAGATTTAAAGAGTGGTGAGTTTGTTGTTATTGACATCCGTGCAGAGGATGAGTGTATAGAGATTGAAGCAGAAACACTAAAAATCCCTTTTCACAAGCTCAAAAAAGAGTTTCAATCACTTCCAAAAGATAAAGAGTATTTACTTTATTGTGAAAAAGGTATCATGAGTCAACTCCATGCTCAGTATCTTAGAGATGAGCATAAGTGTGAGAATGTGAGAGTTTATAGACCGCTTTAAAGAGCAGTGGTCAGAGCATTCCACCTCGGGAGAGGATGGAACGAGATTCCTGGCTCCACCTCTCCCGAGGTGGAGCATATCAAACTATGCTAACTGAGCCGTTATAGAAGCTTCAACATCTGAGATGTGAGCTGTTCCATCAACTGTGATGTAAGTTAAACTGCTATTTTTTGCAGCTTGTTCTTTATAGTAACCTATAAGAGGTTGTGTTTGCTCATGGTAGACTTTTAAACGGTCAAGAACAACGTCTTCTTTATCATCTGGACGCTGAACAAGCTCTTCACCTGTCTCATCATCTTTACCAGCAACTTTTGGTGGGTTATACTCTAGGTGGTAAGTTCTTCCAGATGCAAGGTGAGCACGACGGCCACTCATACGCTTTACAATCACCGCGTCAGCAACATCTATCTCGATAACCGCGTCAATCTCGATACCTGCATTTGTAACAGCATCAGCTTGTGGAAGAGTACGTGGAAAACCATCTAAAAGGTAACCGTTTTTACAATCATCTTCAGCGATTCTGTCTTTCACTAAACCAATGATAATTTCATCAGTAACAAGCTGACCAGCATCCATAGCAGCCTTTGCCATTTTACCCATTTCTGTTCCAGCTTTTATAGCCGCTCTAAGCATATCGCCTGTAGAGATTTGAGGGATGTTGAATTTTTTTGTAAGAAATTGAGCCTGAGTACCTTTTCCAGCACCAGGAGCTCCTAAAAGAATTATACGCATATTTGTATCCTAATATTTTAATGATGAAATTATATAGTAATGAGTTTAAAACTAGATTTAGGTGTCTCTTTTACTCGCCCCACCCTAGTTTCTCTTTAAGTACATCAAAGTAGTTAAACTCTTCTCTATGTATGAGTTTCACCTTTTTTGAAGCAAGTTGGATTTTGATACTTTCATCTTGTTCTAGCTCATACTTGTCTTGTCCATCTATGATAAGAAGTGCTCTCTCTTTTGGTGTTTTCATTTCTATAGAGAACTCACCGGGAAGCACAACTGGACGCTGTGTTAAAGAGTGTGGACAGATGGGAGTAAGAGCAAAAACATTTGTAAGAGGAAAAAGTACTGGCCCACCGGCTGAGAGGTTGTAAGCGGTTGAACCCGTTGGTGTTGAGACTATGACACCATCCCCAAAATAGGTGTTAAAGGCCTTTGAATCTACTAGTGTTTCTATATGTATCATATTTGAAACGGAGTGGCGGGTAAGAACTATGTCATTAAAAGCATACTGTACTATCTCTTTTCCATTTTGTATAAACTCTGCTTTTAAAATAGAACGCTCATCAACTCGTACATCACCTGTAAGCATCTTCTTGACAAACTCTTCAAGTTCCTCTAGTTTAATATCTGCTAAAAACCCTAAAGAGCCAGCATACACGCCAAGTATAGGAATGTCGTGCTTAAAAGAGCGCCTAACAGCAGAGATGAGAGTACCATCTCCACCAAGAGTAACTAAGATATCAGAACTTTCACAAAGCAGGTCAAAATCCATCCCCATTATGCCTATCATACCACCACTTACACTATCTATATTTATTTCAATATCTAAAGATTTAAATATTTTTTCGATTGCAAGATAGTTAGACTTCAGTTCTGGTGTAGATGGGCGAAGGACAACCCCTACTTTTTGAATATTTTCTAATGGCATGGCTTTTCTCTTTTTTTTAAGTACACAATTATAACCAATAAACAGCCTTTTTGTAAAAAAGCAGTTTCTAAAGTAGATTTAGCTATAATCGCGAAAATTATTTTTAGGACTCTATATACTATGAGAAGCCATTACAATACAGATTTAAGTGAAGCAAATGTTGGAGAAGAAGTTACTCTAACAGGTTGGGCGAATAGCTACCGTGACCATGGTGGGATTATTTTTATTGATTTACGCGACAAGACTGGTCTTATCCAACTTACTTGTGACCCTGAGGACTCAAAAGAGTCTCATAAAATTGCAAATGATGTAAGAGATGAGTATGTTCTTATCGTAAAAGGTACAGTACGTTTACGTGGTGAAGGTCTTACAAATCCACGTCTTAAAACTGGTGCTATCGAGATAGTTGTATCAGACCTTAACATCGAGAACAAGTCAGCTGCACTTCCATTTGTGATTGGTGATAAAAAAGTTGGTGAAGAGACTACTCTTAAGTACCGTTACTTACAACTTCGTGATCCAGATCTTTACAATGTATTTAAACTACGTTCTAAGGCTGCTATCGCTGCACGTAATATTCTCGATGCAAATGGTTTCTTAGAAGTAGAAACACCAATCCTTACTAAATCAACTCCAGAGGGAGCTAGGGATTATCTAGTACCTTCTCGTGTACATGATGGTGAGTTCTATGCACTTCCACAATCTCCACAGCTTTTCAAACAGCTTTTAATGGTTGGTGGATTTGATCGTTACTTCCAAATAGCAAAATGTTTCCGTGATGAAGATTTACGTGCTGACCGTCAACCTGAGTTTACACAGATAGATGTCGAGATGAGTTTTTGTACTCAAGAAGATGTTATCAAAGTTGCTGAAGATTTACTTGTTGCTATGTTTAAAGCAACTGGTCACGATATAAAGCCACCTTTTAACCGTATCACTTATAATAATGCTATGGAGTTATATGGTTCAGACAAACCTGATATGCGTTATGACCTCAAAATGGTAGATGTTATTGATATCTTTAGCCGTTGTGATAACGAAATCTTTACAAGTATCGCTAAAGATCCTAAAAACAACCGTATCAAGGCTCTTAAAGTTCCTGGTGCTGACCTTATCTTCTCTAAGCGCGAGATGAAATCTTTTGAAGAGTATGTTCGTAAGTTTGGAGCACATGGTCTTGGCTACTTCCAGATGAAAGAAGATGGTCTTAAGGGTCCTCTTGTTAAATTTTTTAGTGAAGAAGATATTGCACTTATCATCAAAACAACTGAACTCGAAGTTGGTGATGTAGTATTCTTCGGTGCTGGTGAGAAGAAAACTGTATGGGATTATATGGGTCGTTTTAGAAATTTCATCGCTGAACACGAGAAAATGAATCTTATAGACGAAGATGCATTTGAATTTATATGGGTTGTTGACTTTCCTATGTTTGAAGTTGAAGATGGTCGTGTTAAAGCACTTCACCATCCATTTACAATGCCTAAAGATACAAACAAAGAGGATCCTGAAGAGATAGAGTCTATCGCTTATGACATCGTGCTTAACGGTACTGAGCTTGGTGGTGGGTCTATTCGTATTCATAAAGAAGAGGTGCAAGAAGAGGTATTTAAACTTCTTGGTATCGAAGAGGAAGAGGCTCAAGAGAAGTTTGGTTTCTTACTGGATGCACTTCAATTTGGTGCACCTCCA
>Ga0256829_1001763_pt1 | contig 17133 bp, 17 predicted proteins | sample 131447metaG_FD_185979 | JGI IMG/M metagenome (GOLD analysis project Ga0256829, IMG submission 185979) | Hydrothermal vent microbial communities from Lau Basin, Pacific Ocean - 131-447 | ecosystem: Environmental > Aquatic > Marine > Hydrothermal vents | place: Pacific Ocean: Lau Basin | collected...
ATTGTTTGCCAGCCTTTTATTCTCTTTAAAATGCATATAATATTTATCATCTTCTACAAATGAATCTTCTTCAATATACTCATCTAGTATGCTATCAATTTGCTTATTTAAAAGCTTGCCTCTGATGTTTTTTTCTTGTGGCACATAAGTACTTGTTAAAAACTCTAAACCATGAATCAAAACTATTGTACCTGTATTAGTCATAAGTTTTGTATATATTGAATTTGAAAAATGATATGGACGTCCTAGGAAATTCGGTATATGCCCAAAATCAAATTTTTTTATAGTGTCATTTTTTTCTATGTTTTTATATTTAATGTATTCAGGTATATTTGATAAAAAATCGAATCTAAACTCTACATTTTCTTTATAATCTTCATAATACTTCCATATACCATCTAATCTATGCCTACCACGCCATATAGTCCCTTGCCTAACTATATCCATTTCAGTAAATTCAACCTTTATTATTAATGGTGGTAAATGTTTTAAATTACTATTTTCATCTATTTCTTTTAAAAGTACTTCAACTTTTGCTATATTAGACTCATTATTTCGGTTATGAAGTAATGTTCCATATGCCCAAACAACCCTAATTTTATTATCTGTAGGAAAAGCTATTACTTTTGGTATATTTTCTTCAATTTCATACACTTCAACAACCACTTATATATTTTATATATTGTAGCAAAGTTTAGTGAAATTTACAGCAATGTTCTCATTTCGTGTCAAACTACTTGAATAAGTTATCTAAGGCACATTATTTTGTTGCAAGAGTTGATTTTCATCATACCTGTAAAGGCTGAAAAGCAGGCTGATAATCAAAAATCATGCCTTACATGTAAAAAAACTATTATTAAAGTTATGGTCCCACAATAACCTCTGGTTAAATCAAACTAAAAAAGAGTAAATCCTATCCTTGACAGATACGACAAGGTTTTTTCCATCCCCACTATATGCAAAATCAAACACAGGTGCAGCCTCAATCGTTAAATCTATCTCACCTATAAGCGTTTTGTATTTTAAGTCGTAGAATAGCACCTTAGATTCATCAGTGCTCATAGCTAAGATTTTTCCACAAGGCGAAAACTCGACATTATAGACATCGTTAGCCATTTCTTCACTCTTGTTTTCTTGAAATGCACTCTTTGTATTGTGTTCGTTTGTTTGAAATACATGAATCTGCTCATATGTGTTCGTATTCCACAGAATAGACTTTCCCTTATCATGAGAAGTGGCAAAAACACTACCATCTTGTGAAAATGCGATAGAATAAGTGCAGTTAAACAAGTCTCTGTCATCATTTATAAAGAGAATCTCTTTAGTTTCTATATCGCATAGCACTAAAGAGTGTCCTGCACCACCTACAGCAAGAATATTCTCATCTTGTGCATGGAATTCCGATGCGTAGATTGACATCTCGTTAGAAAAATGTTTTATCTGATCTTCATTCTTATATAGTGCTTCAGCACAAGTTTTTCCTATGTCAATAGACTCACATGTACCACTTTTTAAGTCATGTATTGTAATATCTCTGCTTTCACCACCTATAGCCACTACATTATTATTGTTTATTGAAATTGTGTGCAGTGTATGGTCCACTTTAGCTTCAATTAGCATCTTATCTCCTGTTATGTCATATGCGGCATAGCTTCTACCACCAACAAATGCTATTACCGAACCATTAGAGGTAATTTCAGCTACATCTTCAAGGCTTGTTTGGATTGAGCCTTTTGTGTATTCTATGTTTTGAGAATAGTGAGATATAAACGCACTATTCTTGGCGATAAAATAACTGCTCTTGAATGGTAGAATAGAGTAAACAGGGCTATCGGATATAGCCATCATACTGTTGAGCTTGGGTATAAAGAGTGAGTCAAGAGTAAAGTCTTTTGTAAGGGAGCTATGTTCCCAAGGAATTTGTCTAAATCCAGTCTCTTTTATCAAAATCTCCCTTGTCTGTCTAAAAACCTCTTGTATTCCCAGCCCATATTTGCTCATCGAAGCTATAAGTGCCTTAGTGTACCTACCATTACTCTCTTGACCATCATAAGCGACATTTCCTGGAGAAGTTGAAAATGCAATAATAGTATTATTGATTGACTTCTCCTTTGTAAAGCCTTTTACTTCAAGACCTTGATTGTTTCTGCAGGCGTCAGCGATGATTATCTTTGTGCCAGTGCTATTGACTTCATTGAGTCGCATCTGCACCTCATCAATAGAGATAGAACTGTCATCAATCATCTTTTTATTGCTAAAGCAATCTATAGGCATCAGATAGTTCGTGTCTCTATGTTCTGTACCATGTCCTGCAAAGAAAAATAGTATGTCATCTCCTTCATTTACAGTTGATATAAAGTTCGTTAATCCATTTTTTAAACCATCCTCATCCATGTTCTTAAGCAGTGTCACTTCAAATTCTTTATACTCTAATATCTCAGCAATATCCTTAGCATCATTCACAGGATTGCTTAATGATGAATCTTTAATCCCAAGGGCCTGTTCGTATCTTGAGTTTCCTATAATTAGTGCTTTTTTACTCATATTTTTCTTCCTTGGTTTATTGTTGCGTGAGTGCAGTTTTAAAGTAACACCCTTATTATTAGGGTTATCTTTTCAAAAAGTAGACACAACTATTTACTACCATAAATTTATATCTTTGCACATATTTTTTTACTTTGGTAAACTAATTTTGAGGACTTATATTAGAATTGTAGCAGAGTTTAGTAGAATGTAGCAATGTTTGTTGGAAATGACACTACACTCTTTTCGCTCATCCAAAAGATTGCCACAAGGACAAGGATTCATAGCACCAATGAAAAGAAACTTAGCAGGATAAGAAACTTTTGAGTTTACACGAGAGATGCGAATTTTTTTATCTTGCATAGGCTCACGAAGAGACTCTAGTATATTCTTAGAAAAGTGTGGCAACTCATCGAAGAAGAGTATGCCATTATGTGCGAGACCTACCTCTCCTATCTTTGCCTTATGACTCCCACCACCAAAAACAGAGGCACTTGTCGAAGTATGGTGTACAGCTTGCATAGCTCGCCTAGGTTGAAAACTCGGCTCAACTCCATCAAGTATATCTAACTTTGCTTTTTCTAATATATCAGAGTTACTCATAGGTGGCAAAATATAGCGAAGTCTTGAAGCTATCATGCTTTTACCGCAACCAGGACTTCCTTCAAGTATGATGTTGTGAAAACCTGCAGCTGAGATAAGTGCAGCTCGTTTTGCTACCTCTTGGCCTTTAACATCAAGAAAATCTTCTTCATACTCTTTTGTATAGTAGTATTTCTCCCCATTCATTTCATAAAATGGTGCTTCTATACTACTTTGTTCCATACTTGGTGAAAGTGTATCTTGATTTTTTAATGCATTTACAGCTTCGTTCAGTGTCTGCACCCCATAAAATGAGACATCTGGAATCTTTGAGAGTTTATCTAAAGACTCAAAAGGAACTATTGCTTTTGTTATCAGCTGCTGATTTGCTAGTGAGAGTATAAGTGGATAGAGTTGTACATTTTCTTTTACTCTTCCATCTAGTCCTAACTCTCCGAAAACAAACCAATCTGACAAGTCAGACTCATCACCATGTAGAAGTATTAGTGTCGCCATAGAGAGATCAAACTGTGAACCAGATTTTGAGAGTTCAGAGGGTGCTAAAGAAAAAGTTATACGTTTAGGAGGAAAAGAAAAGTCATTTGAGAGTAGTGCAGACTTCACTCTCTCTTTTGACTCAGTAATAGCTGTACTAGCCATCCCAACGATAGAAAAAGAAGGAAGTCCTTTTGTGAGAGTCGATTCTACCTCTATGACCTTTGCATCAAGACCTTCATAGGTCGCACAGAGTAATTTTTTCATAATAACTACCTTTATTATAGATAGTAAATAATATCGTGATTTTGTAGATTGGGAAGAAAATATGACATATTGTCATATTTATGAAGATTTTCTCTCTTTTTGCATCCGTTTATACTCTTTTTCAAATTTTTTTCGACGTGCATAAGAGAGTTTGTCTATAAATAAAATTCCCTCTAAATGATCTATCTCATGTTGGATTGCTATAGCTAATAGTCCATCTGCTTCAAGAGTTTTTGTGTTACCCTCTCTATCTTGATAGTGAAGAGTAAGGGACTCATGGCGTTTTATATCTTCATAAAACTGTGGCACACTTAAACACCCTTCTTGATAAGTAGTCTCTCCTGCTTTATGTGAAATAACAGGATTCATAATCTCTAAGAGGTTCTCTTTTGACTGTTCGCCCTCTTCATCAGGGATATTTAATATGAGTGCACGCAGTGGCTTTGCAACTTGAATAGCTGCTAGACCTATGCCATTTGTGTTTATCATTATTGGGTACATACTATCGAGTAAATCATGAAGTTTTTTATCAAAAATCTTCACTTCTTTGGACTTCAAACGTAATCTTTTATCTGGGTACTCTACTATAGTTAACTTCATTCTACTTCTTTATGATCGTAATGAGACCGCATAGTCAATATTTTTTTTGCTATAAGCTATTTCAATCCCATCAATAGCACTCACAACTATCTCTTCAACAGAATATGTCGGATCAATATTCGTCACACCTATTGAGAGTTTAAGTTGAATCTCACGGTCTGCTAAAAAGAAGTTTGAGTTTGCAACAAGGTCGATCAATCTCTCACTTGCTTTTTTCGCAGCTTCAATATCTGTATGTTTTAAAAGCATCGAAAAAACACCATTGCCATAGTAAGCGACAATATCACTTCGTCTTGATGTTTTTAAAAGTAATCGGGCGATAGTACGAGTCATCAAGACTATCGCTTTTTCATTATTTACACTCTTTTTCAGATCACGGCATAACTCAATCATAATCAGAGAGCTTTTATGATGAAACTCTTGTATTAGTCCCATCTCTTGCTCTATTTTTGTCAATAGATAGCGTTTGTTATAAACACCAAATTGATTGTCAAATATAGTTTCATTCTCTACATTTTTAATGATTTTTGCAGTATCATCGTAGATAGACTTCATCTGAGAACTTTGTGTTTTTAAAATCGAGTTGAGTTTTGAGACATCACCCTCGAGAGTAGCAACTATACCTATAGCCTCTTTAATCTCAGGATGTTCTCCTAACTCTTTTTTACGCTTTTCTAAAATTTTTGTCATTAAGGACATATTTTTATAAAGAGTTGCTGTTGTTCCCAATAAGCTTTTAATTGCACCAAAACCTTTTTTAAGACTCTGTTCAAGCAAAATAGTACTCTCAGCTTCATTACTCTCTTCAAGTTCTAACATGGAGTGTATCTGTTTTCGTAGTGTTTCACTCTTATCTTCTAGAAGTCTATCAAAATAGAGAGAGAAATTATTTGGGGTGGGAGGGAGATTATCTGCAATAAGTGCATGTAAAACCTCTTTTGAGTATATCTCTATATCGCTAGAAGGGTTATCCATTCTTAAAGATTCTATAACAGGAGTATTGGTAGGTGCAGTTGATTCAGAATCAGCATCTATATTTCTGCGTGTTCTACTTCTTAAAGTTCCTGCCATAGTTTCTCTCCCTACTTCTTATCGTTTTTTGTTAAAACTTCGTCGATCATTCCGTATTCTTGTGCTTCTGTAGCACTCATAAAGTTGTCACGATCAGTATCTTTTTCAACTTGCTTTATAGTTTGACCCGTATTTTTTGCAAGAATACCATTAAGCTCAGCTTTCATACGAAGAATCTCTTCTGCTTGAATCTGAATATCAGTTGCTTGACCTTGAGCACCACCTAAAGGCTGGTGAATCATAATACGAGCATGAGGAAGAGCATAACGCTTACCTTTCTCACCAGAACTTAAAAGAAATGCACCCATAGAAGCAGCTTGACCAATACAAATAGTAGCAACATCAGGACGAATATAGTTCATAGTATCAAAAATCGCCATACCAGCAGTTACAACACCACCTGGAGAGTTGATATAAAAATAGATATCTTTCTCTGGATCTTCCGCTTCAAGAAACAAAAACTGTGCTACTATAGTAGAAGCAACTTGATCGTTAACCTCTCCACTGAGCATAACTATTCTATCTTTTAGAAGACGAGAGTAGATATCATAAGAGCGCTCACCACGCCCTGTCTTTTCTACTACATAAGGGATGTAAGACATAACTTACGCTATCTTTTCGTTAAGAAGACCCGAGAGAACTCTATCTTCTACCATTGACATTTGGATAGCTGGAAGGTATCCCGCATCTTTATAGTGATCATATGCTTTTTGAGGATCTTGACCTTGTTGCATAGCTTCAAAATAGATAGTCTGCATAACTTCTTGCTCTTCTATCTTTACACCTTTTTCAAGTGCTATAGCATCTATGATGAAAGTAGCTCTTACACTTCTTACAGCTTCTTCACGGAAAGTTTCACGAAGTTCATTTAACTTGTCTGCATTTTCACGAAGCTCTTTAATCTCATCTTCACTCATAGTTCCAGCTTTCTTGTTAAGAGCCATATCTATCTCTTGCTCAACAACAAACTCAGGAAGATCAAAAGTTAAAGAGTCTACTAAAGTTTCGAGAAGTTTTGGTTTTAAGTCTTCATTATAAAGTTTACCAAGAGCTTCGTTTTCAAGTTGAGTTTTTACTTGCTTTTTAAGTTCATCTAAAGTGGCATTCTCTTCACCCGGAAGCATTTTAGCAGCTAATTCATCATTAACCTCTACTTCTTCTTTTACTTTTATACCAGTTACTTTTACTTTAAACTCAGCATCTTTACCAGCTAAATCTCCACCGTAGTTCTCTGGGAATGTAACATTAATAGTCACTTCTTCATCACGCTTTACACCAACAAGTTGATCTTCAAAACCTGGGATAAATTGGTTTGAACCAAGCTCAAGTGCATGACCCTCTGCCTTACCGCCATCAAATGCAACACCATCAATAAAACCTTCAAAATCGATAACAGCAGTATCACCAAGTTTCATTTTACGATTACGCTTAATGTCTACTAATGGAGACTGAGACTCTGCTAAAGTTTTGATACGAGCATCAACATCTTTATCACTTATCTCTGGTTTTTTAAAGTCAGGAACAGATGTTGTGATCTCTCCAAGCTCGATAGCAGGACGCATTGCAACTTTCACTGCTACTTCTATTTTATCATCACTCTTATCAAATTTAGTAATATTTGGTTCACCTATAAGAGATTCATTAGAGATCTCTAGCTCCTCTAAACCTTTAGCAAGAACACCACGCAGTGCTTCAGATTCAGCATCTTCTACTAGCTTCTGACCATACTGCTTCTTAATGATAGCCATTGGTACTTTACCCTTACGGAAGCCTTGAACATTTGCAGTCTTGCTAAGTTGTTTAGCGATTTTCTCAATGTTAGCGTTTACCTCATCCATAGAGATTGTAGCAGTGATTTCCGCGTTTGCAGAGTCGATTTTTGTTGATTTGATTTCCATCAATTTCCTTTATTTGATTGTTAAGTAATAGCCGAGGACTATTTTTATTTTGCTTATATTAGCAAAAAACTGCTTTTATCTAGCTTTTACAGAGTTTTGGTCTAAAATTTAATACCAATAACCAGACAACTGCCACATCTATCATCACATCTGCAAAGTTAAATACAGCAAAACCACTCTGTCCAAAAAGAGGATAAGGCCAAGCATGGTAGTAGAACATATCTACTACACCCTCATGCACAAACCTATCATATACATTTGAAAAGGCTCCACCTAATAAAATCCCTACAGGAAGTGCATAACAGAGTTTTTTGAGATAAAACACGTAGCCTAAGACACTTACTACAAGTCCTAACTGTATATATTTAAGATACTCAGCAAGAAAACTAAACATGGAAAATGCCACACCCTTATTATATACGAGAATAAGATCCATATATTCACCATAGTACCTATACCCATCCACAAAAAGTGACTTAATATTTTGATCTACTATAAAGATACCTACTAGAGTAAAAAGTAAAACTGCTGAGAAACGCAGTGTATGATTTAAACTAGGCATTGAGAGCTTTAGTAAAGAAATCGCTAAGTTCATTCATTCTTTTTCTCATTAGCTTTGCATCCTTAGCTTCAAGGAGTATACGAAGTTTATTTTCAGTCCCAGAGTAACGCACAAGTTGTCTGACACCCTCTCCTTCTAGAGCTTTAAGTTTCTCAGTCAGGCCTTTGATCTCTTCTAATGGTGTTTTATTTTTCACATGAAGATTTGTAAGTTTTTGAGGGTAGAGTGGAAAAGGGCGAAGTACCTCAGAAGCGGCTTGTTTTTTATCTAATATAAGAGCAAGTACTTGAAGAGCACTCACAAGCCCATCCCCAGTCTTTGCAAAATCATGCATTATGACATGTCCACTCTGCTCTCCACCGAAGTTGATCCCCTCTTTTTTCATTATCTCAAGTACATGCTTATCACCAACATTTGAACGCCATAGATTTAAACCATTTGCACTCATATAGTCATCTAAACCTTGATTACTCATAACAGTAGCGACAATACCACCACCTTTTAAAAGTCCAAGTTCATTTAAGTGAACACCCAGAGCACCAAGAAGCTGATCCCCATCAACAACCTCGCCCTTTTCATCTACGACTACGAGTCTATCAGCATCTCCATCAAGGGCTATTCCTAAGTCTGCTCTATACTGCACTACAGCTTCACTTACATTACGAGGATGAAGTGCCCCACACCCTTCATTTATATTAAAACCATCAGGTTTATTGTGCATAACTATCACATCCGCACCAAGCTCTTCAAGTACAGTAGGACCTACCTTGTATGCAGCACCATTTGCTGTGTCTAAAACTATACGCATCCCTTGAAGAGTAAGACGACGAGGAAAAGAGTTCTTGAGTTGTACAATATAGCGCCCAATTACATCATCTATACGTTTTGCTTTTCCTATAGACTTTGCAGTGACTTGTGCCTCACATATTTTCTCATCATCAAAATAGATACTCTCTATCTCTTCTTCTACTTCGCAAGGGAACTTATCACCCTTACCATCAAAAAATTTAATCCCATTATCTTCAAAAGAGTTATGAGAAGCAGATATCATGATTCCTGCATCACAACGCATATTTTCCGTAATAAATGCAATAGCAGGTGTAGGCATCGGCCCTATCTGTATAACGTCAAAACCAACAGCAGTAAGACCACAAACTATGGCGTTTTCTATCATATATCCACTTCGGCGTGTATCTTTACCTATAAGAATTTTATTCGTCTTTGCCGTTTTTTTAAGATAGATCCCTGCCGCCATGGCCACTTTCATAGCAACTTCAGCACTTAAAAAAGTACCAGCTTCACCTCTTACCCCATCTGTTCCAAATAGTTTCATCTCTTTTCCCCGCTTTTTTCAAAATATTTTATTATGATCGAGCAGTAGTTTACATAAAGAGATAAAGGAAGAAACTCAGACCGAAGGGAGGATTTGCTCTCTTTTTTTATCTCTTTATGTAAACGGTCGCCAACAATTCAAGTATTTTACCACCCTTTAACTTAATTTTAATTATCTTTAAGCTATTATTGCGCACTTAAATTCCAAAAAGGACTCAAAATGGCAAATCACAAGTCATCAATCAAGAGAATTCGTCAAACACTCGTTCGTACAGAACGTAACCGTTTTTATAGAACTCGTCTTAAAAATATCGTTAAGGACGTTAACTCAGCTGTAGAAGCTGGTAATAAAGAAGAAGCAACAGCAGCACTTAAAGTTGCTAACCAGCAAATTCACAAATTCGTAAGCAAAGGTATTCTTAAAAAAGAGACTGCTGCTAGAAAAGTTAGTCGTCTACACAAATCTGTAAACGCTATATAATTAGAGCATAAATTATGCTCGCAGATAAACTCACTCCGTTTATCAACCGCTATAATGAACTCGGCGAATTGCTGAGTTCACCTGACATCACATCTGACATCAAACGCATGACAGACCTCTCAAGAGAACAATCAAATCTTTTACCAATAGTAGAAAAAGCTAAAGAGTACCAAACTTTAATCGCAGATATTGCCGATACAAAAGAGATGCTTAGCGATCCTGAAATGGGTGAGATGGCAAAAGAAGAGCTCAAAGAGTTAGAACCACAAAAACCACTACTAGAAGAGGATATAAAACTACTCCTTCTTCCAAAAGATCCAAATGATGATAGAAATATCATCGTGGAACTTCGTGCTGGTGCTGGTGGTGATGAAGCAGCTATCTTTGTAGGTGATCTTTTTGATGCCTACACTCGCTATGCAGATCTTAAAGAGTGGAAGATAGAACTTATCTCTAGCTCTCCATCTGATGCAGGTGGGTATAAAGAGGTAACTGCTCTTATCAAGGGTGAACAGGTTTATAGTCGGTTGAAGTATGAAGGTGGAACACACCGCGTTCAACGTGTTCCTCAAACAGAGTCTCAAGGTCGCGTTCACACCTCAGCAATAACAGTAGCAGTAATGCCTGAAGTTGATGATGTGGAAGTAACTATTGAAGATAAAGATCTCAAGATTGATGTTATGCGCTCTTCTGGATGTGGTGGTCAGTCAGTAAATACTACCGATTCAGCAGTACGTATTACTCACTTACCTACTGGCTTAGTTGTAACCAACCAAGACCAGAAGTCACAACATAAAAACCGCGAAAAAGCGATGAAAGTTCTTAAAGCAAGACTTTTTGACCTTGAGATGCAAGCACAACAGTCTGAAAATGCAGCAGAAAGAGCAGCACAAGTAGGAAGTGGTGATAGATCTGGACGTATTCGTACATACAACTACCCACAAAACCGTATGAGTGATCATAGAATTAACCTTACTCTCTACCGTTTAAATGAGATTATGAATGGTGGACTGCTTGATGAAGTTATCGAACCACTTATAGCTGATAACCAAGCGAAGATTGTCGAGGCAGCTGGACTCTAAGTCTAGCTATTCAACTCTCTCCCACTCAGTATTAAAAGTATTAATAACACGACCTTCAAAAGTAATAGTTCGCTCATTAACCCCAAGATAAAGTGTTTCTCCACTGGTCGGATAAACCTCTATACTCTCACTTACTTCACCCTCTTGCAGGGCTCTATAAAAACATGCTGCCATCCCTGTTCCACAAGCAAGTGTCTCATTCTCAACACCACGTTCATAAGTACGGACTTTCAGGTTTTCACCCACAACACAGCAGATATTTACATTTGTATTGTACTTAAAACGCAACTCTCTTGCTTCTTCAAGATCAAAATTATTTACATTATCTTGAATACAAACTAAATGAGGCACACCAGTATTAAGAAGCCACCAAGTTTTTCCATTGTGCTCTATATTTTTTTCAAGTATCGCAGGAGGAGTAAGCTCACTCATCACCATAGCACTCTTTGAACTACCTGCACGAACTTCTGCGTTTATTACACCCGCCCCGGTTAAAAAGCTCATCTTCTCTTTTGCAAGTCCATGGTTAAATGCGAAGTGTGCACAAGCACGTGAGCCATTGCCACACATATCTGCATGACTGCCATCAGCATTATAAAACTGCCACTCAAAGTCGTACTCTTCAGAGGGAACAACGACTATTAAACCATCAGCACCCACACCATCTTGACGATGACATAACTCTTTTGCCAACTCTGTTCTATCTTCTTTTACTTTACTTGAAAATAGAACAAAATCATTTCCGTTTGCACTGTATTTAGCTAAGTTCATACTTCTCTCCTATTTTAAATATTTTTCTTTAATGATTGCTACAAAATCTTCACACTCTTGCTGAAGATGTTTAAGGTTTTTAGAGTTATCTATCACCCATGTTGCTCGCTCTTTCTTCTCTTGTATAGGAAGTTGTGTGGCAATTCTCTTAAGTGACTCTTCCTCTGAGTAGCCATTGCGTTTCATAAAACGCTCAAGTTGTACTTCTGCAGGTGTATAAACAACAACACTATCTTCTATATTATATGAATTGTTTTCAAAAAAGAGTGGTATATCTATGAGGTAGGGGAATTTAAGTCTATCCTGTTTCTCACTGCGTTTAAGAATCTCAGCACGGATTTTAGGGTGTAAAAAATCCTCTAATGTTTTCTTTGCCTCATCATCTGAAAAAACAAAACTTCCAAGCTTAGGACGATCGACCTTGCCTAAACGCAGATACTTAGAGCCAAAAGTCTCTTCTACCCAAGATGCAGAAGCATCAAGAATCTCATGACTTATAGTATCGGCATCTATTATTCGCATGCCATTAAGTGCTAAAAGAGAAGCAACAGTACTTTTTCCAGTAGCGATACTCCCAGTCAGGGCAATAGCATACTCATAAGCCATTAGTTTTTAATAATCCCTAGGTACTCTTTTCTTATGTGATTACCCATAGCAAAAGAACCTACATGCACATCACAGTTGTAGTATTCTAAACCATCAAGCATATCTGTACGGTGTAAAATCACATCAGCAGTTGGATGGTACTCTTTAGATGCTAAAAGAGAAAGCTTATCTCCACCAACATGAAAGGGCATAATCACCTTTGTGTATTTACCAAGAATTTCCATGATCTGCTTATTTTCTTGAGTCTCGTCTAATGAAGGGATAGTAGTCACTAAAAGACCATCCTCTTTAAGTACACGGTTATAGTGTGCAAGAACAGCTGCGTCAGCGTCCATCTCTGTTATCACTACATCATAGGTTGCATCTTTTGCATCACGAAGAAGATTTATGTTAGGAGAGATAACATCACAACTTATTCCATCATGCTTCTGCATCTCTGTCACAAATCCTGCTGCATTTTCACTAATTATTAAAACATTTTCAGGGTTTTTGTTCGTACAAACACCAACATGAACCATCATTTCATTATATATAAACTCTTTCATTAATATTTCCTTATTTCTTAGTGCGATTTTAACCACTTTTGGATTAATTTTACTTAATAAAGATATAATTGCATAAGATTTATAAAAAGTTAAAGGTAGAAGAATGGATTTTAGCAAACTACAAAAATTTTGTCCAAGTTTTCGTATCTCATTGGGTGTAATTCTCATAGGTATCGCAATATTTACGGACATACATTGGTTTTATTTGGGGATTATCCCTTTGATTGCTGGACTTACAAAGTTTTGTCCAGTGTGCCTTCTAACACACAAGTGTGATATCCCAGAATATGGAGAAAAAAAATGAGTCAAATAAGTTATAAAGATGCCGGTGTAGACATCGATGCTGGAAACAGTTTTGTAGAAAACATAAAACCCCTAGTTAAAGCTACTAAGATTCCAGGTGTAATGGGTGGGATAGGCTCATTTGCTGGTGCATTTGAACTTCCAAAAGGTTTCAACGAGCCTGTGATGCTTGCAGCAACTGATGGTGTTGGTACAAAACTCAAGCTTGCAATAGACAGTGGCATACACAATACTGTAGGTATCGACCTAGTAGCTATGTGTGTAAACGATCTTCTTTGTAACTTCGGAACTCCCTCTTTCTTTCTTGACTACTATGCAACTGGTAAACTAGATGTACTCAACGCGACAAATGTCGTAGCGGGAATAGCTGAGGGCTGTAAGCAGTCTGAGTGTGCTCTTATCGGTGGTGAAACTGCTGAGATGCCTGGTATGTACTCTGAAGATGATTACGATCTTGCTGGTTTTGCTGTAGGTGTTGCTGAGAAGTCTGAGATGGATAGAGTAAGTCTCGTTCGTGCTGGTCACAAACTCATAGCTCTTCCATCTTCAGGTCTGCACTCAAACGGTTTTTCACTAGCTCGTAAAGTTCTTTTTGAAAAGATGGATAAGAAGTTTGAAGATGATTTTAATGGTAAGACTCTCATAGAGACTCTTTTAACACCGACAAATATCTATGTAAAGACTTTTAAAGCTCTCAAAAACGAGATAGTTGCTATGGCACACATCACAGGTGGTGGGATAGTGGAAAATCTTCCTCGTGTTCTTCCTGAAAACCTCATGGCAGAAGTGCGAGAGGATGCTATCCGTGTTCTTCCTATTTTTGAGCTTATGAGTGAGCATGTAGAGCGTTCAGAGATGTTCAGAGCTTTTAACATGGGTGTTGGAATGATACTTGTAGTAGAAGAGAAAAATATCGATGCAGTACTTACTAAGGCTGAAGGATCTTACCTTATAGGTGAGATCAAAGAGGGTAAACGCGAAGCGAAAATGATCTAAAAAGCAACACCTATTTAAAAGGTGTTGTAAGCTCTTCTGTAATAGCTCCAGGAATATCCATTATAGTAGTGAATCCTCCCATACTCAATAGTGGATAACAAAGAGCTAGATAATATTTAGCGGCAAGTGAAGTCGCTACATCTTTCTCTATGCTAATCGTATAAGGAAGTACTGATGCATTAGCTCGTCCTATCTTCTCTACAAACTTCTTAGTATCTGCACTAAGATCATATCCTATTAGATAGCTATCATCATTTAACTTCAGAGTAAAAACTACATTCTTTCCACCTTTATAAGATTGTACTTTTTTGAGTAAGTCAGCAGTTTTCCCCTCAGCTAGTTCATCTGGATCCTCATAATAAGGCATTCCCATCATAAAGTGATACCCACTGATGTCATCAGCATCAAGCATATCTTTAGAACCTTTTAGTCCACTAAATGTTTTTTTGATATTCGCTAACTCAGCTTCAAATACCTTAGCATTATAATCATCTTGCATATATGCTCTACCGAAATATACAGGATTAGTAATACTGATCTTTTTTTCTTTATTATCTACAAATATACGAAGTACTGCAGCATAGGCACGTTTAGGCTTTGATGCTTCACTCTTAAGTGCATCATCAGTAAAGACTAAAGTTATCCCATCTTTTACACTTGTGTACTCAGCGATCACTTTATAACCTGCACCACTCAACTTCTCTTTCGCTTGAGCGACATCTATATATTTACCTTGAAGGTATGCACTTATATCTTGAGCAACTGCACTTTGAGTGATTGCTAAAAATGCTAAGAAAGCTACTATAATTTTTTTCATTGGAATCCTTTGATTATTTAATTTTATTTTTTAAATGCTTTTTCTAGATCTTTTGTAATTGCACCTGGAACAGTTGCAACTCCCATAAAATCACTCATACTTAAACCTGGATAAGAAAGAGCAAGGTAATATTTGGCATCAAGTGCCTTAGCTTGACCATTTTCTATACTTATACAGTATGGAAGTACTGCAGCATTTGCACGGCCTATTTTTTTTACAAACTTCTTAGTACGTTTCCCAAGGTCATAACCTAAAAGAGTACTAGTATCGGAAAGCTTAAGTTCAAAAACAATAGCTTTCCCCTTTTTATAGTTTTGAGCTTTAGCTACGCCATCAGCAGTAGTAGGATTTTTATCTCCTAACAGAACAGCATCTTTATAGTAAGGCATACCTACCATAAAATGGTATGTAGACAACTTATCATATGCCACTGCATCTTTTGAACCTCTAAGTCCAGAAAACTCAGAGTTAATAGCCTCTAAGGCAGCATTAAAAACAGCATGATTGTAATCGTCTTGCATAAATGCTTTCCCGAAGTAAATAGGGTTAGTAAAACTAATCATTTTCTTTTTATCATCTACAAAGAGACGCAGTACAGCAGCATAAGCACGACCAGGTTTAGCAGCTTCAGCTTTAAGTGCTTCGTTTGTAAAAACGATAGTAGTACCCCTCTTCACTGGTTTGTATATTCCTACTACTGTAAACCCTGCACTCTCTAAATCACTTTCTGCAGTAAGTACATCCACATAATCCCCAACAAGATAAGTAGATACTTTCGTACCCTTTAAACCTGACTCAGCATTTGCTAATGGATCACTAATAGAACAGCCACTAAATGATAATATAGCAAAAGATGCTATAAAAGTGAATAGCTTTTTCATATCTCTTTACCACCTAAACTTTTCATTATTGAAATAACCTCCTTATCAATTTTTTTTGTCCACTCAATTTTAGTTTTATCTTTCAGATTCATTACCGAAACCCATGTAGAGAGACGTGGCATACCTACAAGCATTTTGTTACTACCTTTTTCTATGTAGAAGTACATTGCACATGGAGCGAATACACCTGCATCAGGACGGCCTTTATTAAATAGGTTATAAGAAAATGTAAAGTGACATAATCCATATACAAAAAATGAATCATACTTATCAAAAGGCATCTTTAAATCTTCGTAAGTCTCTTTGAAGTTTTTAAAACCAGCAATAATATAGTGTTTTTTTTCAAATGCTTCTTCAAATTTATCTTGAAATGCATCAGTAAAGTCAGAAACATTTCCACTTCTCTCAACTGGAAACTCAAAGGTCATCATCGGTTTTGCTGGAAGTTTTTGTACAATTGGAGTAGTCTGCACTTCACCACCAAAAGTCTTACTCACCCATGTATCTAAAGGATCAAACATTTTCACATAAGCAACTCTATCTTTAGCGTTAGTAACACCTGTAATATCTAACATAGTATTTGGATCTATATGCCCAATGTATGTTTTATCTTCAGCTTTTGTTTTATAAATAAGAAGGTTAAATGGTTGAAATCCAGCTACTTGTGGTGAAGTTAAAAGAATATCATGAATAGCTTTATCGTTATCCATAGAAAAGAAACCTAGATTGTCAAGATTTTCTATCCAAGTCTTATCATAATCTGGATTTTTTTGATTACCATAACGCTTTTTATAAGCATCACTAATTCTTTCATGTGGATCTGAAACAGAGAATCCTACTGCATCTTCTATCGCTGAACCTAGTACAAGTTTGTCATATTTTTCACCAGCATCCCCATTAATAGCATTAAATCTGAGAGCAGTAGCACCAAAGGCTGCAGATGTAATAAGAAAAAGTGCAAAAGTTGACTTTATCAATGTTTTTAGCATATATTTTCCTTATGTATATTATTTAGGATATTTATAACAAAATAGTCACAAAACAACTGCGATTATTCTAGCATAATAATAACTTATTTGTGTAGTAAAACTAAGATTAAGTAAGATTTATTGAGGGTATGTTGCAAAAAGGTAATGCCACTAAAAGAGAGGTGGCATTAGAGGAAGAGAAGAAGTTTCTCTTTTAGACTAGAACTTGTAAGTTCCAGCGATTGTAACACCTATTTGTGAGTGAGTTACATTTGCAGTTGAAGTTGCACCTGTCCAATTTGCTGGGTTTGGAGGATTAGTTCCATTTGCTTGAAAACCAGCAGTCATTCCTG
>Ga0256829_1001764_pt1 | contig 17119 bp, 18 predicted proteins | sample 131447metaG_FD_185979 | JGI IMG/M metagenome (GOLD analysis project Ga0256829, IMG submission 185979) | Hydrothermal vent microbial communities from Lau Basin, Pacific Ocean - 131-447 | ecosystem: Environmental > Aquatic > Marine > Hydrothermal vents | place: Pacific Ocean: Lau Basin | collected...
GCCTTAGCCCTTTTTCTCGTTTTATTATAACCTCTTTTGGCTAAAACAGTATCGCCTCTGTTTGCATTTAACAAATCATTGGATTCTATGAGTAAATCTTTATCTTTAGTATCTCCAAAAGCACTTAAAAAACCAGTACCACTTGTAGCAATATCGATTATACCTATTTTATATTTTGAATTTAAAGTATAAGTATCATCTGCTAAATTTAATACACCTAAATTTAGCAGATTTTTTACTAAAGGCTGAAAGCTAGAAGGAGTTTCCTCTGTTTTTAAACCTTTTGTTAGAGCAAGAAGAATTTTTTTCAATCTTTAAATTGTTCCACTATTTTTTGATAAATTTTAGAATCAAGATTGTAATCTTCACATAGTAATAAAGCTTCATTTATTTGATTTTCTTTTAATGTCCCAAAGATATTGATAGATGTTTTTACTACATGTAGAGCTTTTGCGTAATTTTGTGTAAATTCATCTGCTTCAAAAGGTTTTATGGAATATCCTATGGATTCTATTAATTCACTCTCTAGATTCCATTTTTCAAAGATTTTTGCTGTGATTTCTTCGTTGGCATAGCCAACTAACTCTTTTTCAAGTTTTGAAAGTTCAGATATACTTGCTTCTTTTGTCGCAGCATCCTTAAACTCTTTATCTTTTCCTTCTTCAAGTAACTCATGAGCTATGATAATTTTCCCAATTTCCATCATAAAAGATGCAGGCTGAAGAATTTCAAGCATGCTTCTATTTACTTTTGAGTACCATTTAAACATAAAGGCACTTTGAAAAGTACTTATGTCTATAAATTGATGTTTGCTTATACCATAAGGAGCCAAATCGATTTTAATATTTTCTTTTATAGCACTTGAGAGGGCAAAACCTCGAATTGTTGCCATTCCAAATAAAGATATCGCATGTCCTACATTTTTAATCTCTTTGCTAAAGCCATATAGTGGAGAGTTTGAAGACTTTAATATGTTTGCTGTAAGCATTGGGTCTCGCTCAACTACCTTAACTAAATCTTGCATTGAACTATTTTTATCTGCACAAATTCTTTGAATTTGTATCACAGTTTCATCTAATGGTGGTAACGCTTTAATCTTTTTCAATATACTGCTGTCCATCTTTAAGCCCTTTTTTAGAAAATATGAAACAATTCTACTATTTTGTAGATTATAATCATCTTATAAACGGTTATTTATGCAACCTTAACATTATCTAAACAAAGATAAGGTAAAATTCGAATTATTTTTAGGTGGTGATTATGCAAAAGAACATTAGTTTACAAGGTGAGAGTTTAGAGCTAAAAAGAGAAGAGATTAAAAAACATTTTATAAGGGTATATGAATATTTTGAAAAACAGTTTGAGATTTTTATTGATGATTCTGTTTTTTATGAAAGACCAGAACCTCTTAGGCATCAACTTATATTTTATTTTGGGCATACGGCCACTTTTTATATAAATAAGATGCTTTTTGGAAAATATATAACAAAAAGAGTAAACCCTGCGTATGAATCTATGTTTGCAATAGGTGTGGATGAGATGAGTTGGGATGATTTAAATCATAAGCATTATGATTGGCCAAGTGTTGATGAAGTGCGATTGTATCGGGATGAAGTTAAAAAGATAGTGCTTAAATATATATCAAGCGTAGAATTTTCTTTGCCAATCACTTGGGATAGTCCCATGTGGGCAATTCTCATGGGAATTGAGCATGAAAAAATCCATATAGAGACATCATCAGTTTTGCATAGACAGCTTGATATCGCCAAAGTAAAAGAACACGAAGATTTTAAGATATGTGAAGATATAAAAGAAACATATCCACAAAATGAACTCTTAGATGTCAGTGGTTCACTCATGAAACTTGGTAAACAAAATGATGGCGAGTTTTATGGCTGGGACAATGAATATGGAATATATGAAGAAAAAGTTAAAGATTTTAAAGCTTCAAAATACTTAGTGAGTAATGGCGAGTTTTTAGAGTTTGTTAAAGATGGTGGATATGCAAATGACGAGTTTTGGTCAAATGAAGGTGCGAGATGGAAAGAGTATTCAAAAACAAAACATCCCTATTTTTGGATAGAGAATATTGGCGCTTACTATTACAAAAGTTTGACTAAAATCATACCCCTGCCTTTAAACTGGCCTGTAGATGTTAACTATCTCGAAGCAGATGCATTTTGCAAATACAAAAGTAAAAAACTTTCAACAAACATAACACTTCCTAGTGAAGCTATGTACCAGTGCATAAGAGAGAGTGCAAAAATAGGAAATGAGGTAAAAGTAGATGCAAATCTTGGATTTAAACACTTTAGTTCATCAATGCCTGTAGATGAGTTTAAGCACGGTGACTTTTATGATGTGGTAGGCAATGTATGGCAGTGGACTACAACTCCAATCGATAGCTTTGATGGTTTTAAGATACATCTTTTATATGATGATTTTTCTGTTCCAACATTTGATACAAGACACAATATCATAAAAGGTGGCTCTTGGGCATCACTTGGCAATCAAGCGCTTGGGATTAGCAGATATGCATTTAGAAGACATTTTATACAGCATGCTGGCTTCAGATATGTGCAGGGTGATGATATAAAAAAAATAGAAGATGAGTATTATGAAAAAGATGAAATTATCTCACAATATTGTGAATTTCATTATGGAGATGAGTATTTTGGAGTTAAAAATTTCCCAAAAACTATAGCAGAGATTGCAAAAAAGTATGCTATAAATAAAGATAGAGTCTTAGACATAGGTTGCAGTGTAGGTAGAGCTTCATTTGAGCTTGCAAAAGAGTTTGAAAATGTTGTTGGTATTGACTTTAGTGCAAGATTTATAAATGTTGCACAAAATCTAAAAGACAAAGGCTCTATAAAATACAGGAAAAAAATAGAAGGTGATATTAGCGAAGAGAAAAAAGTGACGCTAAAAAGTTTAGGGTTAAAAACCATTGACACGCAAAAGGTTGAATTTTGGCAAGGAGATGCATGTAACTTAAAACCTCATTTTAATAAATTTGATATGATAATAGCGATAAATCTACTTGATAGATTATATAATCCCGAGCTATTTTTAAAAGATATAGCAAATAGATTAAACAAGAATGGTATATTTATCGTGGCTAGTCCATTTACTTGGAGCCAAGAGTATGTACGAAAAGATCTTTGGCTTGGAGGTAAGATAGAAGAGGGCAAAAATATCTTTTCTTTTGATACTTTAAAATCTATATTAGACCATGAGTTTATACAAATAGACAAAGAACAAAATGTTGAATTTGTCATCCAAGAACATATAAGAAAATTTCAACACACCTTTAGTCTTTTAAGTGTGTGGCGGTTAAAATCTCTTTCTCTCAACTAAAGTTTAAGAAGTTTTGGATAAAATACGCACAAAATTATTAAAGGATTAGTATAATGGCAATTACTGTATATTACGATAAAGATTGTAATCTAGATGTTATTCGCTCCAAAAAAGTGGCGATGATTGGATTTGGCTCTCAAGGACACGCACATGCTGAAAATTTAAGAGATAGTGGCGTAGAAGTTGTTGTTGGTTTGAGAAAAGGTGGAAATTCTTGGGCAAAAGCTGAGGCAAAAGGTTTTATCGTTAAAACCGTGAGTGAAGCTACAAAAGAAGCTGATGTTATTATGATTTTAACTCCAGATGAACTTCAATCTGATGTATTTAACGACGATATAAAAGACTCTCTTAAAACAGGTAGTGCTATAGCTTTTGGACACGGATTTAATATTCATTACTCGCAAATAGTCACTCCAGAAGGGATTGATTGTATCATGATTGCACCAAAAGCACCAGGTCATACTGTTAGAAGTGAATTTGTAGCAGGTGGTGGAATTCCTGATTTAATCGCAGTTGAGCAAGATGCTAGTGGCAACGCAAAAGAGATTGCTCTTAGTTATGCAAGTGCTATTGGTGGTGGAAGAAGTGGAATTATCGAGACCACATTTAAAGATGAAACAGAAACAGACCTTTTTGGTGAACAAGCTGTTCTTTGTGGCGGTATGACATCTTTGGTTAAGGCTGGATTTGAAACTCTTACAGAAGCTGGATACGAGCCTGAAATGGCATATTTTGAGTGCTTACATGAGATGAAACTAATAGTTGACCTTATGTATCAAGGCGGAATCGCTGATATGAGATATTCTATATCTAATACTGCAGAATATGGCGATTATGTAAGTGGACCAAAAGTTATAAATGAAGATTCTAAAAAAGCTATGAAGCAAATCTTAAAAGAGATTCAAAATGGCACATTTGCAAAAGATTTCATACTTGAACGAAAAGCTGGATACGCTAGGATGAATGCTGAACGAGCTAATGCAAGAAGAAGCTTGATTGAGCGAACTGGCGACAAGCTAAGATCTATGATGCCTTGGATTACTTCTAAAAAAATCATCGATAAAGATAAAAACTAAATATTTTATACCAAGCAGAGTTAAGCTCTGCTTGGTATCAGTAGGATGCACTTGACTCACAAAAAAAAGAAAACACATACAAAAAAAAGAAAACACAAATCTTCTTTTGCAAAAAATAGACTCTTTTTTATCGCTACATTTTTTACGCTTTTATTTTTAGGTTTTGGATATTATAAATTTATCTTACCTTATAATCAAAAATCAAAAATCAAAAAAGTAAGCATTGAAAATCAAAAATCAACAAAAGAGTTGATGAAAAAGATGAAAAAGATGTTAGAAGTTGAGAGAAAAAGAATAAGCAAAGAACTAATATCTGCGCAAAATGATAAAACAAAAATAGCAAAAACTATAAATATAAAAAAGCCAGAAAAAGATATAAATATAACCAAAAGAATCAAAAAATATACCGAAAAAAAATCAAAAAATCAAAATTACCTTTCTGAAGTAAATGATTATAAAAAAAGTTTAAAATATTCTAAAAATAAAAAACAAAAGAAGAGAATTGCACTCAAATACAAAGGTATTCCAAAGTTAGCTATTATCATAGATGATGTTTCATTTGCTAGTCAAACAAGGATGATGAAAAAGATTCCTTTTAAAATAAATCCTTCTTTTTTCCCACCTACTTTGGGTCATCCTGATACGATTAAGCTCTCTAGGCAGTTTTCATTTGCTATGGTTCATATCCCATTAGAAGCTTTGAATTACGCAAATGCTGAGACTGATACACTTTTGGCTACTGATTCGACTATGAAAATACGAAAAAGAGTTTTGCAAATAAAAAAAGAATTTCCAGATATAAAATATTACAATAACCACACAGGAAGCAAATTTACTTCAAATTTATCATCTATGAGAAAATTATTGAAGATTTTAAAGAAACAAAATATACATTTTATTGATAGCAGAACGATAGCGGATACGAAAGCTGGGGTAGTTAGTAAAGAGCTGCATGTAAGACTTTTGTCGAGGGATATTTTTCTAGATAATTCTATCAAAAAATTAGACATAATATCTCAACTAAAAAGAGCGATAAATATAGCAAAAAAGACTGGATATGCCATAGCTATTGGACATCCTCATAAAAATACTTTAAATGTTTTAATTCATGCCAAAAGATATCTAAAAGGTATAAAACTTGTATATGTAAACCAGCTATGATTAAATCCTTAGATGAGTTGCCTTATGAGTTTGAGAGCTTAAAAGATAAGCCGAAAGAGCTTTTTTATAAAGGAAACTTTAGTTTGCTGGGCAAAAGAAGGATTTCTATAGTTGGAACTAGACATCCCATATCTTACACCAAACAATTATGTTTTAAGTTAGGAAATGCTTTAAAAAACAGAGGAGTTTGTGTCGTAAGCGGTGGAGCTATGGGGGTAGATGCCTTAGCACATAAATCAGCCTTTCCAAATACTATCGGAGTTATGGCAAATTCTTTGGATATTGTTTATCCAAAGGTAAATTATTCACTGTTAAAATCCATGGAAAAAGAATCATTAATGCTTAGTGAATATAGGCAAAATACAAAAGCCACAAGATATAGTTTTGTTTTAAGAAACAGAATTGTAGTATCCCTTGGTGAAGTTTTGGTAGTTGCTCAAGCTGATTTAAATAGTGGATCAGTAAGAAGTATAGAAATAGCACAGAAATTAGGTAAGAAGATTTATGTTTTTCCTCATAGAATTGGTGATTCTTTAGGGACAGATCAGCTTTTAAAAGATGGGCAGGCTACTGTAATATACGACATAGATAAGTTTGCAGATTTGTTTGGTGAAGTTTCACAAGAGAGGGATGAGATTCTTGAATTTTGTAAGATGCATGATGATTTTGATTTGATTTATGATAAATTTGGAGATAAAATTTATGAGTACGAACTTCAAGGCAAGATTGAAATCAAAAACTTGAAGGTGATAGTGTTATGAAATACGCTGGACTAGATATCGGGCTTAAGAGAATAGGGCTTGCAATTTGTCTTCAAAGTTATATAGTTACACCTTGTGATGCAATTTTGAGAAAAAATAGAAATCAAGCAGCTAAGGATGTTGATGAATTTTTACAAACTTGGGGCATAGAAACGCTTGTCGTAGGATTGCCAAAAAATGGCTCAAGTTCGCAAGAGATGCAGCGAAGAATACAGCATTTTGTATCGCTGCTTGAGTTTAAAAAAGAGATATTTTATCAAGACGAATATGGCTCAAGCTTGGAAGCTAAAAGTATGATGCAGGGCATCACTAAACAAAAACGAGATGGAAAGATAGACTCTATGGCCGCTAAGATTATCCTAGAAAGATTTTTACAAAAATAATTCTTTATATTCTTCCTCGTTAAATGCTACTATGACTTTGTTTTTATACTCAATAACAGGCCTTTTTATAAGCATATTTTCTTTTGCAAGCCAAGTTGCTTTTTCATCATCGTTTAAATTTAAATCTTTTAATTTTAAAGTTCTGTATTTTGTTCCTTTGTTGTTAAAAAGTTTATCTATAGATACTTTTTCTAGCCAAGAATTTATCTTTTCTTGTTTCAAAGCCTCTTTTCTAAAGTCTTTAAATTCAAAATCGATACTATTTTCTTTGAAAAATTTAATAGCTTTTTTAACACTTCCACAAGTTTTTATGCCGTATAATTTCATATTTTAACCTCAGTTTAATAATTTAATAGATAAAGTACTTATATTATAGCAGTATTTTTTAAATAAAGGAGAAAAAATGCAAGTAAATGTTAGCTCAATTCAAGCCCATACTAATTTTTTAGTAAATAATGCAAACAATATCGCCAATATAAACACAAGTGATTTTAAAGCCACAGATACTACTTTAGGTAATGAAAATGGCGGGGTTGTGGCACAATCAGCCAAAACAAATCATGGGACTGACTTAGCAAAAGAATTAACAGATCAAATATCTATAAAAGATGGCATTAAAGCAAATGTAGAAGCTGTTAAAACACAAGACAAAGTGATAGGTTCACTTTTAGATCTGACAATTTAGATAATAAGCATGGCATCACCGTAAGAAAAAAATCTATATTTTTCTCTCACGGCTTCTTTGTATAGTTTTAATGTTTGATCTATCCCTACAAAAGATGCTACTAGCATAATCAGTGTTGATTTTGGTAGATGAAAATTTGTAAGCAAATGATTTACTCTTTGAGGTTTGTTTTGTGGATGCAAAAACAGATCGCAATATCCATGGGTTTTTCTCTCTCTTGCATAGTATTCTACAGTTCTAGTTACTGTGGTACCAACTGCAAGTATATGTTTTTGGGAATCCAACAACACTTTTGTTTCATCGTTTATGCTGAAAAATTCGCTATGCATAATATGATTTTTTATATCTTCACAAGTAACAGGTTTGAAAGTTCCAGCCCCTACATGAAGAGTTATTTTTTTGGTTTCATATCTTTTTTGTAATTGGGCAAACTTTTCTTCACTAAAATGCAAAGAAGCTGTAGGAGCAGCAACTGCACCTCTATTTTTTGCAAAAATACTCTGATAATCATCCACATCTTGGTCCGTATCTTCTCTTTTTATGTAAGGAGGAAGAGGGATGTGTCCAATAACTTCAAGAATATCAAATAATTCATCTGTATTTATTTTTTTACTGTCCTGAAAAAATTCTACGATTCTACTCCCGTCTTCTTTTACTTCATTTACTGTGGCTTGCAGAGCATTATCAAAAGATAGTTTTGTACCGATGAACACTTTACCCCTTATGTAAACAGAGTATAAATTGTCTTGTAGTGGCGAATTTAGCAAAAGTTCTATCTTGCCACCACTGTCTTTTTTGCCAAAGATTCTAGCTTTTACAACTTTTGTGTCATTTATAACGATAGAAGTATTGGTTGGAATATAATCAAATATATCTTTAATTGTTGTATGTGTGATTTTATCTATAGATCTATTATACACTAAAACTCTAGCATCATCTCTGTTTTTCTTAGGATATGATGCTATAAGATTTTGCGGAAGTACATAGTCGTATGTCGAAACTTTCAGAGGATCAAGCAAACTATTTTTTGTCCTCTATCTCTTTCGTTTCAGTGTCTTCTTTATTTTCTTCGTCACTTTCTTCTCTTTTGGATGCTGGATTTACCATCCTTGCTACGATAATAGACAAACCATATAGCACAAGAAGTGGTCCAGCCATCAAAAATTGAGTAAGAACATCAGGAGGCGTAAGTAGGGCTGAAACTGCAAAGATTATGATGATTGCATATCTGAAAAATCCTATTAGTGCCTTATCGTCAACCAATCCAAGTTTTGCAAAAAAGAATGTTATGACGGGCAACTCAAAAGCGATACCAAAACCAAATAGTAGTTTTGTAAAAAATCCAACATATTCACCGATACTAGGAAACGCAGTGAAAAGCTGGGCACCAAAATTTATGAGAAAATTAAAACCTATAGGAACAACTACATAATAGCAAAATGCAGCACCTGAGATAAACATAAATGTTGCAAAAAATACAAAAGGTATAACAAGTTTTTTTTCTTCTTCGTAAAGACCAGGAGAAACAAATAGCCAAAATTGCCAAAATATAACAGGCAAGGATATCATAATAGCTGCAAAAAATGAAACTTTTAGTGCCGTAAAAAATGGTTCTTGAACCTTTGTAAAAATTACATGTGAACCCTCAGGCAATACACCGTTAAGTGGGTGAATCATCCATGCTAACAATGGCTCCCAAAAAGAAAAACAAACAAAAAACATGATAAATACAACAGCCAAGGAAATCCCAAGCCTTTTTCTAAGCTCTTTTAAGTGTGGTCTTAATTCGTCAAACATTTATTATGTTTCCTCGCTAGTTTTTTCTTCTTTGATAATTTTGTTTGTGCCCATAGGGTCTTTGATAATTTCTGTTGTTTTTAGTGCATCATCTTTGAGCTCTTTTATGGATTCACTTATATCTTTTGTGCTACTTTTTATCTCTTCAAGTTCGTCAAAAGATAGTTGCTTTTTAACACTAGTAGCTGCACCGTCAAGTTTTTTCTTGTATTCTAAGGCCTCTTCTTTTAAATCTTGCAACCTTACTTCTTGCTCTATTGAAGATTTTGCTTCGTTTATGCTACTCTTAAAGCTTTTAAAAAACTTAGCAATTTGCACCATGGCCTCAGGCAACTTATCTGGCCCTAAAAATAGTATAGCTATAACAGCAATTAGAAGTATCTCAGAAAAACCCATTCCAAACATATTTACGCCTTTATATTGAAGATGCTATTTTATCCTTTTTTTGCTCAAAAATAGATAAATAATGTTAATTTATCATAAAAAAAGAAAAAACATAGTAGTATAATTGATAATATATTACAAGAAGAAGGTAAAATGAAATACGATATTATTGTTATAGGAAGTGGAATAGCAGGCATGAGAGCAGCTATAGAGGCAAAAGAGCTTGGAGCAAATGTTGCTCTTATTACAAAATCATCTCCATCTGCTAATAATTCTTTTATGGCAAAGGGTGGTATAAATGCTGCATTTGGAAATATGAAAGATGATGATAATATATTTGAACACAGCAAGGAGACGCTTAAGAGTTCAGTTGGGCTAGGTAATGATGAAGCTATAAGAACTTTTTGCGAACAAGCACCAGCCGCAGTAAGGGATTTGGAAAATTATGGTGTTAAGTTTAGTAGATTAGATGATGGTAAACTTGCTCAAAGACCATTTGGTGGCTCAAAGTTTAAAAGAACGGTTTATGCTGCTGATGAAACTGGGCCTGCCATTATGAAGGCTTTGTATAAGGTTATAAAAGAGTATGAAATCGATATCATAAAAAACCATATGGCGATAAATTTAGTGTCAAAAAACAATATAATCTCAGGTGTAACACTTTTGGATGAAGTTACTCAAAAAGTAGTTGTTTGTGAAGGAAAAAGTGTGATCTTAGCAAGTGGCGGTTTCGCTTCTTTGTATAAAAATTATACTTCAAATGTAAGAGATGCAACAGGTGATGCGATAGCTATGGGTCTAAGAGCTGGATTAAAAGCTATGAACTTAGAATTTGTTCAATTTCATCCTACGGGACTTGAGGGAACAAATTTTTTACTTAGTGAAGCAGCACGAGCTGAAGGCGGAAGGCTCGTTGATGAAAATGGTGAATTTTTTATAGATGAATTAAATACAAGAGATTTTGTTACAAGAGCAATTTTTAAAGAGATGCAAAAAGGTAAAAAAGTTTATCTTGATTTAAGATCAGTTCCACAAGAAATTTTGGATACAAAATTAATCGGCATCAAAAAAAGAGTAAAAGCACTCAAAAAGATAGATGTCAGCAAAGAGTTGATTCCTGTGTCGCCAATCGCCCATTATACTATGGGAGGAATCGAAACTGATGCGATAGGCAGAACTAGCATAGAAGGGTTGTTTATAGTTGGAGAAGCTGGGGACAATGGAGTGAACGGTGCAAATAGGCTTGGTGGAAATTCTCTTAGTCAAGGTGCTGTTTTTGGTAAAATTTCTGCTTATGAGGCTATAAAATTTTCAAATAAAGTAAAAAAATTTAATGGTGTGGATTATTATGACATCATGAAAGATATAGAGTTGGTTGAAAGTGCTAGAAAATTGACAAAAAGTATAGATGTCAATGAAGCTAGAAATAAGATAGGATATATACTCTTTAAAAAGCTTGGTATTGTAAGAAATGGAGTTACTATCAAAAGAGCATTAGATAATTTTGAAGACATGGAAAAAAATATTCAAAAAGAGGAGCTTGAAAAGACAACTTCTATAAAAAATATTTTAGAATTGCAAAATGCTTTATTGGTTGCTAAAGCGATATCTCGTTCAGCTTTAAATAGAGAAGAGAGTAGAGGCTCTCACTTTAGGATAGATTATCCAGAAACTGACAAAAAATTTGAAAAAAATACGCTAATTGGTATAGAGGAATTGTGAAAGTAGCCTTACTTCTTTTAAATATGGGAGGCCCAAATAACCTTGGTGAAGTAAAACTTTTTTTGAACAATATGTTTAATGATAAAGCAATAATCGGCGCTCCAAAGTGGGTGCGAAAACTCATAGCTTACTACATAGTGAAAAATAGATTAAGCCAAGCCAAAAGCAACTATGAAAAACTTGGTGGAAAATCCCCGATAATTAAATATACCAAGGAGTTAGTTTCCTCATTGAAGTCAAAACTAAATATTGATGTAAAATATATCATGCGTTACACACCTTTATATGCGTCTGAAGTGCTTGCTGATTTGCGAGATTATGATAGGTTTTTAGTCGTGCCTTTATACCCTCATTTTTCAACTACAACTACGCAATCTTCACTAGATGATTTATTTGATGCAGCGAGAAAGCTAGGAATATCTACTGAAAAATTTTTTACAATCAAATATTATTATGAAGATATTGTTTATAATAAAACTATCGTTAAAAAGATAAAAGAGGCTTTAGGCGATGATGATGCGAGTGAATTTGAGTTGATATTTTCAGCACATGGTTTACCTCAGAGTATAATTGACAAGGGTGATCTTTATATGAAACATATAAAACAAAATGTTTTTTATGCAAGAAAAGAGCTTTTAAAAGAGGGTGTAAATTTTTACAAAACTCACCTAGCTTACCAATCAAGACTTGGTCCGATAGCGTGGATAAAGCCTTATTTGGATGATAAGTTAAAATCTTTACAAAAGAAAAAAGTTATTATATATCCCATAGCTTTTTTAATTGATAATTCAGAAACAAAATATGAGTTAGATATGGAATATAAAGAGATAGCCGATGAATTAGGCTTTGAAGATTACAGAGTGGCAAGTGCTCCAAATAAAGAGATAGATGAGACAATTATAAAGATATATAATGAGATGCTCATAGCTTCGTCTGATAAATAAATAAGATTTTATTGTTTTTATGTTAGAATTTCACAAAATATATTTACTTATGGGATAGTCAAATGAATTCAAGTTTTATTTCATCTTTGTTTTTTAGAATGAGATTGGTGCATTGGGCGGGCATAATATTGCTTTTGGCTAATGTTTTTTTATTTACGGAAAATATGACAGCTAGAGTCGTGCAACTTGTCGTAGCTTTGGTTATTTTTCTACATGATGCGGATGAAACTATATTTGGTGCTAAAACTACAAAAATTTTGATAAAAGATTTAGAAAAACTTGATTTGGAAAATGAGATTACCACGGACACTAGATTTTCAAGCGAATATACAAAAATGGTTGATTTGATAAATAATTTTAGAGCTAAGATAAAAAATAGTGCAAAAACTGAGCGAGAAATATATGATTTAAAAGAGAAAATTGATAATATCCAAAATATCATTAGCGATATAGATAATGAAATGAGTGCAACAACAGAAATATCTGAAAAACTATCAAAGCATGTTGCAATTATAGAAAATGAGACAACAACAAATCTAGAATTTTCCCATCAAACTGTTGAGTCTTTGTTGAATACTAGTGAAAAATTATCTACCACGACTAGCAATATGACAACTTTAAATTCTCAGATAGAAACAGCACAAGAAAATGAAATAACGCTTAGTGAAAATTTAAAATCTCTTAGTCAAGATGCTGAACAAATTAAAGAAATATTAAATATCATTTCTGATATTGCCGACCAAACAAATCTTCTAGCATTAAATGCAGCGATAGAAGCAGCTAGAGCTGGAGAGCATGGCAGAGGTTTTGCCGTGGTTGCTGACGAAGTTAGAAAATTAGCAGAAAGCACTCAAAAAAGTCTAAATGAGATAAATACAAGCGTAAGTATCATAGTGCAAAATACTGCCAATGCAAGTAGTAGCGTTGAAAATAATGCGAAAAATGCAACTAAACTTGTAAGTTTATCTGAAAAAATGAGACAAGATATAATCGGAGTGCAAGAAGTAACACAAAATAATTATGATAATAGTAAAAGCGATATAGTAAATTCGCAGACAATCAAAAAAGAATCCAAAAATATTTCTCAAAGAACATCTGAGATGACAAAATTGATAGTAAAAAATACAACTTTACTAGAAAATCTAAAAACTTCTCTTGTAAGACTAGAAGAAGTATTTGTTTAGCTTTAAATACTAACCTGTTATAAAAAGTGAAATTTCATCGCTAAGAAAATAATCTGTGTTGTAAATCATATTATTGTTACTTTTTAATTTTCCATTTTGCAATAAAATATTTATATTTTCCATCTCTTTTTTGCTAAAATTATCTATCCTTACCCCAATTTTACTTCTAAGACCTAAGAAAATCTTCTCTACATGTAAATCGTCTTTACTTAAATTTTCAATATCTCTTTTGAGTGGAGAACTGATAAAATCTTCTATAATTTTAGATGGATAAAATCTTCTATTTTTCAAAAAACCAACTGCACCTGAGCCGATACCCATGTAGTCATCTCCTTCCCAATATCCAAGATTATGGATACTGTTACATGTCCCAAAGTTTGATATTTCATATTGTTGAAATCCTTTATTTTGTATGTCATTTGTAAAATCTTTTGCAAGTTCTATCGAATCAATTGCGACTTGAGGAGTTTTCGCAAAAGGTGTATCTTTTTCTATCGTAAGAGAATAAGCACTGATGTGGTTAATAGGCAATGATTTCGCTATTTTTAAATCATCTTGTAAAAGCTTTTTTGTGTCCATCTTTGTTCCATAAATAAAATCAAGCGATATATTTTTAAAACCAACTTCATTTGCATAATTGATAGCTTTTATGGCTTGTAATTTGCTGTGATTTCTTCCTAAAAATTTTAATTTTTTCTCACTAAAACTTTGAACTCCAAAACTGATTCTATTTACTCCGAGTTTTTTTATACCACTTAGCCACTTCTTTGTGGCAGAGTTTGGATTTGCTTCGCTGGTTATCTCTGCGTCTTTTTTCAAATATGGCAATATGATTTTAAAAAATTCAAGATAAAGCTCGGGATTAACAGTAGAGGGCGTTCCTCCTCCTATGAAAAAAGATTTTATACTATTTGGCTTTGGTTTAAAAATGCTCAATTCATATATCAACTGTTTCACGCAAGCTTGCATATAGGAAGATTTTAAATCAAACTTATCAACATAAGAGTTAAAAGCACAATAGTGGCATTTGCTATCACAAAATGGAATATGAAGATATATAAGCATTTACAAATCACTTTTTTGATATCATTATATCAAAATAAATGAAAGATAAATTATGGGTGAGATAAAAAAATACAGACCAAATGTTGCTGCTGTGATATTATCTAGTAAATATCCTTTCGTATGTGAATATTTCATAGCTAGAAGAAATGATATAAAAGATGTTTGGCAATTTCCGCAAGGTGGAATTGACGAGGGAGAGAGTGCTAAAGAGGCACTTTATAGGGAGCTAGAAGAGGAAATTGGGACAAACAAAATAGAGATACTTTGTAAATACCCACAGGAAGTAAGATATGATTTCCCTAATACTATAGCTAAAAGAATGTATCCATTTGATGGGCAAAGTCAGACTTATTTCTTGGTAAAATTAAAAAATGATGCGAAGATAAAGCTAGATACCAAACATCCAGAATTTGATGATTTTAAATTTGTAAAAAGAAAAAAGATATTTGATACGGTTGCGTATTTTAAACGACCGGTTTATCAAGAAGTTATAAATTATTTTAAAAAAGAGGGCTATTTATAAAATGTTGATAGTGCAAAAGTATGGTGGAACTAGTGTTGGCAGTGTTGAACGGATAAAAGAAGTTGCTAGGCGAATCGCCAAAAGCAAAGAAGAGGGTAATGATATAGTAGTAGTTGTGTCTGCCATGAGTGGAGAAACTAATAAATTAATCGAACTTGCAAATAAATTTAGTCAAACTCCAAAAAGAAGAGAGATGGATTTATTGCTTAGCTCCGGTGAGAGAGTGACTAGTGCACTTTTGGCTATAGCTTTGACAGATATGGGTTTCCAAACTGTTGCTATGACGGGAAGACAAGCAGGCATAGTGACAAATGGCATGCATACTAAGGCTAGGATTGAGTATATTGATGGGAAGTATATAGAAAAAGAACTCAAAAAAGGCAACATGGTTGTTGTTGCTGGTTTTCAAGGCATTACAGCAATCGGAGAAGTTTCAACTCTAGGAAGAGGCGGTAGCGATTTAAGTGCAGTTGCTATTGCAGGGTCGTTAAATGCCGATCTTTGTGAGATTTATACTGATGTTGATGGGATATACACAACTGATCCAAGGATTGAGCCTAAAGCTAAAAAGTTAAAAGAGATTAGCTACGATGAGATGCTAGAGCTTGCAAGTTTAGGTGCTAAAGTTTTACAAACAAGGTCAGTTGAACTTGCTAAAAAATTAAATGTGAGATTAGTTACAAGAAGTAGTTTCAGTGACGATGAAGGTACACATATATTAAGAGAAGAGGACATTATGGAAAAACCATTAGTTAGCGGTATAGCGATAGATAAAAATCAAGCCAGAGTTACATTAAGAGGTGTTTCAGATAAGCCTGGAATTGCAGCTGAAATTTTTAGAAAACTTGCTGAGGATGGTGTTAATGTTGATATGATTATCCAAAATGTTGGACTTGATGGTGAAACAAATCTTGGTTTTACAGTACCAAAAGATGAGTTAGGCACAACAAAACAATCTATGGAAGAAATCAATGCTTCGCAGAGCCTTGAGTTTGATCAGGAAGTCGTAAAAGTTTCAGTTGTTGGTGTTGGTATGAAGTCCCATAGTGGTGTTGCATGTACTGCCTTTGATACACTAGCAGATGAGAGAATAAATATAGAGATGATAAGCACGAGTGAAATAAAAGTTTCTATGGTTATAAGTGAGAAATATGGCGAATTAGCTGTTAGAGCTTTGCATGATGCATATAAACTCGATAATTAGTGTGATTTTTTTATGCAAAAATTCCTAAAATGGACACTTGATAATATAAGAAAAGACAGCTCTGCCATGAGTTGGATGGAAGAGAAGAGATTTGAGTGGGTACCACTAAATGTTTCAATGCTTAAAAACCTACTTGATGGACATACTATTATACTTGTAACCGATGATGATAGAGAGTGGTTTTGTGAATATATACTAAAAGATATAAATAAACTAGCAAAAAACAGACCACTTCTTCCTTTTGTTTCCTTGAAATCTTTATATCCAAGTTTGAGTAATATAAAAACAAATATGGATATAGAATTGCTCGAAAATATGCTTTATCAAGCTTTTCCCCACGGTTATACATATTTTTATATTGGTAAAAATAACAATATTAAGATGCAAATAATAAAAAGAAGAAACGATAGCTTTGTTTGGGTTATGGATGAACAATTGCAAAATAGTTTTTTTCTAAACTCAAATGATGAAAATCTTGATATAAAACTAATACAGTTATATAAGCTTTTAGATAAAAGTATCAATGCCTTGCTTTTTGCCGAAGTTGACTTTGAAAGTGAATGAACAAAGATTGCAAAGCTATATATTAGTTTGCAAAAATCTACAAATTGCTTATGATTCTTTAAAAGAGGAGTTAGCTGGGCAAAATTGTAAATATTTTACAAAAGATTCAAAAGATGATTTTTTACTCGAAGACGCAAAAAATGTAGTAAAAGAAGCTTATATAGCAGAGTCGGAAACAAAAATTTTAATTTTAGGAGCAAAATCTTACAATATTTATGCTCAAAATTCACTTTTAAAAATCTTAGAAGAGCCACCAAGAAATATCATCTTTATCCTTGTTTGTGAAACTAAAAATATATTTTTACC
>Ga0256829_1001765_pt1 | contig 17112 bp, 15 predicted proteins | sample 131447metaG_FD_185979 | JGI IMG/M metagenome (GOLD analysis project Ga0256829, IMG submission 185979) | Hydrothermal vent microbial communities from Lau Basin, Pacific Ocean - 131-447 | ecosystem: Environmental > Aquatic > Marine > Hydrothermal vents | place: Pacific Ocean: Lau Basin | collected...
GCCCAACCAGCGGGATAAGAATGTTTCGCCTTATGAAATGCAGAACTACGTCCTCCAAAAAACGCCTTACGGCTTCCTCTGGCGGATGGGCGGCAACATCACCTTGTTGAAAAAGCTGCTCGCCGCGGGCTTCCCCGTGATGGTAGAAAAAGGCTTCCACGGGGCAGGGTTTGAAGGCTGGATGGGCCACTACGAACTCATCGTCGGCTACGACGACGCCAAACAGATTTTCACGACTTACGATTCCTACCGCGGCCCCAATTACACCCTGACCTATGACCAGGTCGCCTACGACTGGCGCGCCTTTGATGATACCTTTCTGATACCCTACGACAAGAGCGTGGAAGCCAACCTGATGCAAGTGCTCGGCCCGTGGGCCGACGCCAACTGGTCGTACCGCCACGCCCTGGAAATCGCCCAAGAGGAAACCCAAACACTGCAAGGGCAGGCGCTGTTCTTTGCGTGGTTCAACGTGGGCACCAGCCATGTGTGGCTGCACGAATACGTGGACGCCGCCCACGCTTACGACCAGGCCTTCGCCCTCTACGCCCAACTGCCCGAAAAAGACCGTCCCTGGCGGATGATGTGGTATCAAACCGGCCCTTATTTCGCCTATTATTACAGCGGGCGCTATCAGGATGTCATCAACCTGGCCACCAGCACCCTGGATGCAATGAGCGAGCCCATTCTGGAAGAAAGTTATTACTGGCGCGCCCTGGCCGAAAACGCCCTGGGCGAGCGGAAAAAGGCCATCGCCGACCTGGAAGAGGCCGTGCGGCTGAACCCCCACTTCGGGCCGGGGTGGGTCAAGTTGAAGGAAATCAAAGGGGGAGGTTGACGCCGGCGGAAGGCGAAAGCAGTGCGCCATTTTGCGCTGCGCCTTGCGGCGGCTCAGGGCATCTCTTGCGTTCGAGCCTTGCTCTTTGCAAACCTTTGGATGACATCAACACGCTTGACGCGCAAAAAAAAAAGCGTATAATGAAAATGAAACTTATCTTTCGCTCATTTTTCAAGTGGTTTTCGGAATTTGGCCCTACCCCTATATATGCGGCTTTTTCCAGGGTTGCCCCTATATATGGAGGCACTGGCAAGGACGGTGTTGTTTAAAATCTTCGAGGGATCCTTGATATACTCGTCCCAGTGCTGGAGAGAGGGTGCAAATAAGCCGTCTTTCTCGTATTGGAAGGGCAAATTCGGGCACTTGTAGCCCATCGCCCCCGTATCCGAGAGGGAAATTGGGGCAATTTCGGAAACTTGGCCGGAAATAAGCGAACGATGAGAATGAAAGGTAACTGTTCAGCCCGAGCAGGGAGAAACCACAGATTTCGCAGAAAAACACCCACCGATTTCACAGATGAGCACAGATGAGCGCCGATTAAGCGAAAAACGCTAAAAGCACATCGTTTCCTTCCGTTTCTTGGCGCCCTAAAAACCCCTGAGCATCCGTGTCATCCGCGCTATTTCCATCAGCTGAGCCGTTACAATGAAAGTTTGTTAGGGGGCTCTGCGCGCGGAAATGCCTCAGCCCATACTTCAGGATGGAGTGCGTCCGATGTCTCTGACAAAGTTTGCATGCCCTAAGCGAATTGTTTTGCCAACACTACTCATTTTGCTCCTCGCGGCTTTAGTGCTCGCCGGGTGCAAAGCCCAACCACAGGCCGCCCCTACTCAAAATGCAACGCCACAGGTCAAACTTGTAAAGGCAACAGCCAGCAACGACAACCTCTTCCTCACCTTCCAAATCAAGGGGTTGCCGCAGATCTACGCGTCGGACATCCGCTACGTGGTCTGCAAACCTTATTTCAACACTCGCGAACACGTCCCCGTTGATTTCTTCGCGTTGGATGCAACAGACTTGCATGGGGAGAACAACCGCGTCTCGTTCAACATCACCTACCGTTACCACTTCAAAGCCCCACCGCCCAAAACACTCCACCTGGACAACATAGAACTCACCATTGGCCCCTGCGCTCCGGCGCTGGATGAAAGCAACACCACCCCTCAACTCATCCCCATCCTCGCCGATTACAGGACCAATGCCGTGGTGGAGATCAAAACGCCCTAAGCGAGCAAATACCCCCAAACACGAGGAAGCCCCACCGAGTGGTGGGGCTTTCATGTGTCGGTTTCTGCAACGGTTTCCTACAACTTCAGCACCGCCCGCACCGCCCACTGAAATACGGGGGCAACCACAATGCCGAGGAAAACCGTGGCCAGCGCCGTAAGCGCCACGCCCAGGTTCAGCCACGCGTCGCCGCGGGCTTCGGCTTCCCCTGCGCGCATGTACATGGTGGTAACAACGCGCATGTAGTAGTACACCGAGACCACCGAAGCCAGCACGCCGACAATCGCTAAGCCCACGTAACCCGCATCCAGCGCGGCGCGGAAGAGGTAGAACTTGCCCACAAAGCCCACCGTGGGCGGAATGCCGGCAAAGGAAAGCATGAAAACCGTCATCGCCAGCGCCAGCCACGGGTGCTTGCGCCCCAAACCGGCATAATCGGCAATGTTCAGTCCTTCGCCTTCGGCGTGCTCCACGGCGACCACCACAGCCCACGCGCCAAAGTTGGTGACGGCGTAAGCCAGAAGATAGAACAGCACCGCGGCCACCGCTGCGGGCGCGGCCTTCGCATCGGCAAACGCCACCACCGCCACCAGCATGTAGCCCGCGTGGGCAATGCTGGAATAGGCCAGCATCCGCTTGATGTTTTGCTGCGCCAGCGCGGCGAGGTTGCCCACGACCATCGTGAGCAGCGCCAAGGCCCACACAATCGGCGCGAGCCGGCTTCCCAAAGTGGGGAAAGCGAGCACCAGCACGCGCAACAGCGCTGCGAAGCCGGCAACTTTCGCGCCCACTGCCATAAAGCTGGTCAGCGGGGAAGGCGCGCCTTCGTACACGTCGGGCGTCCACATGTGAAAAGGCACCGCCGCGACTTTAAAACCCAGCCCCACAAGCAACAGCCCGCCGCCCAACGCCAAAAGGGCAAGGTTTGCCCTGCCCGTATCCACCGCAGCAGCAATGCCGGCGATCTGCGTGCTCTGCGTTGCGCCGTAAACCAGCGCAATGCCGTAAACGAAGAAAGCCGCCGCAAACGCCCCCAGCAAGAAATACTTGAGCGCGGCTTCCTCACCCACTTCGCGCGGGCGGGCAAAAGCCGTCAGCACATACAGCGGGATGGAAAGCAGTTCCAGTGCGAGGAAAATCACCATCAGGTCGGCGGCTTTCGCCATCAGCATCATGCCCGCGACCGAGAACAGCAACAGGGTGTAATATTCCCCGCGCACCATGCCCTGGCGCTTGAGATAATCATACGCCAGCAAAACCCCCAGGGCGCCGCTCAGCGCCAGCAAGGCTTCCAAAAAGGTGGCAAAGCCATCAGAAACCACCATGCCGTGGAAGCCCGCCCCTGCGCCGCCGCCCTGCGCCACCGCAAAGCCGAAGGTCAGTGCCAACCCCAGCACGGCCAAAAACGCCGCCCAGCCCTTGCGGGCCTTTGGGATCCACAAATCCACCAACAGCAGCGCACTTGCCCACACCACCAGCGCCACTTCAGGTAGCAGGGTGGCAAAATCGGAGAAGGTCATGAAGGGCCTCACAGTGAACGGTGAACAGTGAACGGTGAACAGTGAACGGTGAACAGCGCACCGAGCACGGTGCACCGTTCACCGAAGTCTAATGCATCGCTAACGCCGCCGCCTGCAACCCATGGGCCATCTTTTCTACCGCCGGCATCATCAGGTTGAAGAAAGGCGCAGGGTGCAAACCAATCCAGAAAATGAACACCGTGAGCACGGCCAGCACGGTGATCTCACGCCAGTTGAGGTCCGGCAACCCCAGGTTTTTCTCTTTCGCCGGCCCCAGGAACACCTTTTGCAGCATCACCAGGATATACACCGCGGCAAGCACAATGCCCAGCGCGGCGCTGATGGCAAACGCAGGCCCCAACACAGGCGACTGAAACGCGCCCATCAAAATCGTGAACTCGCCGATGAAGCCGTTCAGGCCGGGCAAGCCCATGGAAGAAAGCGCCACGACCAGCGAGAAAGCGCCGTAAATCGGCATAATCTTCCACAAGCCGCCAAAAGCGCTCAGGTCGCGGGTGTGCGTGCGTTCGTAAATGATGCCCACGATAAGGAACAAAGCGCCCGTGCTGATGCCGTGGTTGATCATTTGCAAAATGCCGCCCGCAATGCCCATCGGGTTAAGGGCAAACAGGCCCAACATCACAAAGCCCAGGTGGCTCACCGAGGTATAAGCGACAAGTTTCTTGAAATCTTTTTGGGCATAAGCGACCATCGCGCCGTAGAGGATGCCGATAATCGCCAGCACGGCAATCGGGACTGCGAACTTCACCGAGGCTTCGGGGAAGAGCGAAAGGTTGAAGCGCAGGAAGCCGTACGTGCCCATCTTCAGCAGAACGCCCGCCAGAATGACCGAGCCGGCGGTGGGGGCTTCCACGTGGGCGTCAGGCAACCAGGAGTGCAGGGGCCACATCGGCACTTTGATGGCAAACGCCAGCGCAAAGGCCAGGAAAAGCCACGCCTGCAGGTGCAGCGGCAGGTGCACGCCTTTGGCCAGCAGGTCGGGCAGGTAGAAAGTGCCCTGGCTCAGACCCAGCCACAAAATGGCAAGCAGCATCAGCACCGAGCCGACCATGGTGTAGAGCATGAACTTGATGGCCGAGTAGGTGCGCCGCGGGCCGCCCCAAATCCCGATGATGAAATACATCGGCACCAGGCTGAATTCCCAGAACACAAAGAAAGTGAACAAATCCAGCGCCAGGAACACGCCCAACATGCCGACTTCCATGATCAGGAACGCGATGGCGAATTCCTTGACGCGGTCTTCAATCGCCGTCCATGCGGAGAAAATGGAAATCGGCGTCAGCAGGGTGGTCAGGAGCACCAGTAAAATGCTCAAGCCATCCACGCCCAGGGCATAGTGAATTTCAAAACCACCGGCCTGCAGCCAAAGGCGGTCATACACCATTTGGAAGCCGGGGTTTTTGGCGTGGAACAAGGCCAGCATCCACAAGGAAACGAAGAACGAAACCAGCGAAGTGATCACCGCAACCCAGCGGATGGCGTCCTTGCGTTCCCGCGGGATGAGCAAAATCGCCGCCACACCCACCAGAGGGAAGAAGGTCATCAAATTGAGCGGATTCATCAGGAAGTCCATCATGCTACCTCGCCTTTAGTAGGATTCTTCCAACTTGTCCATGCAACGGTACAATTTTACCGCCATAACAAATAGGTGAAAATGAGCAACACGCCTACGAACACGCTCAAAGCGTAATTGCGCACAAAACCGGTCTGCCAGCGGGCGATCTTCCGGCCGATGAAATCGGTGAGCCAGGCCGTGTCGTTGACGGTTTCGTCAATGACACGCACATCCACGGCCGCCGCAATGCGGGAAAGCGCCACATAGGGATTGAGCACTACAGCCCAGTAAAGTTCGTCCACCCACCACTTGGCTTCCATGCCGGTGAACAGCCAGCCGAGGGGGCGTTGGAGGGGGTCGGGCTGGGAAGGGCTTTCCGGCGGGCGCCGGCCGTAAACCCACCAGGCCAACAGCAGAGAAACCACCGCAATGGTCGCCGACGTGCCCGCCACCACGGGGTTAAGCGCCCCGCCTTCCACCTCGCCCAGCGTATGCCCCAGCCATTCCGCCAGGTAGGGGTGCGGCCAGTTGAGCAAGCCGCCCAAAACGGAAAGTGCCGCCAACACCACCAGCACCGAGGTCATCGTCCACGGGCTTTCTTTGGCGTGCGCAGCCGCATGGCTGCGCGGCTTGCCGAAGAACACCAGGAAGATCTGCCGGCCAATGTAAAACGCGGTCAGGAAAGCCGCCAGCACCAGCAGCCAGTATACCAGGGGGAAAGCGGCTTTGGTCTCGGCGATGATTTCGTCTTTGGAGAAGAACGCCGCCAGCGGCGGGATGCCCGCGAGGGTCAGCCCGGCGATGAGATATGTCCAAAAAGTTACCGGAATGACCCTGCGCAGCCCGCCCATGAAGCGCATATCCTGCGGGTCAAAGTCGGGCGGGTCGTCGCTGTGCGGCCCTTCGTGCCCGCCTTCCTCGGGCAGGGGATGGTGCGCCCGTTCCATGGCAATGATCACCGAACCCGCGGCAAGGAAGAGCAGCGCCTTGAAGAACGCGTGGGCAATCAGGTGAAACATCGCGGCCACATACGCGCCCACGCCCACCGCGGCCACCATGAACCCCAACTGGGAAATGGTGGAATAAGCCAGCACTTTCTTGATGTCGTTTTGGGCCACCGCGATGGTAGCGGCAAAGAGCGCCGTCAGGGCGCCCACCAGCGCGACCGTGTGCTGGGCGGCCGGCACCAAATCGTAAAGCACGTGTGAGCGGGCAATCAAATACACGCCCGCCGTCACCATCGTGGCGGCGTGGATAAGCGCCGAAACCGGCGTCGGGCCGGCCATCGCGTCGGGCAGCCACACATACAGCGGAATCTGCGCCGATTTCCCCGTTACCCCCAGCAGCAAAAGCAGCGTGATGATCAAAATGGCCTGAGGATGGCTCTGGGCAACTCCGGGCGCCTCGGCGAAAACCTGCCCAAAGTTCAGGGTGCCGAAAACGGCAAACATATAGAACATGGCGGTCATAAAGCCGAAGTCGCCAATGCGGTTGGCAATGAACGCTTTTTTACCTGCCAGCGCATTGGCGAGGCTCAGATGGCCGTGCGTATCGTATTCAAACCAGAAACTGATCAGCAAATACGAGCACAACCCAACGCCTTCCCACCCCACAAAGAGCATCAGGTAACTATCGCCGGTGACCAGAATCATCATTGAAGCAATAAAAAGGTTGAGGAAAACAAAAAAGCGGGCATAGCGGCCGGGGTCGCCTTTATAGCGCACATCGTAGTGCATGTAGCCCGCTGCGTAGAGGTGGATCAGCGTGCCCACGCCGGAAACCACCAGCATCATCGTGACCGCCAGCGTATCCACCCGAAATGCCCAATCTACATTCACCGGCGTCATCCAGGAAAGCAACGGCACGGTGGCCCCGGCAGGGTGCACGCGCAAGGAAAGCCACATCAGCACCGAAACCGCAAACGAAAGCCCCGAAGCCGTCACCGCCACGAAGGCTACGCCGCGCTCGCCGATGCGCCGCCCGAAGGCCATGTTGAGCAACAGCCCCACCACGGGGAACAGCACCGCCCACGGAACAAGGTGGAAAAACGCGCCTGTCTGATTCATCGTTTCGCTGAGAAACATGGGTTATCCCTTCAACCGGTGCAGGGTGTCAATATCCACAGATTTTCGGGTACGGAAGATGGTGACCAGAATGGCCAGCCCGACGGCGACTTCGGCCGCGGCAACCGTCATGACAAAGAACACCGCAATTTGCCCATCCAGCGCGCCAAACGCAGCGGCAAACGCCACAAAAGCAAGATTCGCGGCGTTGAGCATCAACTCAATTGCCATGTAAATCACCAGCGCATTGCGGCGCACCAACACGCCCGCAACCCCAATGATGAAAAGCACCGCCGAAAGGGCAAGCAAGTAGTTTGTGGGTACCATAATTCACATCCGCCGATTTGCACAGATTTTCACCGATTCACAACCGCAGATGACGCCGATTTCGCAGAAAAATTCGTGCCCATCTGTGTAATCTGTGGTTCATTGCCTGACTCGCCAATCCTAACTCGCAACTCGCTACTCTTTCGTCAACACCACCGCGCCCACTGCGGCCACCAGCAACAGCACCGAAGTTGCCTCAAAGGGGAGCAAGTAGCGGTTGAAAAGCAAACGGCCGATGGCCGCGGGGCTGCCGAATCCGGCCTGGGCGCCATTCAGCGTCCCCAAAGCGCCGACCTTCGCAGCAAAAGCGGCCACCACTTCTACCAAAAAGAGCAGCGTCAGCCCCAACGCCACCGGCCGCTGCCAGCCGATGGGGCCGCCCGCGGCGGGCAATTTTTGCGGGCCAAGAATCATTACGGCAAAGAGGAACAGCACCATGATTGCGCCCGCGTACACCGTCACCTGGGCCAAAGCCAGGAACGGTGCGCCCAAAATCAGGTAGAGCACGGCCAAGGTCAGCATGACCAGCACCAAAAACAGCACCGCATACACCACGTTGCGGGAAAACAGCATCCCCAACGCCGCGCCAACGGCAATTAAGGCCAAAACGAACAAAACAAGCAGGTTAGTGCTCATGGAAGCCTCGCAACTCGCTATTCTCGCTTCACCACCGCCTGAGGCACAGCCGGCATCGCCAGGCCGCTTTCCGTCTGTTGCGGCGTCGGTCGGCCGCCGGGCGGCACCGGGTCCAGCAGCATCTCTTTGGTGTAAATCGCCTGCCGCCGGTCGGTAAAACTCAACTCATAATCGTGTTCCAACACAATGGCCTGGGTCGGGCAGGCGTCTTCGCAATAACCGCAGTAAATGCACCGCGACATGTTGATTTCATAAACCCGCGCGTAGCGTTCCCCGGGAGAATAGCGTTCCTCGTCGGTGTTTTCGGCGGCTTCCACAAAAATGGCGTTTGAAGGGCAGGCCGCCGCACACAGGGCGCAGCCAATGCACCGTTCCAGCCCGTTGTCGTAGCGCTTGAGCGCGTGCCGCCCCCGAAAGCGCGGCCGCACTTCACGCCGCTGCTCCGGATACTGGATGGTCACGGGCTTTTCCAGCATCTGACTGAAGGTCGTCCAATAACCTTTGAAAATCGCCGAAATATCTTCAAAAACGGACATGGTTGCCTCGTTGGTTCGTTGCTTCGTTACCTCGTTTTCCTATCTGCCTATCTTTCCTATCCTTCCTACCTGCCTATCTTTCCTAACTCGCCAACCGCCAACCGCCAACCGCCAATCGCCACCCGCCTGCTACCCGCCGAGCAACACAATCCCAACGGCGGTCAGGAAGACGTTGAGCAGTGCGAGCGGGAAGAGCACCTTCCAGCCAAAGGCCATCAGGCGGTCGTAGCGCAGGCGGGGCAGGGTGGCGCGCGTCCAAATGGCGAAGAACACCAGCACCAGAATCTTGATGAACATATACACCGGCCCAAGCCAGGGGAAAGCGTCCACGCCGGGGCCGTAGTAGCCGCCGAGGAACAGCGCCGCGATAATGGCGCTCATCGCCACCACCTTGATGTACTCGGCCATGAAAAAGAGCGCAAAGCGCATCCCGCTGTATTCGGTGTGGTAGCCGCCGGTGAGTTCCTGCTCGGCTTCGGGCAGGTCGAACGGTGTGCGGTTGACTTCCGCAAACGCCGCAATCAGGAAAACGATGAACGCCAGCGGCTGATACACAATGAACCAGACCGACTTCTGGGCTTCCACAATTTTGACCAGGCTCATGGAACCGGCGATGAGGATGGGGCCGACCAGCGCCAGGCCTAAAGCCAGTTCATAACTCACCATTTGCGCCGCGGAGCGCAAACCGCCCAAGAGCGAATACTTGTTGTTGGAAGACCAGCCCGCCAGCACAATGCCGTACACCGCCAGCGAGCCCACGGCCACAATGTAGAGCGTGGCCACATTGATGTCGGTAAGGTAAAGATGCGCCGTCCGGCCGAAGAAAGGCACCTCCCCGCCCCACGGGATCACCGCGGCGATGAGGAAAGCAGGGATGACCGTGATGATGGGCGCCAAGGTGAAAAGCACCTTGTCGGCTTTTGCGGGGATGAACTCTTCTTTGAAAATAAGTTTGATGCCATCCGCTGCGGGCTGAAGCAAGCCCCAGGGGCCGGCGCGGTTGGGGCCGATACGCGCCTGAATGCGCGCGATCGCCCGCCGCTCGTAGTAGGTCGCATAAGCGAACCCCGTCAGCAGGATGAAAATGAGAATGAGGGCTTTGACAGCCCAAATGCCGAACATGGATGCGGTCATAAACCAATCCTATCCACCGATTCCACAGATTTTCACCGATTTGCAACCGCAGATGTAACTGTTCAGCCCTGCGAAAATAGGCCCCGGATGACACGGATAGTCACGATGCTCACGGATTTAACGCAGAGGCGCAAAGAAAGCAAAGAGCGCAAAGTAAATCTCTGTGTTTTCTGTGGCGCTTTTGTGCCTTCTGTGGTTTTCAATCTGCGTTTTTCCTTTGCCAACGCTGAACAGTTGCGGTTTTTCTTGGTTGAGGCTGAATAGATACCCGCAGATGACGCCGATTTCACAGAAGCAATCTGTGCCAATCTGCGTAATCTGTGGTTGACTTCCGCCAATCGCCAATCGCTAATCGCAACTCGCTACTCGCCAATCGCAATTCGCTACTCTTCACGCTTCACTCGCAACTCGCAACCCGCAATTTCCCTCGCCGGCACGCCCACCGAGCGCGGCACCAGCACCACGCCCTCCGGCGCCTGGGGGCTGAGGCGCACGGTCACCGCGTACGCACCGGCGGGAATTTGGAGCACGGCCTGCACGCCGTCGCTCAGGCCGCGGCGGGCGGCTTCGTCGGGGTGGAGCACCACAAACGCGCCGCTGGGCAGCCGCGGTTGCAGCGTACCCGAGCGCCCCACCAGCGCGCCGCGGTCGTAAAGCCGCGTCACCGGCACGGCCAGCAGGTCGGCCTGCAGAGGCCCGCTTACCGCCGGGGCTTCCACTTCTGGCACCGCTTCGCGGGCCGTAGGTTTCAGCGCCACGCCCAGCCCTTGCACGTTTGCGTAAGCCGTGCCGCCATAGTACAAATCGGTGCGGCGGATGAGCGGGTACTGCTCGTGCACTTCGGCGAGTTTTTCGTAGGTAACGCCCGCGTAATGGGGCACGGCTTCGGCAATCTGACGCATGATCGCCGCGGGCGAATTGGCTTCCAGCGCGATGCCGAGGCGCTTGCCGAGTTTGGCAGCCACGGTGAAATCGGCCAAAAGGCCCTGCGGCGGCAGCACGGCGGGGTAAAACCGCTGGACGCGCAGTTCGCCGTTGGTGTAGGTGCCGCTGCGTTCGGTGTAGGCCAGCACGGGGAAGACCACATCGGCTTTGCGGGCAGTCTCGGTGAGGAAGAGTTCCTGTACCACCACGAAGCCCGCCTCGTCCAGCGCGGCCGCAAGGGCGGGGTCGTCGCCCGCGGGGTCTGCGCCCGCGATGAGCACGGCTTTGGCGCTGCGGAATGCCGCCGCGAGGTCATCCTGCGGGCGGAAACCCATATCCCACGCGCCCTGGGCGTTGGCGCGCGGCCACACGCCCGCCATGCCGCTGCCGACCTTGCCCGCGTGGCCGGTTTTCACCAGCAAGTGCGCCGCCGCCTGCGCCAGCGCCCGCGAGGCAGGCAGGCTCATGCCCTCCTGCCCGTAGAACACCACCAGCCGGTTCGCCTCGGCCACGGCTTTCACCGCCTCGCCGCCGCACGAGCAACCCTCATCGGCAAGGCCAAGCACGATTTCGGCTTCGCGGCCGTAGCGGTAGCGCAGGGCAACATCGGCGTAGCGCTCGGTTTTGGTGAAGCGCGGGTTGGCGACGATAAGCATCGCGCCGCGCTCCGAAGCCTGCTTGACCCGCAGCCACCACAGGGGGGCTTCCTCTTCCAAATCGGAAGCCACCACCACAATGGTATCGCCCTTGCCCAGGTCGGCGAGGTTGCTGCCTTCGCCGAGACCAAACTGCGCCGTGAGGTCGCCGCCGGCCATGAAGGCGTCAAGGGCTTTCACACCGCCGAGGGCGTCGGTGAGGCGGGCCAGGTTGAACAGGTCTTCATTGCTCAGGCGCCCGCTCGCCAAAGCGAGGAAGTGGCCGCGGGCGGCTTCCAGGCCGCGGGCGGCGGCTTCCAGCGCCTCTTCCCACGAAACCGGCGTCAGCACGCCATCTTTGCGCACCAGCGGCTGGGTGAGGCGGTCTTTGCTTTCGGCAAAGTGATAGCCGGCAAAGCGGCCTTTGTCGCAAATCCAGATTTCGTTGACTTCCTCGTTTTGCCGCGGGAGCACGCGCTTGACCACCATCTTGCCGCCCGCCGCGGCTTCACGGCGGACGTCAAAGGTGATGTTGCACCCCACGGGGCAAAGGGTGCAGATGGAAGCCGCGGGGCGCATTTCCCACGGGCGGGCGCCAAAACGGAAGTCCACGGTGGTCAGCGCGCCCACCGGGCAGATGTCGGTGGTGTTGCCCGACCAGTACGAGTCAAAAGGCGGGTCGGAGAAGGTGGTGATGTCGGTATGATGCCCGCGCTGGTAAAACGTGAGCACGGGGTCATCCACTATTTCTTCCTGAAAACGGATGCAGCGTGCGCATTTGATGCACCGTTCTCGGTCCAGGATGATAAGGTCGCCGAGGGGGACGTCTTTGGGGGCGTGTGCCTTGTCTTCGTAATAAAAGCGGCTCACCGCAGGCCCGTAGGCCACCGTGAGGTTTTGCAGAGAGCATTCGCCGCCTTTGTCGCAGATGGGGCAGTCCAGGGGATGAGAAGTGAGCAGGAATTCCAGCACCGACTTGCGGGCTGCGGTCACTTTTTCGGTGGTGGTGCGGACGACCATGCCTTCCATGACCCGCGCGGTGCAGGCGGTTTCCAGTTTGCGCCCCCACTGAATCTTGATTGAGCCGTCTTCCTCGCGCAGGAAGTCGCCGGTGGCGCGGTCGCGCATCGGCCGCCCGATTTCCGCCAGGCACATGCGGCACATGCCCACCGGCTCCATCTTGGGATGGTAGCAGAAAACCGGAATCTCAATGCCGGCGCGGCGGGCGGCATCCACCACCGTCAGCCCTGCCGGAACGGTGATTTGTTGGCCGTCAATGGTCAGCGTTACCGAATCTGCCATGAAAAATCTCCGGATCCCACCTCTCCCCCGCCGAGCCTGAGGCTCGCCCCCCTCCCTTTAGTAAGGGAGGGGAGGGGGAACGGGGGTGAGGTGAGATTATCTCTCCTTTATTGCGGCGTCAAAATCCTCACGGAAGCGTTCAATGCCGGTTACTACCGCCATCGTAGCAAAATCACCCAAGGGGCAGAAGGTTTTGCCCTGGATTTGTCGGCCGACGTCGTAAAGCGTTTCCACATCCTGAGGCGTGCCCTTGCCTGAGGCAATGCGCTCGGTGAGGCGTTCCATCCAGTAGGTGCCCTCGCGGCAGGGGGTGCACTTGCCGCAGGATTCTTCGCGGAAGAAGTTGACCGTCTTCTTCACCAGCCAGGCAATGGAAACAGTTTCGTCCAGCACAATGACCGACGCGGAGCCCAACATGCCGCCGACTTTGGGCACGCTTTCGTAATCCATCGGCGTGTCCAGCACTTCGTCGGTGGCGGGCAAGAGGGAAGAGGACGCGCCCGCGGGCATGATGGCTTTGATTTTCTTGCCGCCGATGATGCCGCCGCCGTGCTCGTAAATCAGTTCGCGGAACGTGGTGCCCAGCGGCAGTTCGTAGTTGCCGGGCCTGTTCACCCGCCCCGAAAGGCTGAAAATTTTGACGCCGGGGCTTTTTTCGGTGCCGAGGGTGTGATACCAGTCCGCGCCGCGGGCGATGATCATCGGCACGTTGGTCAGGGTTTCCACGTTGTTGATGACCGTGGGCTTGCCGTAAAGCCCGTAGGTGGGCGGGAAAGGCGGGCGCAGGCGGGGCTGGCCGCGCTTGCCTTCCAGCGACTCCATCAGCGCGGTTTCCTCGCCGCAGATGTAGGCGCCCGCGCCGAGATGCGTGTAAATCCGCAGGCTGTAATCGGTGCCGAAGAGGTTGTCGCCGAGCAGACCAACGGCTTCCATTTCCGCGATTTTCTGGTCAAGCCACCTGGCGACGTGCCAGAACTCGCCGCGCAGGTAAATGTAAGCCCGGCGCGCGCCCACGGCATACGAGGCAATCGCCACGCCTTCCAAAAACTGGAAGGAGTTTTCTTCCATGATTTCGCGGTCTTTGAACGTGCCGGGCTCGGATTCGTCGCCGTTGGCGATGACGTAGTGCGGCCAGTTGCGCTTGTCCATGAAGGCCCACTTCAAGCCCGTGGGGAAGCCCGCGCCGCCGCGGCCGCGCAGCCCCGATTTCTTCACCTCGTCGGTAACTTCATCGGGCTGCATTTCGGTTACGGCTTTGCGGAAAGCCTCAAACCCGCCGTGGGCTTGATAGACCGCCAAGTCTTTGATATTCGGGATGTCGCGGTGCCGCAACAGGATGTGTTCGGACATAGGGTGCCTCGTAAAATCTCTCCCCACCCCTACCCCTCCCCTCCCTTAGTAAGGGAGGGGAGGGGCGCCGAGCCGCAGGCTCGGCGGGGGAGGGGTGAGATCACAAAATCATTTTGCCTCTTTGCGCCACTGTTCAATCAGTTCCAGCGTGGCTTTGATGTCCATATCCTGGTGGTAGGTCAGGCCGTCGGGGGTCTGCACCTGGAAGACAGGAGCATGGTCGCAGGCAGCGAGGCATTTGGCTTCCTCAACGGTGACCAGGCCATCGGGCGTGGTTTCGCCGATTTTGATGCCGAGGTTTTCGCAAAGGGCTTCCGCAAACTGCTCCGCGCCGCGCAGGGCGCAGGCCACGTCGGTGCAAACCTGAATGCGATATTTGCCCGCGGGTTTGTCGTGATACAGGCTGTAAAAGCCGACCACGCCCGCCACATCGCTGACGCTAATGCCCACAATGTGCGCCACATCTTCCATCGCGGCTTTGGTGATATAGCCGCCGCCGTCGCGCTGGGCGAGGTAAAGCAACGGCATCACCGCCGAGCGCTTGTGCTCCGGTGGGTATTTCGCCAAAATGGCTTCCACTTCGTCGGGGTACTTCTCGGCAAGGCTGCTCACCGGTCCACATCTCCCAAAACGATATCTACACTGCCCACGATGGCAATCAAGTCGGCAACCATGGCGCCTTTCGCCATCACAGGGAGCGCCTGCAGGTTGGCAAAGGAAGGCGCGCGCACATGCACGCGGTAGGGGCGGGGGGTGCCGTCGCTTTCAATGAAAACGGCCAGCGTGCCCCGCGGCGACTCCACCGCGGCGTAAGCCGAGCCTTTCGGCGGCGAAAACCCTTCCGTCCAAAACTTGAAGTGATGGATTAGCGATTCCATGCTCACGCCGATTTCCTCGCGCGGCGGCGGCATATAGCGGCGGTCATCGCTCTGCACCGCACCATCGGGCAGGTTGTCCAGCGCCTGCTCAATAATCCGCAGCGACTGGCGCATCTCTGCCACCCGCACCAGGTAGCGGGCGTAGACGTCGCCGCTTTCCTGCGTGGGGATTTCAAAATCGTACTGCTCGTAGCCGCAGTAAGGCCGGGCTTTGCGCGTATCGTAGGCCACGCCCGAGGCGCGGAGCATGGGGCCGGTCACGCCCCAGCGCATCGCGTCTTCTTTGGAAAGCACGCCGATATGGCGGGTGCGGTCGCGGTAAATCGGGTTTTTGGTCACCAGGGCTTCGTATTGCTTCAGCCGCTTCGGAAAGAGTTTGATGAAGCCGCGCACGGCTTCCTCAAAGCCCTCGGGCACATCGCGCCACAGCCCGCCCGGGCGGATGTAAGTGGTCATCATCCGCGCGCCGGAGACCATTTCAAAAATATCCAAAATGAATTCGCGCTCGCGGAAAGTGTAGAGGAAAAGCGAAGTCGCGCCGAGGTCAAGCAGGTGGGTGCCGAGCCAGACCAGATGCGAAGAAATGCGCTGCAACTCGGCAAGGATGACGCGGATGGCCTGCGCCCGCGGGGGCACCTGCAGGCCGGTAAGGGCTTCCACAGCGAGGCAATAGGCGAGGTTGTTGCCGATGGGGTTGAGGTAATCCATGCGGTCGGTCATCACCTCGGCCTGCCAGTAGCGCTTGGCTTCCATGTTTTTCTCAATGCCGGTGTGCAGGAAGCCAATATCGGGCACCACATTGACCACGCGCTCGCCGTCCAGTTCCACCAGCAAACGCAGCACGCCGTGGGTGGACGGGTGCTGAGGCCCCATGTTGAGGAGCACCGTTTCCCCCTTCAGCGCCCGCTCAGAGACCAGATGTTGCAATTCCTCGGCAGAGACTTCAATGGGTTCAAGCATGGAATCCTCGGGGGTTGTTACTTCGTCAAGTCGTCAGGTCGTCAGGTCGTCCCTAACAGCCTCTCTTCCTAACCTGCCTATCAACCTAACCTTGCCTATCCATAAATCGCAAATCCTAAATCGCCATTCTTAACTCGCCACTCGCAACTCGCCCTTACCTCCTCCCGCGCACCTTCTTGGCCTGAATTTCATCAAAATTGAAGGTAAACTGCGGCTCCTCGTAGCCCAGCGGGTAATCTTTGCGCAGGGGGTGGCCTTCCCAATCGGCGGGCATGATAATCCGGCGCAGGTCGGGGTGCCCCGTAAAAGTGATGCCGAACAAGTCGTAAACCTCGCGCTCATACCAGTTTGCGCCCGGGAAAACGGCCGTAATGCTCGGCACAGGCTCGTCTTCGTTCGCCGCCACGCGCACCGTGAGCAGACCGGCGTTTTCGTAAGAGAAGAACTGATAAACCAGGTCAAAGCGCGGTTCGCGGCGCTGCCAGTAGTCCACCGCTGTGATGTCTTCGGCCACCTGGAAGCCGAATTCGTCGCGCAGGGCGGTCACGGCTGCCAGCAGGTGCTCCAGCGGCAGGCGAAGCACGGTCTGGTTGTTGTCTTGCGTGACCTCGCCGCCGAACCGCCTGGCCAGCGCCATCGCCACGGTGGAAACGCGCTCCTCGCTCATGCTTCTTCCTCCACCACGGCCCAATCGGTCAGTTTTTCGCTCCGCACTTTCTCATAGAGCGTCAACACGCCGTGGATCAGGGCTTCGGGGCGCGGCGGGCAACCGGAAACATACACGTCCACCGGAATGATCTCATCCACGCCCTGCAAGATGGCATAGTTGTTGAACACGCCGCCGCAGGAAGCGCAGTCGCCCATGGCAATCACCCATTTGGGTTCGGGCATCTGGTCATAAAGGCGGCGCACCACAGGCGCCATTTTACGGCTTACGCGCCCGGCCACGATCATCAGATCCGATTGGCGGGGGCTGGCGCGCATAAGTTCCATTCCGAAGCGGCTCATATCGTAGTGGGAAGCCTGTGCAGCCATCATTTCAATCGCGCAGCACGCCAGGCCAAACAGCGCCGGCCACATGGAACGCGTCCTGCCCCAATTGACCGCCTGCTCAAGGGTTGTGGTCACGATGCCCAGGTCGCCCAGTTTGTGCTCTAATCCCATTCCAGGGCTCCTTTCTTCCAGGCGTAAATGTAGCCCACCAGC